>Ga0123519_10015990_pt1 | contig 10481 bp, 4 predicted proteins | sample YelNatPaOPRAMG02_FD_87396 | JGI IMG/M metagenome (GOLD analysis project Ga0123519, IMG submission 87396) | Hot spring microbial communities from Yellowstone National Park - Yellowstone National Park OP-RAMG-02 (version 2) | ecosystem: Environmental > Aquatic > Thermal springs > Hot (42-90C) ...
GGAGCAAGCGGTGCCACATATATATCGGTCTGTGCTGGCGGCAGACCGCGAGAGCCAGGAGCGGTTCTCTGGTCACGGCTCTGCCTTAGCACAGGCCTACAACCACCTGATCCTTCCCTTAGCCAATAGTCGAGACAAACGTACTCAGATCGAGTGGGGGCGCCGTGACTTCATGCACCGCTTCGGCCGTCTGCCCGAAGCCATGTGGCTCCCCGAAACGGCAGTCGACCTGGAAACGCTTGAGCTTATGGCCGAGAGGGGCATGAAGTTCGCTATTCTCGACCAGCGGCAGGCCCATCGTGTGCGTCGCCTAGATGGAAAAGAACCGACCCGTGCACACGAAGCTTGGCTCGACGTAAGCGGCGTCCAGATCGACCCCACTCTACCCTACAAACTCAATTTGCCTTCCGGCCGCGCTATAGCTCTCTTCTTTTACGACGGGGCCATCTCTCAAGCTGTAGCCTTTGGGGGATTGCTAGATAGCGGCGAGAACCTCGCCGACCGGCTCGTTAGCGCTTTCCACGATGAGCGTGATGGCCCGCAGCTAGCCCACATCGCGACTGACGGTGAGACTTATGGCCATCATCGCCCCTACGGTGACATGGCCCTGGCATACGCCCTCCACCGCCTTGAGTCCAGCGGATCGGCACAAGTTACCAACTACGGCGAGTTCCTGGAGAAGTTTCCTCCTCGCCACGAGGTCCAGATCTACGAGAACACTTCCTGGAGCTGTATCCATGGAGTCGAGCGCTGGAGAAGCGACTGTGGCTGCCGCTCCGGCAACTATCCCCACTGGAACCAGGGCTGGCGAGGACCATTGCGCGAAGCCTTGGACTGGCTGCGCGATGCCATAGCTCCTCGTTGGGAGGAGGCGGCGGGCGATCTGCTGGCCGATCCCTGGCAGGCCAGGGACGACTACATCGACATCATTCTCGATCTCGATCGCTCGCCCGAGTCTCGGGAACGCTTCTTCGCCCAGCACGCGGCGCGCGGCCTTGGCGAAGCAGAGAAGGTCAGGGTCCTGAAGCTACTGGAGCTTCAACGCCACGCTATGCTCATGTACACAAGCTGCGGTTGGTTCTTCGACGACATCTCCGGCCTCGAAGCGGTGCAAGTGATCCAATACGCCGGCCGAGCCCTCCAGCTGGCAGCCGATTCCATAGGCGATGACCTGGAGAGGCCGTTTCTGGAACGGCTGGAGCGCTCTCACAGCAACATCCCCGAACACGCCAACGGCCGGCGCATATACGAGAAGTGGGTCAAGCCCTCGCTCGCAGATCTAGCGCAGGTAGCCGCTCACTACGCCATCAGTTCCCTCTTCGAAGACTATGGAACCCAGACCAATATCTATTGTTATGACGTGGAACGTGAAGACCATTGCCTTCTAAGCGCCGGGCAGATTCGGCTTGCCCTTGGTCGTGCCACTGTGACTTCTCGTGTTACTGGCGAGTCCAGAAGGTTCACCTTTGGCGTACTCCATCTAGGCGACCACAACGTAAGTGGGGGCGTTTGCGAGTACAGCAGTTCGGAGGAGTACGAGGCCTTGGTAGGAAGCGTCAGCGAGGCGATCGAGCACGCCGACCTCCCCCAAGCTATTCGTGCCATAGATGATCGCTTCGGCTCCAGCAGTTACTCCCTGCGGCACCTCTTTCGCGATGAGCAGCGGAAGATCCTAAGCTCTGTTCTGAACTCGAGCCTGGAAGAGGCTGAGAGCCTGTACCGCCAGGTATATGAGCAACAGATGCCCACGATGCGGCTGTTGGCAGAGGTGGGCGTTTCGCCACCTCGATCCTGGCATGCGGCCGCCGAGATGGTCGTCAACGCTCGCCTGCGGCGTGCTCTCGGCGCTGAAGAGGTCGATCCCGCCGAAGTGGCAGCCCTGGTGGACGAGAGCAGGCGGTGGAACGTGGCACTTGATCAGGCCGGGCTAGCTTACGCTTTGGAACGCAATCTTGAGCGCCTGTTCGACGGCATCCAGGCCGATCCTGCCGATTGCGAGCGGCGGCGCCAATTAAGCCAGGCACTGGAGGCCGCGCATCGGCTGCCATTCCCGGTCAGCCTATGGAAGGTACAGAACGACTACTACGAGTTGTGGCGACAGGGACCGAGTGCACGTAGAGAATGGGCAGCGCGGAGTGCCGATGGGCCCCACGCCTGGCTGAGGAGCTTCGCCACCTTGGGCGAGATGCTGGGGTTTCAGATGACAGAGATGGGAGATAGCCGGATCGAGAAGGCCCTGGAGGTCTTTGCCTATGGCGAAGGGGCCGTGACGCATCGACGTGTTCCTCGTGCGACCTATCGCCTCCAACTGAATCGCGCTTTCACCCTGGCTGACGCCAGAAACATCGTGCCCTACCTGCGAGACCTCGGAATCAGCGATCTCTATGCCTCCCCCTTGCTGAGGGCGGGGGCGGACAGCGACCACGGCTATGACGTGACCGATCACAGTCAGATCAACCCTGCCCTCGGCGGCCAGGAAGCCTTCGATACCCTTGCTGCGGAACTGGCAGCCCTGGACATGGGGTTGATCCTGGACGTGGTGCCGAACCACATGGGCATCGGCGATTCCAGCAACTATTGGTGGCAGGACGTGCTGGAGAATGGTCCCAGCTCGGCATACTCTTCCTACTTCGACATAGAATGGTATCCGGTCAAGCCGGAGCTACAGAATCGTGTCTTGCTGCCGATCCTCGGAGAGCAATACGGCAAAGCGCTGGAAAGCGGCCGCTTCCGGTTGCAGTATGAGGAGGGCGCCTTCTTCGTAAGTTATGGCGCCACTCGCCTGCCTTTGGCCCCTGAAACCTATGGCGCTATTCTGGGTCATCAACTCGAATCACTGAAGGGGGTCATGGGAGAAGAGCACGAGCACGTCCTGGAATTGGAGAGCATTCTCACGGCGCTCAGCTACCTGCCCGGGCAGACGGATCTGGAGCCGGAGAGAGTAGAGGAGCGACGCCGCGAAAAAGAAGTCATCAAGCGGCGTATCGACTCCCTATACCGGAACAGCCCTTACATCCGCGCCGCCATCGAGACCACCATCGTCTCCTTCAACGGTCGCGTGGGCGAGCCGCGCAGCTTCGACCGGCTGGACGATCTCTTGCGTGCCCAGGCCTTCCGCCCAGCCTTCTGGCGTGTGGCCGCCGAAGAGATCAACTATCGGCGCTTCTTTGACGTCAACGAACTGGCTGCCATCCGCGTTGAAATCCCCGCCGTTTTCCAGGCCACGCACGACTTGGTTCTCCGCCTTCTGGCCGAGAGGAAAGCGACCGGCCTGCGCATCGACCACCCTGACGGGCTTTGGAACCCCCGCCGCTACTTCCGTCACCTGCAAGAGAGTTACCTGTGCTACCACATTCGCCATACTCTGGGCGAGGAGATCGACACCGACGAGCTAAGCCAGGCGGCAACAGCATGGCTTGAGAGCCGACTCGAAAAGAGCGGTTCTCAGCATATCCCTTGGCCTCTCTACGTCGTCGCCGAGAAGATCCTCAGCCGAAACGAGTCCCTGCCGGCGGATTGGGCTGTGGATGGCACCACCGGCTATGACTTCCTGGCCGCCGTCAACGGTCTCTTCGTCGACCCCGCTCACCGCGACGACCTTGATCGATGCTATCGCCGCTTTATCGGCAAAGAAACGGCCTTCGCTAGCTTGGCCGCCTACGGCAAACGAACGATCATGCTCGCCTCGCTGGCCAGCGAGGTAGACGCTCTGGCTCATCGCCTGGAGCGCATCACGTCCCGGAATCGCCTCTACCGTGATTTCACTCTCAACGGCCTTGCCCTGGCCATCCGTGAGGTGATCGCTGCCCTCCCCGTCTACCGCACCTACATCGACCAAGAGGAGCCGGCCAGCCCACACGGTCAGGAATACGTGGAGGCGGCGGTGGCAGAGGTCAGGCGCCACGGCCGGCCAGCGGCGCCCGCCATTCTGGACTTCCTCCGCGACACCCTGCTGCTGCGAAATCTGGACGACTTCCCGCTTGAGGAGAGGAGCGGTCTCATCGACTGGGTGATGCGCTTCCAGCAGGTTACGGGGCCAGTGATGGCCAAAGGAGTGGAGGATACCGCCTTCTACCGCTACAACCGCCTCGTCTCTCTGAACGAGGTGGGCTGCCACCCAGACCATTTCGGCCTCAGCGTGGCCGAGTTTCACCGCCAGAATCAGGAGCGACTCCGCCAGTGGCCTCATTCGCTGCTGGCAACCTCTACGCACGACACCAAGCGCAGCGAGGATGTGCGTGCCCGTATCAGCGTGCTCTCTGAGCTCCCCGAAGAGTGGGAAGCGGCCGTGACCAACTGGAGCCAGCTCAACTCCGCGCACAAGGCCGAGGTTGATGGCTCCCCTGCTCCCGAACGGAACGACGAGTACCTCCTCTACCAAACCCTGATCGGAGCTTGGCCGGAGGAAGATCTGACGCCCGAAAGTCTGGCATCCTTCCGTACGCGTATAGCTGCCTACATGAACAAGGCTACCAAAGAGGCCAAGGCCCGTACTAGTTGGATCAACGCCAACGAGCAATATGACGCCGCCGTGCAGAGCTTCGTGCAACGGTTGCTAGCCGAAGGGGATAATCCCTTTCTCGAAGCTTTCCGGCCTCTCCAGCGCCGCGTGGCCTTTTTCGGCCGCCTCAACTCGCTTTCGCAGACGCTCCTCAAGCTCGCATCCCCCGGCGTGCCCGACTTTTACCAGGGCACGGAGCTGTGGGATTTCAGCCTCGTGGACCCCGATAACCGTCGGCCCGTGGATTACCAGCTTCGCCAGACTCTGCTGGCCGACATGAAAAAGCGAGCGACTGCGAAAGCGGCTGGCCTGTCTGCCCTGGCTAGCGAGTTGCTCGCATCCAGCGCCGACGGTCGCATCAAGCTCTACCTCACCTCGCGCGTGCTAGCTTTCCGCCGGGAGAACGGCCAGCTTTTTGCTGAGGGCACCTACGAGCCGATCGAGGTCCAGGGCGAGAAGGCAGATCACGTCGTAGCCTTCGCCCGGCGGCTAGGGGATGAAGGGGTACTGGTGATCGCCCCTCGGCTGGTAGCAGGTCTCACCAAGGGCGAGGAGCGTTTCCCCTTGGGCTTCGAGCTATGGGGAAACACCACTCTGGCGCTGCCGACCGGCTGGGGCGGCCACCGCTTCCGCAATTTGCTCACGGGCCAGGTCGTCCCTGCCGGCCAGAAAAGCCAGGGCGAGAAGAGCAGCGGAGCAACCCTCGCCGTAGCGGAAGTGCTCAGTAGCTTCCCCGTTGCCCTGCTCGTCCTGGAGAGCTCGGACCATCAACGTTCCCCATAGGCCGGTTGGCCGACATCATTCCCAGACCAGCCTGGTTTCCTGCTACCTTCTATGGGTTTCTTGCGGTCTCGGTGCCTGGCCAACCGGCTCGGCTATACCTCGAATCCGTTGCGCGCAATCACCTGCCGATACCACTTGGCGCTGGTCTTGAGAATCCGCCGCTGGGTGGGATAGTCCACATAGACGATGCCGAAGCGCTTACTGTAGCCCAAGGCCCACTCGAAGTTGTCCATCAGCGACCACACGAAGTATCCCTTGAGCCCGATCCCTTCCTGAATAGCCTGGTGGCAGGCGGCCAGATAACTCTTCAGGTAAGCGACGCGCTTGGGGTCGTCCACTTCGCCATTCGGCCCCACCTCATCGGGGAAGGCGGCCCCGTTCTCGGTTACATAGAGCTTCTGCAGACCATACTCGGTCCCGGCCCGTTTGATCACCTGGTACAGACTGTGAGGGAAGACCTCCCAGCCCACGTCGGTGTACTCACGCCCGGGAATCTGCTCTTCGCCCAGCCAGTATTCTTGCCACCGGGCTTGGAAGACTGGCACCGTCGGGTCGTGTTTGACGAAGTTGCGTGTGTAGCTGTTGATGCCGAGAAAGTCGATCTTCTGGGCGATCGTCTTCATGTCCTCCGGCTGCGTCTGAGGCGCCAGCTCCCCGAACATATCAAGCATGTCCTGAGGATACCCTCCACGGAAGAGGGGATCGAGGAACCAGCGGTTGCGGAAGCCATCGTATCGCTGGGTGGCTGCCTTATCAGCCTCGCTGTCGGTAACCGGGTACTGTGGAACGAGGTCGAGAGTGATGCCCACTTGGCTTTCGCCTGGCAGCACCTGGCGCAGGGCCTTCACGGCCTCGCCGTGTGAGACCAGCAAGTGGTGTGAGATCTGGATCGCGGTCCGCAGGTCCTTGAGGCCGGGTGCGTGATTGCCCAGTAAGTTGCCGATGAAGGCCACTACCCACGGTTCGTTATGGGTGATCCATGCCTTGATCCGGCCGCCTAAGCGGCGTCCGACTTCTGCCGCGTAGTCGCGGAAGTGGTAGATGGTGTCGCGATTGGCCCACCCACCCTCGTCCTGCAGGGCTTGCGGAAGGTCCCAGTGGTAGAGGGTGACGTAAGGCTGGATGCCTACCGCCAGCAGGGCATCCACAAGGCGCTCGTAAAAATCCAAGCCCGCCGGGTTAAGCTTGCCCCTGCCGGCAGGGAAGACGCGCGGCCAGGCCACTGAGAAACGGTAGGCCTTCAGCCCTAGCTCGCGCATCAAGGCGACATCTTCACGGTAACGGTGGTAGTGGTCGCAGGCCACGTCGCCAGTATCGCCGTTCAGCACTTTTCCCGGGGTGTGGGAGAAGCGGTCCCAGATCGATTCCCCGCGTCCGTCGGCATCGTGAGCGCCTTCGATCTGGTAGGAAGCAGTGGCCGCTCCCCAAACGAAACCGTCGGGGAACTTGAGGAAGCCTTCAGACATGTTTGCCCTCCTTGCCCTTGTCTGCTACTGATCTAGTGCCTAGGTGAATGCACTTGGGAACCTCGGGCAGAACCGAGCGAAGTGGCGAGGCTCCGTTGGTCTGCAACCATCATATGCTAGGCGGCCGCTCGTGGCAAGGGGCGTTCGCGGTGAAGCTTCTGGCTCGGCGGCTTGCCAAGCGCAGACGCCCTGCCTATAATGGCGGGCGAAAATGAAAGGCGCCTGCGGGTGTGTGCTCCCGCTGAGCCTGGCGCCCGCAGGTGCGAGATGTCCAAGCGCACTCTGGCTGTTCTGGCCGTCATCACTACCACCATAATCTGGGGCTCAACCTTCGCTCTGGTAAAGATAGTGCTGGCCGAGATACCCCCCTTCACTCTAGCTCTGCTGCGCTTTGCTCTGGCCAGCTTCATCCTCCTGCCCATTGTCCACCTCAATCCAGCCTGGCGTATCGGCTGGCGCAACCTGGAATGGCGCCGCTTGTCTGCTATGGGCTTTCTGGGGGTAACCCTCTACTTCGTGACCGAGAACCTGGGCATGGTCTACACCACTGCATCGAGCGGCAGCCTGGTAACCGCTGGCGCTCCGGCCATTACCGCCGTCTTCGCGGTCGTTTTCCTGAAAGAGCGTCTGGGCTGGGTACGCTCGCTCGGTATTGCCATCTCAATGGTCGGCGTGGCCATCATTGTCCTCGCCGGCGGGCAGGGTGACGTCTACAGCCCTAATCCCCTTCTTGGCAACCTGCTCATCTGTGGCAGCAGCGTCTGCTGGGGCTTCTATACCATCTGGGGCAAGGACATGAACAGACGCTATCCAGATATGACGATCACAGCCTGGACCATTGCTCTGGGCACTATCTGGCTGCTGCCATTTGCCGCCTACGAATGGGTCACCCAGGGCCTCGGTGCTATTTCTGCTACAAGTTGGCTCATCGTGGGCTTCTTGGGAGTGGCCGCCTCTGCCGCGGCCTATGTGCTCTGGAACTATGCTCTCAGCCACCTGGACGCCAGCGTCACCGCCACGTTTCTGAACCTGGTGCCGGTTGTCTCGCTGCTGCTGGCAGGTACGGTGCTGGCAGAGCGGATACGGCCCATCCAGATCGTCGGCGGCGTCCTGGTAATGGGTGGTGTCTACTTGGCCAGCCGCCTACCGACATCAACGGAGCCAGGTGTGGATGTCACAGGGCTGGAAGAGTTGACGCCCTGAGCGCTTGCCTGGCATTTGGCGGCGGAAAAGGTAGCCCCACGGGAGGACGCTGCATCGAGAACCAGCATTGAGGGGAGGGGACTTTGTTTAGCCCAGATGATAGGCTAGAGCGCACCCTGAGCGAGCAGATCGCCTACTACCGAGCGCGGGCGAGCGAGTACGACGAGTGGTTCCTGCGGCAGGGGCGCTACGACTACGGGCCCGAGCACACCAGGCAGTGGTTCGCCGAGGTGGGCGAGGTGGCGCGGGCGCTGGACGAGTTCAACCCTGGCGGCCACGTGCTCGAACTGGCCTGCGGTACCGGTTGGTGGACGGAGCGGCTAGTCCGTTACGCTGCCAGCCTTACGGCGGTGGATGCTTCACCAGAAGTTTTGGCTCTCAACCGCGCTCGGCTGGGCGAGGCGAAAGTGCGCTACGTGCAGGCTGACCTGTTCGCCTGGACGCCTGATACCCAGTACGATGTGGTGTTCTTCAGCTTCTGGCTTTCGCACGTCCCCCCGGAGCGCTTCGCCTACTTCTGGAACCTCGTTCGCTCCTGCCTAGTGGCAGGAGGGCGTTTCTTCCTGGTGGATTCGGCCCGCAACCCGACCTCTTCCGCTCGTGATCAAGCGCTGCCAAGCGCGGAATCCACGCTCTCCCACCGCCGCCTCAACGATGGGCGCGAGTTCGATATCGTCAAAGTCTTCTACGAGCCCCCGGAGTTGGAGCGACGCCTGACTGATCTAGGGTGGCAGGCTCAGATAAGGGCTACGGCGAACCACTTCATCTACGGTCACGGCGCCTGGGGCGAGCACCCGCATCGCTAGGGTTTGCTCACCAGTGGCAAGTAAAGCTTCCATTTCCCCGGGCTGGGGGCTGCCTGTATCCTCCCCGCCACGTCGGCTCTGATCGCCGGCAGCTGCGACTCCAGCTGGTTTCCAGGGCACTCGGTGGGGCCGTAAGGGTTGCATGCATAGGGGTAGGCCGAGCTATGGCCCGGGAAATCGCGATGCCCGGAGATGACCGGCTGGTTAATTGTCAGAGGGGCGCAGGAGGCGTAGCCGGTAATGGATCGAGAGCCGGTCGGATCGAGCCCGGCCGAGGTGCACTTCCACGCCAGCAAGCTTTCCAGCGAGGACCGGAGAGCGGGGCTGATGCCCACGTAAGAGTAGGTCCCCAAACAGGCGACGCCCATAGTACCAGACGTGTTGAAACCATAGACGTGAGCGCCAACCACGTTGTTGCCCCCGGCCCGGCCCTCATAGATCACGCCATTGGGGTCTACCAGGTAATTGTAGCCGATGTCTCCCCAATCGAGTGTGATGGCGTGGTAATACCAGATGGCGCGCACGTGCGCCGCCCAGTCAGTGATGCTGTTGCTGGATGCAGTGTGATGAATGACCAGGTGTGTCACCGGGTGGTATTCCGGCGGCCAGTTGGGACTACTCTCGCCATCAGGACAGCCCCAGCCGACTCGCCAGGTTATGGGCGGCATGGGCAACGCGCTGGGGGCCATGGCAAGCCTCTCGGCCGCCAGTGTCTGCCCGCCGGCAGGTCCATCGCTTGCATCGATGAAGGTAAGCGTCAGCCTGGTGGGAGGGAGCGTCTTCATCTGATCGGAGGCCGAAGCGATCCGGTACTGGGCGTAGTGGTCGAGATGATCGGGGCTACTCGCCGAGACCAGGCTGCCGAAGTACTGGGGAGAAGGCGTGCTTCCAAAGGGCGTTTCCAGCGCCACGCTCTGCCACTCGCTCCAGGTTGCTCCATCGGCGCTGGTCCTGACCTCGACTCTCAACGTATCGTCTGGGCCACCCTCGAGGGCCCAGTGCGGGCCGACGGCGGTAAAGGGCAAGGGAGCCCGTATGACGGGCGAGGTGTAGGTGCCGGCTCCCGCGCTCGCGAGGCTTATCGCCATTTCCTGGCTGTCACCAGCGCCCTTTATTTCACCCTGTATTTCGAAGGTGAGGCTCTGGCCCTTGATACTCCCCCTGGTAATGGGGGCCAACGTTTCCCCTGGGCGAGTCGAATGCTCCGTGGCGCAAGTGAAGGCTGGCTCGCGCCGGCCTATTCCCATCGCTCCTGCGGCAAGCCCGGCCAATACCGCTCCGCCTAGCTTCAGAAACTGGCGTCGGCTGGCCAGCCTCTTGGGCCCTATCTCGCTCATTCTCCCAGCCAAAGCATCGGTATCTCTAGACAAGTGCGCGGCAATCGCGAAGTCGGCTATACCCTTCTGCTCCGGATATCGGCGCCAACCGGGACATAGCGTATGGCCTATCAGGTGTGGCCCATTTGCCTGCACTTAGCACTAAGCCGCATTGACCTGGCTCCCGTGCGGATGTAGATTGAGAGATACAGATTGAGAGAAGAAGCTCTCCCTATCGTGGTTGCACATCCGCAGTGTTGGTCGCGAGTAAAGCTGGAGGAACGGTTGAATGGATTTGATCAAAGTGAAGAAGCTGATCGAGTTCGACACCTGCACGGTGGCGAACGCGGTGGAACTGCTGGGGGTGAGAGATCCGTCGGGCGGTTACGCGGGCCCGGATGTGCGA
>Ga0123519_10015993_pt1 | contig 10479 bp, 13 predicted proteins | sample YelNatPaOPRAMG02_FD_87396 | JGI IMG/M metagenome (GOLD analysis project Ga0123519, IMG submission 87396) | Hot spring microbial communities from Yellowstone National Park - Yellowstone National Park OP-RAMG-02 (version 2) | ecosystem: Environmental > Aquatic > Thermal springs > Hot (42-90C) ...
CCAGCAGGGTCAACGACATGTGGGGCACGGATATGACCACAGCTTTTACCACGGAAGAAGGTCAGGCGGCCATCTTCTTTGCTGTGGATCACTGCTCCCTGGAATACGCGGGCATTTGTATGGCCCACACGCGGCACCCGCTGCGAGGCTCTGTCACCTATCAGACAAAGGGTCAGAGACTACCTCGGGGACCTTGGGCCGCAGGCAGCCCAAGGCTTGACCCTGCGGCATGACCATGGCAGCCACTATATGTCTCACGACTTCCAGGAGAAAATCGCCTTTCTGGGCATCAACAGTTCTCCGGCCTTTGTCCGGGCCCCGGAAGGCAACGGCTGCGCCGAGCGCTTTGTCCGCATCCTCAAAGAAAACCTGCTCTGGGTGAGGACTTTCCGCACCTTGGAGGAACTGCGCCAGGCCCTCCTGGAGTTTAAGCGCACTTACCACGAAAACTGGATCATCCAACGCCACGGCTATAAAACCCCGGCTCAGGTGCGCCGGCAACAACTTCAGGCATTGCCTCTGGCCGCCTGATTTAAACCCTATCTGTGTCCAAAAAACTGTGGACCGCTACACCCACCTCCAAAGCGCCGCACCCGCAACTGTTCCTGTTCCCCCTAGAGGTTGTCGTCTAACATATACAAAACCCTTACCGGACAGCAGTAACTATAATTTCAAATCCGATTACACAAATATATTAACTCCAATCAGACCCCTGGACCGGAGGTTGGAAAGCCGGGGCGGGGCAGGGGCCGGGGATAGGGGGACACGCCTCCCCAAGGACTTGCGGCGCTGCACCCCACCCCTTAAGACCATCGCGGGCGGGGAGGCTGTGAGACTTCCCCAGCTTTGCTACGGCGAAATGGAGCTGCAGGGGAGATCCCTCGCATGGTGCCGGGCAGACCTGCATCAGCTCTTGTTTAGAGAATCAGGCAAAAAGGGCGGTCTGCCGGACTATATCCCCATCTTTACTTATCTTATTAACAATTTTGATTATTATTTATATTTATTTATGGGTGTCACGGCCCCGGTCTTGAGGCGATAATTATTTAAACTTATGTTAAAAAAATGTGGTGACGCAATGGCTGCCGAGGATCTCAACCTGCATTGGAAAAAGATAATCAACACCATGAAGACGGCCTGATGGTGGTCAGCCCGGAGGGCACAATTCTGATGGTCAATCAGGCCTTCGAGAGGATTTTGGGCTACAGCGGGGAGGAACTCATCGGCCGTTCCTGCACCCTGCTGCACTGCGATACCTGCGCTGCTTGCCGGTCAGGAGGCAAGGGCAAATGGTGCGATCTCTTCGAGCAGGGGGAGGCCAGCCGCAAGCCCTGCCTGTTCATGCGGAAGGATGGTTCGTATGTGAATCTCTTAAAAAATGCCGCCGTCCTGCGGGATGAGGCCGGGCGGGTGCTGGGGGCGGTGGAAACTCTCACTGACATCTCGGAGCTTACCTGGCGTGATGAAAAGATTCAGCATCTTTCCCGGTTGGTGGAGAGGGGTGGGGATTTTCACGGCATGGTGGGGGGGTCACCCCTCATGCACCAGGTGTATGAGCTGAGTCGCAAGGCGGCGCAGAGCGAGGCGCCAGTGATAATCTACGGCGAGAGCGGCACCGGCAAGGAACTGGTGGCCCACGCCATTCATGCCTTGGGCCCCAGGAAAAAGGGACCCTTCATCACCTGCAATTGCGCAGCCCTCAACGAGTCTCTGTTGGAAAGTGAACTCTTCGGCCATGTGAAGGGGGCCTTCACCGGGCCTACACCCATCGCCAGGGTCGATTCGAAGCGGCCCATGGCGGTGATCTCTTCCTGGACGAAATCGGCGATATCCCGCCGCCATTCAGGTAAAACTGCTGCGGGTCCTGGAGACCAAACAGGTGGAGCGGGTGGGGGATCTCAGACCCATCTTTGCGGATGTCCGGATCATTACGGCCACCCACCGCAACCTGGAAGCGCTGGTGGCAGAGGGAGCCTTTCGGGAAGACTTGTTTTTCCGCATCAATGTCATCCCTATTCATCTGCCGCCACTCAGAGAGCGCCTGGAGGACCTCCCCCTCCTGGTGTAGCACTTTCTCAAGCAGCTGCGCCGGCGCAGTGGCAAACGCAAATCCGGTCTCACCCGGGAGGCCATGAAGATTCTGTTGACGCATCACAGGCCGGGCAATGTCCGGGAGCTCAAAAGCATCCTGGAGTATGCCTTCGTGATGGCCGAAGATGGGCTTATTACCCCGGCGCACCTACCGCCCAAACAGGGTGCGGTGAAGTTGCCTCTGGATATGCCCGCCACCACCCCGGGGGGCCCGGAGGCCGATGAAAAAACGGCGTTGATCGCCGCCCTGCGCCAAGCCGGGGGCAATCAGTCTCGGGCCGCCGCCCTGCTGGGGGTGAGCCGGGTGACCGTGTGGCACCGCATGAAAAAATATGGCATAGACGTGTATAAACTGGTCACCGCGTAAAAGGTGGCGGCAAAGGCTTTGTGTGGGGTGAGGGCCGGGCAAGCAGAGCTCCCGCGCCCTCACCCACACCCCCCTCCCCAAGCCCTTTGTGGGTTTTCTGTTTTCGGTTTTCGGTAAAACCTGATAAATGAGATGCCTGGGGTTTCAACAGGCGCCACCGGCCTTACTTACTTCTTAAGGGGTTGTGGGAGGGGGCAGGGGTCTGTGACCCCTGACCCACTCCCCCCCCACTAATACACCAAAGTGGAAGTGGCGCTGTTGATCTCGAGGATCAGTGAACCCGCCTTCACCAGTTCCGCCTGGGGGATCAGGTCTTCCTTCCCGATCTTGCGTTCCTCGAGACAGGGGATACAGACCAGCAGGCGACCGCCGTTTTCCAGAAGACTGTCCAGCAGTTGCTTCAGGGGGGTCAGACCCGCGGCAAACACGTGCTCGGCACAGCCTTTCCGGGCCAACAGCACACTGACCCCCTGGAGGGCCACCACCGCCTCGATGTCCATGGCCTGCGCGGCATTGGCCATCAAAAAGGGAAACGTGGCTTTTTCCGGGTGCTCCGGACCGTGAGTGGCAATGAATACCATTTTTTCTTTTTTCTCTGGCGCCATGACTTCCTCCTGTTGTTAATGCCGTAGTTATGGCGGGAAGATCGGTCGCCCCCGTGATGAGCAGGTTATTGAAAAAGGTTATTGGGGGGTGAGGGCCAGGGGTCCTAGACCCCTCCCCCCTCCCCCACCCCCATAAATGGGATTGGACTTCGCAAAACTGGTAAAATCGGCCGGTCTCATCCTGCCCAACTCCGGGAGAGAGGGTGGTGCACCAGCGGTCAGGCGGCATCCGGCTGGTCCTGATATTTCTCCTTGACCTTCATGAGATAAAGCACCAACGGCCGGTAGGCCAGGTGGGCCCACTTGGCGAAGGGCACTTCAAGCAACAGCATGGGCACGGCCACCATCATATGGATGATATACAGTCCGTAAGTGGTGGCGGGCCAGTCCAGCAGCCGGGCGAAATGGATGAAAATACCGGTCAGGGTGGTGAGCTGGAGGAGAATCAGGAACATCCAGTCCGTGGCATGGGAATGCTGATAGGCGGGCTTGGTCTTTTTCCAGCGGCCCCACACGGCATAGGTGGTGCCCACCAGGATGGCCCCAGTGGCGTAATATCCCAACAGGCGGATGGGATGGAGCAGGGGATACTCCGGCCAGCCGCGTTGGAATCTTAGGCCCTCGATGTTTAAGCCGTTCAGCAGCACCACCACCAGGATGAACACGGTGGTGTAGCCGGTCATGATGAGCAGGTGGATGATCCAGGGTGTCCGGTCACTGCACTCGGCGAACTTTTTCTGGGTCAGAAAGTTGACCGCCAATTCCTTCAGTTGGCTGATATAAAGACTCAGCGGCACTTTGTGGCGCAGATCGCCCATGACCGCCCTGTAGGCCCGCCAGGCATTGCTGAGGAGCAGAAAGGACAGAACCGCGGCCATGGCCAAATCAGCCAGTTCCACGTAGCGGGCCGGCCACAGGGAATTGATGTCGGCATGCTGCCAGTCGGGCCGGCCGGTATTGAACATCAGCATGATCAGGCCCACCAGCACAGCCACATAGCCCACCGCCATTATTTCAAACTTTTCCGAGGTGTAAAATTTCCGGGCAAAGCCGGTCCAATCATAAAGTGCGGTGAGGTAGCGCCGGGCCGCCATCATGGTCTCCCCCGGTTCGGCCCCTCGGGGACATTGGGCGGAACAGTCGCCGCAGTAGTAGCACAGCCAGGGCTCGGGGGATTCCAGGATCTTGCTTTTCAAGCCCAACTGGAGATACCGGACGATCTTCCGGGGAAAGGGGTTCTCCGGCGTCGCCAGGGGGCAGGTCACGGTGCAGGTGGAGCAACTGTAGCATTTATCAGCATCCTTAAGGCCAAAGGCCTCAAGTTCTGCTTTCACGTCAGGATCGACCCGTAAACTCATAAGAGGCTCCTTAAAGTCAACTGCGGCGTCCGGTGCATCAGGCTTCGGCCGGCGCCGGAGCTTCGCCCTCACCGGCGGCAGACTTCTCCTCAGCCAGCCGGTATTGGAAATAGCTGCCCTGGGCTTCGCCCTCCACCACCTTGCCGTATTTTTTCAGAGTGGCGAGGTAATATAGCACCTGGGCCGCAGGCTGCCGGGTGGCTCGGGCCAGTTCCGGCACGGTCATGCCGCCTTGGGCGAGCGCGGCCTCAATGGCCTGCACTGCCTGGCGCTGCTGTTTCATCCTTTCGGTGGCCGCGGCGATTTTATATTTGCGGGCTTCCCGCAGTTTCTTCAGATCACCCCCGGCTGCAGGTTTGGGTTTTTCGGTGGCCATAATTGTTTTCCTCTAAGCCGCGAGGTCTTCCGAGACGATGGCATCCACCATGGCCTCGTATTGTTTCAGGGTCCAGCCTTTGACGTTGATGGCGTTTTGCGGGCACACCGCCACGCAGGCCCCGCAGCCCAGGCACAAGGCCGGGTTGACCTGAGCCCGCCGGACTTTTCGCCCTTCCACCTCCAGGTCCACCAGGGTCAGGGCCCCTGGCGCGAGGCAGGCCTCCACACAGGCCCCGGTGCCCTGGCACTTGCTCAAGTCCACCTCGGCCACGAAGGGGTCCAGCTCCACGTACCCCCGGGTCAGCACCGCGGCGGCCTTCACCGCCGCCGCAGCTGCGGCGCTGCACGTTTCACCCACATCAAGCGGGGCCTGGCAGGTGCCGGCCAGGTAAACCCCGGCCACAACTATCTCCACCGGCCGAAGTTTGGGGTGCACTTCCAGCAAAAAGCGGTCCGCGCCCACCGGCAATTTCATCAGCTCCACCAGCTCCGGAATGGGATTGGGTTCCTGGCCCACCGCGAGCACCACCAGGTCCGCGGGCACCTCCAGTTCCTCCCCGAAGGTGAGCACGTCTTTCACCCGGAGCACCAGGGGCGCCGACGGGGCCGCGCCGGCCCGGCTGATTTGCGGCTCCTCCCCGGCCTGGAAGCGGAAAAAGGTGACGTGATTCCGGGAAGCCTGGGAGTACAGTTCTTCCTGGCCCCGGCCAAAGGTGCGCATATCCCGGTAGAATTCAAAGACCCGGGTCTGGGGGTAGGTTTCCCGAATCAGGTTGGCGGTGAAGAGGCAGGCGGTGCAACAGGTGCGGGAACAATATTCATTCAGATAGCCCCGCTCCCCCTCTTCATGAATTCCTGGGATCTGGCGGCTGCCCACGCAGTGGATCAGGGCCAGGTTGCGAATGCGGCGGCCCTGGATCACCAGGGTATCCCCTTGGCCTTGGGCCTGGGCGTCGCTCAGGAGCCGGGTGAACTCCGGCAGGGTGACCACTTCGGGGAATTCCTGATAGCCGTATTCCCCCCGCCGGGGCTGGTAAGGCTTCATGCCGGTGGCCAGGATGATGGCGCCGGCGCTTACCTCGAACTCCTCCGGGCCCTCCGGAATAACGCTGGGCATGACCCCTACAAAAGGGACATATTCTGCCAAGCCGCAACCGGATCGGCTCAAGATATCGAGCTGGTCGGCATAGGCGTTTCCTTCCGGAGGCCGGCGCGCCAGCCTGAGCCGGAAATTGCCGATATAGCCCTCGAAGCCTTCCACCCGGGTGCAGGTATGCACGGTGACGGCCGGGTGCCTCAAGACCTGGCTGGCAAGTTCCTGGATTACCTCCGCCGCGGTTTCGCCAAAAGGAGCCAGGCGCTGCCACCGGGCCACCTGCCCGCCTAAAAAGGGGCTTTTTTCCAGGAGCACCACTTCCAGACCGCGGTGGGCCAATTCCAGAGCGGCCTTGAGTCCCGCCACCCCGGCCCCGATCACCACCGCCCGCTGCTGCACCTCAACCCGGATGGGTTTCAGGGGCGCCAACAGACTGGCTTTGCTCGCGGCCGCGGCCACCAGCCGGGTGGCCTTGTCCGTAGCCTCGGCGCCGTGGTGCACCCAGCTCACCTGTTCCCTGATGTTGGCGTGTTCATACAGGTAGGGGTTGCCCCCGGCCCGGGCAATGGCGCTGCGAAAGGTGGCTTCGTGCAGCCTGGGGGAACAGGAAGCCACCACCACCCGCTCCACCTTGCCGCTTTGGATATCTTCGATGATCATTTCCTGGCCGGGATCGGAACACATGAACATATTGGCGCGGGCCACGGCCACTTGGGGATGCCGGCGCAGGCGCTCGCAGACCTTCTCCACTGCCACCTGGTCGGAGATGTTGCCGCCGCAATAACAGACATACACCCCGACTTTGCCTTCCGCCGGGATGGGTTCCTGTGGGGCTTTTTCTGCCGTCTCTGCCATTATTCCTTCTCCTCACTACTAGGTCAGGCGGAAGCTGCCGCAGCCAGGGTGGCGGAGCGCCGGGCCGCCAGGTAATTGGAGGCCTCCATGGCCGCGCCCCCGGCTTCTGCAATGGTGTCCACGATATCCTTGGGACCGGCGGCCGCCCCAGCCACAAAAACCCCCGGCAGGTCCGTGAGGTTTGGGGAGACCTTGGGTTTCACGGTCTTGATGAATTTGTCCGCCCCGCAGGACAAGGTGCACACTCCCTGGGGGTTCCAGGCCGGCACGAGACCGAGGGACAGGACCACTAGGTCATGCTGGGTAGTGACAATGCGGCCGTCCTCTTCTTGGGCCTCATAGCGCAGCATCACGCTGCCATCCGCGGCATTGCCGATAAGGGCCGGCTTGGCCTTGACAAATTGAATCCCCATGGCCTGGGCATTCTGAAAAAACTGTTCGTAGCCTTTGCCGAAGGCCCGGATATCGATGTAATAGATGGTCACATCGGCCAGGGGCAGGGCCCCGGAGATGAGCATGGCCTGCTTGACGGCATACATGCAGCACACCCGGGAACAATAGGGGATGCCCACGGTCTGGTCCCGGGAGGCGGCGCATTGGATATAGGCCACCGAGTCCGGCTGTTTGCCGTCCGAGGGCCGCAGCACCCGGTTGTAAGGCCCGTGGGGGGCCAACAGCCGCTCCATCTGCATGGCAGTGATGACATTGGCGTAGGTGCCGGCGCCGAACTGGGGTTTGTCATGTAAAGGGGTTACTTCATAGCCGGTGGCAATGATGGCCGTGGCCGCGCTGAGGGTGAACTCCCCGGGCTGCTCAAAATAGTTGACCGCCTTGGTGGGACAGACCCTGGCGCAGCGGCCGCAGAGGATGCAGTTGTCCGGGTCGATGAGGGCCTTTTGAGGGATGGCGTTGGAAAAGGGGATATAAAGGGCCTTGCGGGCCGCAAAACCTCCCTGCTCCTCATCCGGCACCATCACCGGGCAGTGGTATTCGCACTGGCGGCAGCCGATGCATTTCTCCAGGTCCACGTAGCGGGGCTTTTGGCGGATGGCCGCCACCAATTCGTCCCCCCGGCGTTTCAGTGAGGTCAGCTCACAATAGGTGAACAAGGTGATGTGCGGATGATGGGCCGCGGCCGCCATCTTGGGAGTGGTGATGCAACTGGCGCAGTCCAGGGTGGGGAAGACCTTGGACAAGCGGATCATCTTGCCCCCGATGGAGGCGTCCTTTTCCACGATGGCCACGGAAAAGTCCTGATCAGCAAGATTTAACGCGGCTTCCAAGCCGGCGATACCGCCGCCCAGCACCAGGGCGTCGAAGTGCATATGCTGTTGAGAACCGGTGGTCATGGAAAAACCTCTAGAAGGTGATAACCTTGTAGTCTGGGCTGGCAATCTTCTCCGCCAGGACCGGCATCGGGGTCAAGACCGTCCCCTCCATCAGGTCCTCCCGGGCGATGAGGCGTTTTTCCGCACAGGACATGCAGACCATGACCGGATGGTCCGTGCTTTTCAGCATGTCCAGGTAAGCGGCCAAGCCTTCGTGCCCGAAGACCGTGATGCCCCGAGCCCATTGCACGGCCTCCCCCAGGAGAAAGACTTCCACATGATGTCCCTGTTCGGAAGTCAGGGCCGCAAGTTGAATGGTCCGGACAGCCCCTATGGCGTCTTCCACTCCCTTGGTAATAAGGAACAACAGCTTCATGATAATTCTCCGAGGTTTCAGGCGATCCTGGCCGCCAAGGCAGCCTTTTCATGGCCGGGGGGGCCCAATTCCGAGATGACCTCATTCATCTGCTTCACTTCATTTATAAAGGCCTGGGTGCAGACCGTGCAGATGGCGGTGAGCCGGAGTCGGCGGATATCCAACCCCCGGGCCTTCATCAGCTCATAAACCCGGTCAATGCGGGTGGCCAACGCCTCATAAGCCCCCGGAAAGGGACACTCCACCCCGCAGGACATGATGATGATCCCGGCGATGCCTTTATCGAAACAATCCAGGTAAAATTTCTCTGGAAACAGCACCGGGGATTTGACCCGCAGGATGTAGGTGTTGGCCGGATAGCTCATGTGCCCCTGCCCTACGGCGTCAGCGCCGGGGTAGGCGCAGCTCTCCGTGGCCAGGATGAGGATTTTCCCGGCATATTTTTCGGCCATCAGGAGGCCCCCTTCTTATTTTTTGCGGATTACAAAAATGCGGTCATAGCCGTCGGCGGCCAAATAGCCCAGGTATTCATGCCCGACTTTTTGGGCCCACATGGGTATGTCTTTTTTGGTGCCCGGATCATTGGATAGCACCTCCAGAATTTCCCCCACCTTGACCTTGCCGATGGCCTTTTTGGCTTCCAACAGCGGCCCGGGGCAGGCGCTGCCCCGCGAGTCCACTACCGCAGCAGCCTTTATGGTGGTTAAATCCACAGTTGCCATGAGTTTATCTCCTTATGCGTGATTTCTGAGCCTTCAAGAGCATTTGGGGTGTTCCATTTCTTAGTAAGCAAGAAAAGTGCCATCCTTGGTTTCTTATTAACTCATTGATTTTATTAATATTTTATTTTTTATAATGGGATTTTTCTTTTAACAATTGATAATCTCTGGTTAACACATGTTTAACAAGCTGGCTAGTGCTCCAGGAGTCTAAGCAAAAGCGAGCCCAAGGTGAAAAAGCTGATAATTTTGGTGCAAAGAGCGTGGCAAACCGGCAGATCAACCAGCCGCAGCCTATTAAATCCCTGGAAAAGGGGTTGTCATCAGCCTGGCAGAGGAGCTTTTCCGGATGCTCCTGGCTGATGGGCTGCGGCCGTGGCAGCAGGCCGTCACGTCCTGAGGGCGGACGCGGCTGCAGCGGGGGTTTTTTCTCGAAGCCCCACGGGGGAAGGCAAGAACGCGGTGGCCAGGTTTACGGCCGAGCAGCGGGCGGTCGCCTTAAGGGAAAAGGGCCGGATTTCAGCCGAGGTGGTGGCCGCTTTGTGGCTTAGCCGACGGAGACGGGGCCTATTGGCCCCCAGGGGCCGACGCCGGCCCCAATTTCCCTCTCAAGGGTTGGGGGAAGGGGCAGGAAGAAACCGTCAGAAGCACCGGTCCGGTTCACCGGGGTAATGGGGATGGCACGTCGGAAGGGTATCTCGGGCAACGTGGGAGGCCTGGTTTTGCTGGAAGTAGCGTCTCCAAACGCCAGATGAGCTGGCGGCTAGGCCTGGAGTCGGAGGGGGTCGTAATCCCGTCGAAGCTGGGTAATGCTGGGGGAGGGAAGGACCCTTACTTTTGGAACGCTTCCGAGGAAGCCGAGGATAGGTGATTGACGATGAGTATGACAACACCCGGAGGTATCTGGAGACTTTAGAGGAAGCTTTATCTCAAGGCGAAGGCGGAGCCGGAGTTCCGCTTCTACCAGCTTTACGACAAGGTCTATCGGGAAGATGTACTATTCCCTGCCTATCGGCTGGCGCATCTCAATGTGGACGGCACCATGATCGAGCCTGGGCCTCCCTGAAAAGTTTCCGTCCCAAGAACGCCCCGCCCCCGAGGGCGGCGGGCGAAACCCGGAAATCAGGTTTCGCACTCCTTATGAACCAATTTACCTGGAGATCCAAGGGACCTAGGGCAAAAACAGGCCGAAACCCGGAGACCGAATGGAGCCGCAGCCTTTAGGCTGCGCATCAAGGTCTGGCAGGATTAAAGTAATATTTTCCCGGCTGAAGCCTGCGGCGGCATTTTTCTTTCCGAAGTTGGC
>Ga0123519_10015999_pt1 | contig 10475 bp, 16 predicted proteins | sample YelNatPaOPRAMG02_FD_87396 | JGI IMG/M metagenome (GOLD analysis project Ga0123519, IMG submission 87396) | Hot spring microbial communities from Yellowstone National Park - Yellowstone National Park OP-RAMG-02 (version 2) | ecosystem: Environmental > Aquatic > Thermal springs > Hot (42-90C) ...
GTCACCTGAACAAGAGGCACACCGAGCTGTTTACAACGACAATGCGCATCGCAAGTGAGGTGTAGATCGAAACGACCCCCCCCCCGCAATGCATAGAGTGATTTGATAACAGATAGAATCAGGGGAATCGGGTCTTCAATGCCGTCATCGACATCCTTTGACTGCTGGCAACGGAGCTGGAGGCAAATGCAGAGACCGATGTATTCAAGGCGGAAGCGAAGCGCGACGAGAAGGAAGCATTCACGGAACCAGCCCACTTACGTTGGTATCGATGATACTGGGAGGGGGTCAGAGCTTTGGGATGAACGCCCGAGTCAGACAACCCTTTCCATGTTATCCTACCATGGACTCAGGAAAACCTTCCAGTAGCACGAATTCGAGGCAGGATCCCATTTCACGGATACTGTGTTCGCGAAGCAACGACGTACCGATTCGGGTCACATTCGTGTTTCTGCAAAGCCGAGAAAACGGCACCGATTGTATTTCGGGTAACTAGAGATGCCATTGGTAGGTGCAGGCGTGCTCCAGAATCCAGGACACCAACGCTGGAGATAGATCACCATCTGGGCCTCCGATAAACCCGGCCGTAGGCCACAAAATTTTACCTTCCTCCACTTGTTCGCAATTCAGCTGCGTCTCGAAAGCGAGCACACATTGCATACAAACCTGCAGTACTTGAACGGCGATATTGTACTCGCATCGCGAAGCGCGCGAGCACCGAGTCACTCGTTTCTGGCTGCGTACGTGTTTGTGTGCAGGTCTTCGGGGCACCAACCGAGCACGTACAAGCATTATACCCTAGCAGCATTCTGCAGCATCAATCGCTGCACTCGTACTCCCAGAAGTGACCGTTTCATCGCCTCGCTCACACAACGAGCATCTGGGCTGCTGCTGCTGCTGCTGCGGCGGCGGCGGCGGCGAGCTCTTTGCGAACAGAATCGACATCATCCCTTTCCGCTTCCAATAAAGAATCCCCATCATCAAAAATCCAGCACCGAGGACCAGCGAGACGGCAACGACCACAAACCAAGGCCAGGAGGGAGCCGTTTCCTCATAGGCTGGAATCGCAATGTTCATTCCGAAAAAATCCGCCGGAATCAGCATTATCAGGATCGTAGAGAACCACAGATGACAGCTGATGTTCACTGTCCATAGCCGAGTCTGTTTCGCTGCGAGCGCAATCACTGTCAGTTCTTCAATGTTGTGCAGCTGCTTCCGCAAGGCAGCTGCAGACATTTCATGATCATGGCACTGCCATAGCGCCCATTCAATCAGCGTGTGGACGCTCTCTTGAGTCGAGGCAAATGATGCCCGCATCCCAGCGTCATCGCCGGGGATGCACTCTCCGACCCAGGCTGCGACGGTTTCCGCAATACCGTCGTCGAGGCTCTCCTCCAGGCAGACACGGAGGTTCCGGGCACGCAGCGCTACGAGTGCCACTTGTCGTGCTGCGCCTTGTAAAAGCCGCGGAGCCGCGGACTTTTCCACGGTATTGATGTGCAGTTGGCCGTGCTGCAGCTGCTGTTTGATCCACTGCAGCTTGCGCTCATTCGACTGAACGCAGGTATGGAGCATCGCTGCAAGGGCACGAAATCCAAACGCCTCTCCTGGATCTGTTGTTGGCCCCGTGAGCCGACCAGACACCATTCGATGCAGGATGCGAGCATGCTCGCAGTCGAAATCCTGTATCAGCAGGCGTTCGGGTTCCAGAACAGCGCAGAGATGACGATGAAGCGCTGCGATGATCATACGGGGTCGAACTCGAATGGTCGGCTGCATCTGGTACACCGGCATGAAAAGTCGACGATCCACCGAATGGATGAAGATGTTTCGAATCTCTGCGCCTGATGCGCTCGAGTTTGAGTGGGGTATCCGCGTCGTCGTCCTCTTCGTCTTTGCCGTCGCTGAAGCTATACAGCATTCGTCATTGCGACATGGATCTTTTGAGCTGTATGCTGAGCACGAAAGCGTTTCGTAATGTTCGCGCGCGCCTTGCTTGCTTTTGACTCGACCGGCTCGAGGAACGCGATGCTCCGCGAACATGGACAGACCGGCGCACGGCTGCGTCTCGCAGTAACATGTTCGCGACCAGATGACCTGTCCCTGATAGCCCGACGCTCTGTATTCGTGAAATCGATAGTTGAGCACGAGCAGTGCCTCCTGGCCGACGGCAGAGAGCCCCGAAACTCCGCCAGGGAAAGCGCCGGCACTCGCGAGCGTCTCGACGGAGCTGGCGAGTCGACTCGCTGGATTCTGCGCTATGCTCCGCAGAGGCCCAGACTCGAGACCATCGAAGATCGTTTTCCGCGGCTTGTTCTCTGACGCTGCAGTGAACCGCCGCTGAGGCATACTGTGGCGAAAGTCTTCAGCGAGCCTGCTTTGTACGGCGACTCACACTTGCAGTCCTTGACTCGTGCAACAACTGGTGCGTATCAAAGTGCCAAAATGATGAGTCAAAGAAAAAGACCTTCAAACACCAGGAAACGCCTTATTGGTAAACAGAAAAGTCTTTTACCAAGAAAGGAACGAGTGTCGAGTGGATGGACGGATTGCAGCCCCACATTGTTGCCCGAGCATGCGCCGGTGCGGCAGGCGACAGCGCCGTACCTCGGGTCGCCTCTCAGGTTCTTAGAGTCTTTCATTTGAATCGTGTTTCAATCCTCAAGTAAGTGTAATCAAGTGATTTTTCAGGGTTTGTAGCTGGAGCATTCAGAGTGTGTTCTTTTTAAAAAAATAAACTTACGGGAATGACAGTGAAGGATCCTGGAGGCCGTCATCGCCAGATGCCAGAGAAAAAAGGACGAAAATTTCGATCTTCTCGCCGACCATCGAGGGAGAAGTGCAAGTGACGAAGAAGAAGAAGAAGAACAGGGTAGGTAGATGACAAAAGATGTTTGTCCGACAGGATGATGACGAGACTGTAGTCGAATAGAGGACACGAGTTCTTGCAATCCTTGCGATGGTGAGTTCAACCAGAGGCAATGCACGCATGGAGATCGTGAACTTTGACTTTAAAGCCACCATCAATACCAGACGATGTGTGGTGCTGAAGACGACTGCTGAAGATATGAGGCCATCTATGTTTGTTGGGAAACCTCTCAGATGCGAAGTGTGCCAGGAGAAACTGAAAACGGCTGCAGGCGGCCAGTCAAAAAAGGCCGGGAGGCGTCTGCGAGGGACTATATTTCTTTACACTCTATGGATCTACAGTTTTTTCGTTTCATTGAACACAAGGGTGCTTTTCCTTTTGATGGACAGAACGCTCAACATGACCAGGGACGCTGTATTGCGGTATGGATTCGGGTAACCGGTAATGCGTCTGTCGGTCCATACCCTTGGTTCAAGTTCTGGAAGCCACTCCTCGTACTTCCCCACGACGATACTGGTCATTCCGTACGTTCCATCGTGCGACGTTTCTCCTATGAGTTTTCGCAATAGTGCTTTTACAGTGCTGTTGCCAGCGCTGAATGTCCTCTGGCTGCCGGGGTGCTCGGATCACCGTCCAGGGTGTTGTCGGTCGCACCGCGATGCCACTTGGGTAGCCACTCGGCATGCGCTTGGCGCGCTTCTGTTGTCCCTGCTTCTAAGGTCTTCGGTGACCTCGGCATCCAACGAGCTCCTGGACTACACCACGCTCTAGTCGTCGGGATGTAACCTGAAGCAGCATCGTACGCGGAAGAGGTGAGGTTTACGTCCAGTGAACCGCGAGCATTTGCATATGCCCAGGGTGGGTGCCTCGACGCATCGACCCAGCGCCATCGACACGTGTGTGCTGTGTGTGTGTGTGTAACACACGAAGATCTAAAGCGTTAAACGAATGCCGCAGTTCTTCGCTAAAGAAGCACCACATACGCGACGTATTAAGCATGAGGCTCCCATCGACACGGGTGCTTTTGCGTTACGGTGGCACCCAGCCCGGCATAGCGTTAGCGCAACGACACTGTCGCTCCGTTTCGAAAATACGTATGGTTTGTGGCAGTCGGTGGGCCCTGAAGATATGGTGCGGGAACCGCGGACGCTCTCCCGAAGGTCGATGACAACTGCGCAGTCGGGGATCCGCGGACTCGGGCAAACCTTCCGTCCATGAAGAGAAACAGGCGCAACGCCCAATCGGGCCGCATCGTGTCTCAGCCGCAAGCTTCTGGCGCACTTCAGCTGCGCCCAGTTCGCATTTGCTGGGACTCGATAGGTGTTGGTATTCGACGGGTCGTACTGAGCAACGACATCGAGTCGCCATACAGGGCACTGCCAGCGTTTTCGTAGTTGCTGTCCCATTCAGGAGTTTATACGCGGCAAAACGCGCGCTTCGGACTCGGCACCGGCAAGTCGTCGCTACCACCGGGCGTCTTGCCGAGAAACTGGGCTTGGCATCGATTTCGCTGCAGTGAGTGGCCTTTATAAAAGTATTCTTACATAGTACTGGTGCACATGTGGCGAACTGTACTGGTGCGTGGAAGCACAGGCGCGCTGGTGTGGCGCGCCGTCACCCCGTCGTTGCCCGGGCTCGTGCCGAGCACCCCGCACTTGACCACGCCTTTGCCGCTGTTGGGGCGAAGCTTTGCAACCGACGCCCTCGCACTCAAAGACGGGTTGATTCGGTATCGAATGCACTATCCCGACGGACAGGTACCGCCCAAGGTTGACCGGAACCTTGTGAGGTCCAAGTGGCACTCCGACGCCATGGAGCTCATCGAGCAGGTTCCACCGCTTGTCGTCGAACGCGAGGTCATCGCATGCAACGGTGGACCCAACGTTGCCATGGGTCATCCCATCGAATATATTCGTGTGGATGCTGCGGATCCAGCACCCAGCGTGTGCAAGTACTGCGGTTTGCGCTACATCCATCGGCACGCTGCCACCGCAGAGGCTGGATCCGAGCATCCCTAAAGTCTGCTACCGGTAGCGGGAAAGCAGACCGGGAATCCTGTACTCGCTGGCACCGGTTTTTCACATACGATGGGTGCGTACTGCTCATGAACCTGCGTGGAAGCTCCAACTCGGACGGTTCACTCGGCAACGCCTATCGCAAACGCTCGACTGGAAAATTCGGCACGCTCTCGTCCGTTGCTGCGGTTGCTCCCTGAAACACACAGGCATCTCAATGATAGCTTTTACGTTTGTCTGGGCTCGCTCGCTACAGTCTCTGAATCCGGAGCGGATGAGGAGTGCATGCGAACAGTGAACACCGCACTCGGTGGTGCCGGCTCGCAGACGCCCTGCACCGTACACGGGTGTCCAAGCTGGGCGAGAAAGCCCCGAATAAGGCCGGCTGGAAACACACAGTACCAGGATGGTGCTCCTACGCTCTCGGGAAGTTCCTGCACATGGCGAAGCCAGCGAAAGCTCGCATCGAAAATCACGTAAACGCCACGGTGGTTTGTTTTCAGGCTGTCCACTTGTTTGCCGAAAACAGTTCGCCACAGGTCACGACAAAGTACTTTCAAGGCATCGAGCTCTGAGACGGGGTTTCCAGCGAGGGCCCCGACCCTTGGCACTCGAGGGCCAAGTCGCTCACCGACGTAGAAGCCGGCCTCCTCGACTCGAGCGAGCGCCAGGGTCTCGGTTGTGAGTGCTTCAGTGCCCTGGTCGTTCTCGCTTGTCGTGTGGAGGTGCTGAGGTTTTCGTGGTCGCTGCCACAGCGGTGCTGGTACCGACCCGTGGCGCACTGGTGCGTCCGGTTTTCCAAAACCCGCTGCTGAAGCAGGCAACAACGATGCGGTATTTTCGGCAACCAGTTCCATAAGAAGAAAGTCTAGCACGGCCGAGTCGAGCAGCACTACTGGTGCGCCCTCACTCGTGGCCTGAGCGTTCATCCTCGCTCTTGTCGAAGAACGCAGCAGACGCGCTGGTACACACCGGGTGCCCCTGAGAGCACCTACGCCTTCAAGCGGTTACACGAAGTAAGCCAGGAGTGTGTTCGTCGGGAAAAACGCACAGACATCTGCACTGCACCCAGGTTGTCTGGGAGGTACCTGGTTGCTGCGTAGCGCCCTTTCCACAGTCACAAGAGCGGCTTGCCGCCTGCCGTCGCGACCAGCCATAGCGGGATAGGTGGCTGCTCAGATGCATCGGTGCCGTTTCCCTGCTCGAAACAGGATCGATAACCAGAGAAGCGACTAGCGTTCGTTCGTGATCCCTTTCGCATTCCAATAGCTCCAGACCGGTTTTAGGCCTTGCGATAGAGCTTTGATCGATCCGGCGACTTTTTCTTGTTGCCAGTCTTCTGAGGATGCTCGTGGCGGTGCTGGATGTATCGTTGCCCAAGTTGCTGTAGAGAGCGCGCGCGCGCGGGTACGTGGTACCCCTAGGGGCATCGATTCGAGATGCGCTAGTGATGCCCTCGATCAGCTGTGTTTCCCTCTTGGGAAGTGCATTTGTAAAGTTGACCGGATTCCAACGCGTTCCACGGGCTCTGCGTCGCGATCAAAGTGCCGTAGATACGTTGAACCTCAGCAGTAGCAATGATAACAACACGCTGCATTCGGAGAGGTGAGCAACGCACCCAGGTTTTGGATGCGCAGCACAAGTGCTCGTTCCGATTCCATGGTATCGGGGCTTTGACGAAAGCTATCCCTTGGAACAAAGAGTCTTGACCCGGCGATGCCGAGATACATCCTCATTTGTCTGTGACGCAGTCCTGAAACCTTACTGGTATTCGCTGCCACCGGTTACCTACAGGCAGCGTTTGGCACTAGCAGACGCAGCCGCGGATGCACCCACCCTGCAAACATGATCTTTTTTTGACTGGCAGAACGTTTATAGGAACTGGGTGTCCGATTGTGCGATGTGGATGGGCAACACGGATGCAAGCATCGTAGAGAGCGGCGACTTGGACGAGGCGCACTCTTCGACGAACGGTGAACAGGTGCGTGCAACAGCCATCTCACTACATTGTAAGAAAGAAACGCACCAGGTGGAGTAACTTGGATGTAAAGAATAATGTATGGGTCTCTGTCCAATGTCGTGAACAGCAGCCTGTTCGGAATTTTCGTGCGACTGTTTCGCTTTCCGGTCTGCGATATCCGATTTTTACTACGGGGTCTCTCCTTTCCTTCCAGCTCTGTTGCTCGCAGTCAAAGAATACTGATTTCAGCGTTAGGGTCCCGACTTCACTGCTTCGAGGTGTGGTCGACGCATATTGTCTCCAGTCGGAAGCTTCAATCTAAGCTTCAGCTGCCGTTTCGGTCCTCTGCCGTAGACAGCGACGGTGCGCTCTTCGCATCGATAACCCTTGACTGTGCTTAGGGGTTGTTGTTCGTGCACCGCAACCACTCTTTCGACGGGGTCACCCCGGAGAATCCCGTGATCGTGGAATACTGTACCATGTGCGAAACGAAGTATGGCATCGAGACGAGCCTTGTGTACCCATCAACCGCATGCACCGAGCGATGCAGCAAGCGTTCAGGCGTCATAGACCGGACCTCGGACGCCGAGAAGCGGTGAACATACCCGACAATCTGACCGTAGTCAAGTGTCACCGAGGCAAAATGCGCACCGATCAGTCTACAAATAAGATAAGAATGGCAAGCGAAGCGCACATTCCAACGACCACCTATGCATACCCTGTGTTGACAACAGCCAGAATTAGGGAAATCGCGACTTTCATGCTATCATCAGCATCTTTTTCTGCGTATAACAGTGCTGGGGCCAAGGAGAAACCTGCGAAATGAAAGCCGGAGTTAAGACAAAGGAAAAGGGAGCATTCGCAGAACTTGCCCACAAATGCTTGTGCTGGTTACACGTAGAAAAGACCCAAACTTTAGTGTATACCCCGAGTTAGCCAGGCATCCCTGTTTCGGTCTTGTCTGACATGGATGTAGTATTCTGGAGTATCTACGCTCTGAATCCGAGCAGAGCGTTGCAAACTGTCAAACGAAAAAAATGTCGCCGAGTCAGAGCGCAACACCTGCCGGGGCGCGTGTCTCGCAGAGAGGGCGGTGCGAGCGCACTGCTTCCATTGGCGTGGCGTTTTCTCTACCACGTGTCTGAGCGCTTGCACGCACTGCATCCACCCTGCACTTTGCTGCACTTGTAGTGCTCGTTTTTCTTCGAATTGCAATGCGCTTTCTTTGTCCAAATAAGCTCTCGTTGCAAATGCGCGATTGGACGGTACTATTACTGGTGTCGGTGACGCTCACACTGCTCCACTACGGTGCCGTCGCGCCGGCTGCCGCAGCTGCAGTTGACCTCCGCTTTCTGCCCGCTGGAGACTTGGAAATAGCTGCGGCAAAGGAGCTCCTTTTTCCAGTGGATCGCGTTTCTCTAAACATAACGAGTTTCGACTCTGCCTTGCTGCAAGAGGTCAATAAAACCTGGGTGAACACACGCGGCACTTGAGCGAGAGCGGGGGAGCGAACGCCAGCCACCCCATCGACCACGTTGCGCAGGGGTTGTGTTTCACGCGTATTCTTCAAGAGGCCGCCGATCGTGTCGTATTGGCCGTGGAAGCGCAGTGCACACCGGTAGACGTTCAGGACGGAAACTGCAGCGATGTGGTGCAGGGAGCTGCTGATCGAGCTCTCCTCGATCGCGGCTGGACAAGTCCGGCTATCGAAGTGCTGTCTGAGGCGTCGCAGCTCCCGTTCCATTTGGACTCTCTGAACTCGACTGGATCCGGTGGGGTTGGTCCTGGCGACTACGACATTCTGATTGGCATCGCCAAGCTAGTTGCTGAGCGCATCAAACCAGAAGTAGAGCGCGCGGCCGCGCTGTTTCATAGCGATGGCCTGGCAGGCATCAGCAGCGCGCTGCAGCCAGTTGCAGGGAACTCTTCCGCAACGAACCTTTACATAATCATATTCTTTGGGAAGGATAGCACCCAGCACTGCCTTGGAACCTAATCTGCGGCGCGTTCAGGTCTTGGAACAGGACGACGACTGCACACGGCGTGCGCCTGCAGAGCGAAAGCTGTCAGGCTGCAGGCAGCAAGGGCCATGCGGCTGCATGAATAGTGGCGCCAGCGGGGACCAGGTTACGATGTTCCGCGACACCGAGGCGCAGCAGCGAAGCATAATCGTGTGACAGGCGGTGATGCATACATGAAGCTGCTCGAGCATTGCTTTCAGCGATAGCATGAAGGTGGCCCCATCGTGACTGGATATGCGCGCGCTCGCCGATGCGTACACAGTGGGCAAATAGGCAATGTAAAGGTGAACCGGAAAGACTCTTCTTGAAGTTAGCCAACAAGGAACGCGCCGATTTCCCATCGAGCATCCGCCACGTGCTGGCCTACGCGCTCCAGGAAAGTTCAAAAGGCATCCCTGGTGCCGATCGCATCATCGATCCCAAGGAGGCTCCGGTTGTGAGCGTTTCTCATGAGTGTTCTTCCTCGGGGGGCAGGTGGACAGTCGTGAAAGCCTCACCGTCAAAGTCCTCGCGGGTCGTGGCGGTGGCGGTGCGTTCCACGTGTTTCAGCTCGACGGGATACGGCACGATCGACGGGATTCCTCGGGTCATCTCCGCATCGGGACGCGGAATATGGACCGGTATACCAATATCCGCGTCACACTCTTGAATATAGACGCGAACCAGCCCGATGCCGCTAGAGCAACGCAGATGGATCGGCAGATGCGTCTCTGTATCGGTATCTGCGGGAACACTGGGGAACTGCGCGTCCGCCACGGGGTCGTATGGCGGAAGCCCCCGGATTTCTCGGAACCAGTTACCTTGTTCTGTCGCTGGTACGATGACTGGGCCAGGGCCCAGCGGTCCCGATAAGCGAACTCGAACGGTGAGCTCTCTCACGATCCCCCGAGGTTCGTGGCGCAGGATCAAGTCTATCGTTCGCTTGCCTGGAGCCAGGAGCAGCCGGGGCAACCTCAGCATAAGCACTTGTGCAATCGGTTGCGTCGCTCAGTCTACGCCCCTTATGCGTAGCTGAAGAACGGGTAGCGCAGACAGCCCAGCGTCTGTACGTAGCCGGATACTGGAGCGTGCACGAGGCAGCCGCAACGACCCCGCCGGGTCACCGGTTGAGGTTACGGCCTTGCGTGGACCGCTGACTCAGTGCAGGCAACTCTAAGAGAGCCGTGAATAGAGTTCCCCGAAGCAAACTATAGTCCAAAGCAAGTCAACGTCAATGCGAACACAAGAGCGGGACACTCGACGCGCGTTCACGGGATAACGCTTTCAGCACAGAGAGCAGTGCAAGTTCTGTCGCGGAAGCGCCGTGCGTCGAGTAGCTCGCACCAGCCGCACTGGAAACTTCGCTCGAGTGTACAGTATCCAGTTGCTGCCGCTTCTTCGAGTTGTCCTATTCAGATGCGCCTTTTCCAAATGTCTAAAGTCTGGGATGCGTAGGTACCAATGGCTGTGAGCGCTTCAGCACACGGGACAAGTGCAGTGCCATTCACTGATCTCAGACCGGAGAAGAATATCTTATCATCCAGGATCGAGCATTGAGTGCACTTTTGATTACACAAGGAGCAATCGTGTAGCATTCACGGATCACATACCGCAATGCGTCTCCTTGCATA
>Ga0123519_10016000_pt1 | contig 10475 bp, 12 predicted proteins | sample YelNatPaOPRAMG02_FD_87396 | JGI IMG/M metagenome (GOLD analysis project Ga0123519, IMG submission 87396) | Hot spring microbial communities from Yellowstone National Park - Yellowstone National Park OP-RAMG-02 (version 2) | ecosystem: Environmental > Aquatic > Thermal springs > Hot (42-90C) ...
AGGTCCTTTACAAAATCTAATACATACCTACTACGTTGTTCAGCACGAGCGATCATCTCTCTGGCTTTTTCAGAAATAGGACCTGTTAAATTATCCAAAACAACTTTTAAACAAGTCTGTATTGTTGAAAGAGACGATTGAATCTCATGGGCTACTATTAATACATACTGAGATTTTAATCGCTCTTGTTCTCCTAACTTCTTATTTGCTATTACTAGTTCTTTTTCTTCTTTCCTTAATCTATTAACAATCCAAGTTGTCATATAAACTGTTATATACAATGTAGTTACGAAAACAGAAAATATTCCCAGTAGATACTGAGGTTCTAAACACAATTCTTTGTTAACGAATCTGTTAAGGTGATAATGAGTGAGGTAACCAAAATATTCTCCACCTATGACTAATCCTAATAAAATTATAGCTAACATAAGATGCATATATGCCATTCTATTCGATAAAAGTATACTGGCTATTACCATATGAAATATAAAATAAAAAACAAAAGGATTCTCTGCACCACCAGAAAAATGGATTAAATAACTAAGCATTATCAAATCTAATAAAATTTGAAGGTTAGCAAAATAGTTTGCTTTCCTAAAAAATTGGCTATCTTTATTCTCTTGTAATTTAAGTCTTTGATTATAAAAGAAAAATAAAATATTGTAGAGAAATAATACCAAATTTCCAAGATAAAGATAAAAGAAAGGTAATTCTATCTGTAAGACATATCTTGCTATAGTAACTACAATAAATACACCAATTACTGCAAGCCATCTTAAATTGATAAGCCATGTTAATTTTTCAATCCATCTCAAATTGATAAACTCGTATAATCTTTCTTTGTTCTCTTTTTCTTGTATATCTAAAGTATTTAATTTATCCATTTCTGTTTAATTCTAGACATTTTTAAATTCTTTGTAAAGTCGGAATGATTACTGATATATGTAAGTGAAAAACCTTACAGATAAAACATTACAAACTATTATCCGGCTAAGATAAGATGGTAAAGGTAGGATAAGTTCTTGTTTTGCTAAATTAATAAATATCAGGTTTAAACCATCCTTTTTCAATAGCATACTGAAGAAGTTGTGCTCTACTACTAAGTCCTAATTTTCCCATAATTCTGGCTCTATATGTTTCTACGGTTTTCATACTAATATCTAACTTATCTGCTACTTCCTTATTTGTGAATCCTTGACTTAAAAGCACTAATACTTCTTTTTCTCTCGGACTAAGTTCATCAGGAGTATCTTTTATAGATTTTTCTATAAACTCCTTAGTAATTTTAGGATGAATATAAACTTCTCCTTTTGAAACAATTCTAATAGCATCAATTAACTCACTATCTGCCGCTCTTTTAATGACATACCCCTTTGCTCCTGCCTTTAAAGCTTCCTTTAAATATTCTATTTTCTCATACATAGTAAGCATAATTATTTTTAACGATTTATTTTGTTCCAAAAGTTTTCGGATAGCAAGAATACCATTCATATCTGGCATAGAAATATCCAGCAAAATTATATCCGGTTTTAACTTATTGCATTTTAAAATAGCATCTTTAGAACTATCTGCTTCACCACATACAGTAATATCTGATACACCTTCTAACAATAATTTTAATCCAGAACGGAAAATAGTATGGTCATCTACTATTAGAACTCTTATTTGTTTTTTTAACATAGTGATACCTTTATAAAAATTTCAGTCCCATTTTGTGGTGCTGATTTAATCTTGAATATTCCACCTAATAAAGAAATACGCTCTTGCATCCCAAAGATCCCAAGTGGCTTTCTACCATTAACTGATTTTAATTTCTCATCAATATTAAATCCACAACCATTATCTTTAACAACTGCAACTAAATACGAGTCTACTTTTTCAAAAGTAATATTTACTTCAGTTGCAGATGCATGCTTTTCAATATTGCTTAATGCTTCTTGGATAACTCTATACACATTTATTTCTGCTAATGGATTAAATCTTTCATATTCTGAGAACCCTTTTAATTTACAATTAACTTTAATATTAAAACCTTTTTCAAAATTTTTAATATATTCTCTTACTGCAGCAAAAAAACCAAAATCATCTAAAAGAGAAGGTCTTAAATCTACACACAGTTCATGAATCTCTTCTAATGAAATGTTAAGCATTATTTTAAATTTTTCTATTTTCTCCATATCTTCAGAGTCTTTTGATAAAGATTGTAAAGATTTTAAACCCATTTTTATAGAAGTTAAAGACTGACTTATCTTATCATGTAACTCTCTTGAAATCCTTTTCCTTTCTTCTTCATATGCGTTAATTAGTTTATTAACTAGCTGTAATCTAGTATTTTCCTGCTCACGTAGAGTATCAGCCATTTTTTTTAATTCTTGATTTGTCTCATATAGATTATCAACCATAATATTAAATGCTTCACTTAGTTTCCCTACTTCATCAGAAGACCAAACTCTTGCACGTTTATTAATATCTCCATCCTTAATTGCTTTAGCGACCTTAGTTAAATCTTGTATTGGCTTATTTATTATAGTAACTAAAACATATGCTACAATCATGCTAAGCAAGGAAGCTGCCAGTATTGAAACCCCAACTCTATTTATTATTTTTTTTATATCTTTATGTAAATAATTTTCTTTAAAGCCAATTCTTAATGTTCCAAGCCTACCTTCAAGAACTGGAAATGCAATATCCTTAATCAAACCTATTTCTGAGCTAAAAATTTCACAATGTTCTTTATTTGAATAAAAAACATAGTTTGCTTTTAGCAATTCATCTGATGGATCTTGTGGTAAAATATGTATTACTACTTGATTGTTCTTATTAAGTAGCATAATGTATTCTATCTCTTCGTGAAAATCTTTTGTTTCTTGAAATAATTCCTTAAGTTTCACAAAATCTCCCGTTAAAATAAAGTCTATGGAACGATTTGATAAATTCTGTGTAATTGCAATTGCTAATTTATCATAATTTACCTTTAATATCTCATAAAGAATATTTTTTGTACTAATAATAGTTATAAATACAAAAATAATAATAAAACCGGAGATTATACCCATAATCTTAATAAATAATGGAACACTAAGTAAAAAATTTATAAATCTCTGAAATAAATTTTTCATCTTGACTACTCTAAATTTCTCATTAACTCTTTAGCAGATGTATAAATATCATATCTAGGTAAAACAAATTTATCAATATAAATTTTTCTTAGGATCTCATATCCTTCTGGGTCACTATGCATATTAATAAAAATATTCTGTAATTCCTTTTTAATCTTTCTATTTAATCCGCTTCTATTTATTATTGGTGGAATCCCAAAAGATGGAGATATCTCAATAACTTTTGTCTTTTTAACATAAGTATCCTTACTATCAACTAAATAATTATACACTATACTATCTACAGCTGCACCATCAACTATCCCATCAGCAACTGCTCTAATTGAATTATCGTGACTATTAGTAAAAATTGTAGAATAAAAAAAGCTTAAATAGTTTTTATTCATTAATTTTAATTTGGAAATTGGATAGAAAAAACCAGATAAAGATAAAGGGTCGCAAAAAGCAAAACTTTTCCCTTTAAGGTCTTCAAACTTCTTAAAGGTACTATTTACATTAACAATAATATAAGAATTATATGTAAGAGCACCTTTTACTTGTGGTATTACAAATATCTCTGCCTTAAAATCTCTCTCACATAATATAAAACTGGAAGTGCACACAAAACCTAAATCAGCATAGCCTATTTTTAAAATATTATTTATTTCTTCATAAGTATTTTTTTGAATTATCTTTATTGGAATATTGGATTTTTTCTCAAGATATTTCACTAAATCTTCATATAATATTAAAGACCTTTTTGGAGAAATTACTGGGGCAATAGCAATAGTAACACCTTTACTACCTTCTTCCTCTGTGTGTTCAGATTGTTTAGAAGATGAATACAATTTAATTCTTTTGTATTCTTCTTTTTTCGTACAATTTAACAAAACCATAATAACGAGGATAATTATAAATACTTTATCAAATTTCATATAATCATATAATACGACTATAAGTAAAATAAATCAAGAAAAATTGTTGGTTTTGTCCAATGTCTACCTTTGATTGCAAACAGAAGTATTTTTTTAAAATAATTTAATCATTAAATTTTTTTACAAAACTATTGACAAATTTTTATTAATATGCTATAATATTACTAAAATGGTCGTAATGGTAATAAATAGGGGGTAAAAATAATGAAGCTTTCTACAAGAGCCCGTTACGGCACAAGAGCAATGTTGGAATTGGCTCTCCATTATAAAGATGGCTATGTTTCAGTAAGAGAGATTGCTAAGAGTCAGGGAATTTCAAGGCGATATCTTGAACACTTAATAGTCTCTCTACAGGCTATTGGATTGGTAAAAACTCTTAAAGGTAAAAAAGGCGGATGTACTCTGGCAAAACCTCCATCTGAAATCAAACTTGCTGAGATTGTAGAAGCCTTAGAAGGTTCAATAGCACCTGTAGATTGTATAATTGATGGTAAATTGTGTCCGAGAGAAAAAATATGTGTTATACGGGATATCTGGATTAAAATGAAGGAAGCAATTACGAACCTACTTAATTCTATAACTTTAGAAGATATGGTTAAATGGCAAAAGGAGAAATTAAAAAATACAGAGATATCTATGTATTATATTTAAAATGCTCTTACTTACTTTATGGGATTTAGTGGTAAAAAAAAATATGAAGGGAGGTAAAAAATGAATGAACAAATTGAAGATTTGGAATCAAAAACTGCGCAAGAGATATTGAAATATGCACTGAAAAAATATCAGAATAAAGTTGCACTGGCTTCAAGCTTTGGAGCAGAAGATGTTGTTTTGATTGATATGATAGTAAAGATAAATCCTTCAGCACGAATCTTTACTCTTGATACAGGAAGACTTCCTCAAGAAACTTATGATATAATGGATAAAATAATTGAGAAATACAAAATCAAACTTGAGGTATATTATCCTAATACTAAATCAGTTGAAGATATGGTATCTAAAGAAGGGTTTAATTTGTTTTATAAAAGTATTGAATTACGACAATTATGATGTAAAGTAAGAAAGGTTGAACCGTTGAATAGGGCATTGAAAGACTTATCTGCATGGATTTGTGGTCTTAGACGTGAACAATCAGTTACACGAGCAGAAATTAAAAAAATGGAGATCGACTATGCACATAACTCGATAATAAAAATAAATCCTCTTGCTGAATGGACTGAAAAACAAGTTTGGAATTATATTAAAGAAAACAATGTACCATATAATACTCTGCATGATAAAGGATATCCCAGTATTGGTTGTGCTCCTTGTACACGGCCTATAAAACCAGGTGAAGATATCCGTGCTGGACGTTGGTGGTGGGAATCACCTGATAAAAAAGAATGTGGATTACACTGCAAGGTTAATCAATAGTTTAATATTTATTTGGAGGTAAAAAATGATAGAACCTCATGGTGGAAAATTGATTAATAAAATAGTTTCTGAAGAAGAAAAGAAAATTCTTAAAGACAAGATATTCTTTTTTAAAAGTATTAAATTAAACAAAAGACAAATATCAGATGTGGAAATGATTGCTACTGGTGCTTTTAGCCCTTTAGAAGGATTTATGGGTAAAGAAGATTACTTAAATGTTTTACATAATATGAGACTATGTAATGGTCTTGTTTGGTCTATACCAATTACCTTAGCAGTGGATAAAAATGAATCAAAACGTTTTGAAAAAGGAGAAGATATTTCCTTATTAGATGAATTTGGAACAGTTCTTGCAATTCTTCATTTAGAAGAAATTTATTCATATGATAAAGAGATAGAAGCAGAGAAGGTATATCGCACAAAAGATTCAAAACATCCAGGAGTTAACGCTCTTTATTCTCAAGGAGATGTTCTACTTTCAGGTAAAATAAGTGTTATTGAGAAACCCAAACATACTGAGTTTATTAAATATTATTTAACACCCGCAGAGACCAGAAAAATTTTCAGCGAAAAGGGATGGAAAACAGTTGTGGGATTCCAAACAAGAAATCCGGTACACAGAGCGCATGAATATATTCAGAAATGTGCTTTAGAGATTTTTGACGGCTTATTTTTACATCCAATAGTTGGCGAGACAAAATCTGATGACATACCAGCAGAAATAAGAATGAGATGTTATGAAGTATTATTAGAGAAATATTACCCTAAAGATAGAGTAGTATTAGCAATAAACCCTGCTAATATGCGTTATGCAGGACCAAGGGAAGCAATTTTTCATGCTATTATTAGGAAAAACTATGGTTGTACCCATTTTATAGTAGGACGAGACCATGCAGGTGTAGGTAATTATTATGGTACATATGACGCACAGAAAATATTTTTAGAATTTAAGCCAGAAGAGCTTGGAATTACACCCTTATTTTTTGAACATACTTTTTATTGCAGGAAATGTGGTAAAATATGGCTTCTTCTAAAACCTGCCCACATAGCATTGAAGATAGAATATCTTTAAGTGGAACGAAAGTTAGGGAAATGTTACAAGATGAAGAAATACCACCTTTTGAATTCACACGGCCTGAGGTGGCAAAAATATTAATTGAAGGAATGAAACAAAAACTTACAGAATACAATATATGATTGAAATAATAACTTTATTAACTATAGCTGTGTTTTTAGGAATGAATATGGGAGCTTCAGGATTTTCCATATCATTTACACCATCGTATGGTAGTGGTCTATTAACAAGAAAAAAGGCAAGTTTGTTTTATACTATATTTTTATTAATTGGAGGAATATTGATTGGTCCAAGAGTAGTTACTACACTAACTACAAAAATTTCGCATGAATCACTTGGAAACTATTCGGGTTTAATTATAATTGTTTCTTCAACAGTGATGATGTTTCTAACTAACATACTTAGAATACCACAATCAACAAGTTTTATAACTGTAGGTGCTTTTACAGGTGCTGCATTTTTTTATCATCAGGTAAATTGGCATACAATAATAAAAATTCTATACATTGCAGTTTTATTTTGTATTTTAGCATTTTTAACTACATATTTTATTAAAAAAATTTTCTATCCACCAAGAAATAGTAATTTTAGATTATACGAACAATCATTTCAGTTAGAATCAAAACTAAAAAAGTTTATTATCTGGACAGATTGTTATTCTGCATTTGCTGTAGGGACAAACAATATTGCTAATGTAGTTGCACCGATATTGTTGTCTATCTCAGTAAACCCAATATTATGTATTTTACCTATAGGACTATCTTTTGGCATAGGCAGTTTAGTTTTTGGAAAGGGTGTTATAAATACAATCTCAAAGGAAATTATTCCTATCGGTCAGATATCAGCAGGAATAATATCGCTTGTAACATCAAGTTTCGCAATAATTGCGTCTTTACTTGGACTTCCAACACCCTATGCCCAATTTACAACTTTTTCTGTATTAGCAATAAGTAGCGTAAAAGATGGTATTTACTTAACATATAAAAAGTCTGTTGTGCAAAAAATAATTTCCGTATGGGTTGCTGTACCAATTTTAACATTTCTATTAAGTTATTTATTACACTTTTTATTACTTAGCAAATAAAAGGAGTCAAAGTATGATATATTTAACAAAAGAACAATTTAATGATATAGTAAATCATGCAAAAAATGTTTATCCTAACGAAGCATGTGGAATTTTAGCAGGAATCGAAGCAAAGGTATTAAAGGTATATAAAATGATTAATATTTCCAATAATCCAGAAATATGTTATTTTATGAAACCAGAAGAACAACTTAAAGTATTTAAGGAAATGCGCCTATTGGGAATAGATATTTTAGGAATATATCATTCACATTCAAGTACTCCAGCGTATCCATCTGCAAGGGATTGTGAGATGGCATTTTATCCTGGAGTAGATTATGTAATAATTTCATTAAAAGATTTTAATAACCCTGAAGTTCATGCTTTTAAAATTGCAGAAAGTAAAATTAAAGAAGAACAAATCATTATAAGAAAAAATATTATTTTTATCTGTATAGAAAATTCATGTAGAAGTCAAATAGCAGAAGGAATAGTTAATAATCTTTATTGGCAAAAACTTAATGCTTACAGTGCAGGGTCAAAACCATCAGGTACACTAAATCCGCAAGCAATAGCAGTAATGAAAGAAATTGGAATAGATATTTCTAAACAAAAAAGTAAAGGATTTGACCAGATTAAAGATATAGAATTTGACTATGCAATAACTATGGGTTGCAATGATGTATGTCCTGTTTTTTTAGCAAAAAATAAATTAAACTGGCAAATAGATGACCCAAAAGATAAACCGATAGAATTCTTTCGGAAGGTGAGAGACGAAATTAGAAATAAAATAAGTCAATTTTTAGATAATTTACCAGAGTAAGAATATGAATAAAAATAGGAGGATTTCAAATATGTTAGTGTCAACAGGAATAATGGCTTTATTAGCTATCGTTCTCCTTGCTATAGGATACAGCAAAGGTGAACATATATCTGGTTTGAAAATTGCTTTAAAGATGGGAGGCGAGGTTTTGCCACTGCTGATTTTCGCATTTATTATAGCAGGAATGGTTCAAGTCATTCTTCCTAAAGAATTAGTATTAAAATGGATAGGTAAAGAATCAGGGATAAAAGGGATACTAATTGGAACAATTGCTGGAAGTTTAGCACCCGGCGGTCCTTATGTCAACCTCCCTCTGGTTGCTGGATTGTTAAAATTAGGAGCAGGTACTGGTACAATGGTATCTTTTTTAACAGGTTGGTTGCTATTATCCATAAGCAGATTACCTATGGAGGTAGGAATATTAGGCTGGAGATTTACATTTATCCGTCTTATGTGTACTTTCTTCTTCCCTCCAATTGCTGGATTAATAGCCCAGAAATTTTTTGGAGGATAAAAATGGATCTAAAATGTCCTGGAATAGACAGTAGAAATCTACAAGTTGAAGAACAAGTATGCAAAAATTGCGGTTATAAAGTAGAAATATTTTCTAACGAAATAAAAGTTATTTGTCCAAAGTGCAAAGCTAATGTTTATCGTGAAAATATACCATCATGTATTGATTGGTGTAGATTTGCAAAGCAATGTATAGGGCAAGAAAAGTATGATGAGTTAAAATCAAAGGTTGAATTGGATAAAACGAAGTTAGATTTTAAAGAGAAAATATTATCCGAAATGATGAATTATTTTGGAAACGACATAAAAAGAATAACCCACGCAATGAAAGTTTTATATTTTGCTGAGAAGATATTAAAAGAAGAAAAAGATGCTGATAGAAGAGTTGTAATAATATCCGCAATATTACACGATATCGGTATAAAAGAATGTGAGAGAAAATATAATTCTACAAATGGCCAATTACAGGAGAAGGAGGGTCCACCAATAGCAAAAGAAATTCTTCAGAAAGTCGGCATAAAGAATGAAGTTATAGATGAAATATGTAAGATAATTGCTAGTCACCATAGTCCTGGTGAAATAGATACTTTAAACTTTAAAATACTATGGGATGCCGATTGGATAGTTAATATAGAAGATGAATTTGATTTAAATAATAAAGAAAAGTTAAAAAGAATTATTGAAAATAACTTTTTAACTAATGCTGGTAAGAAGATAGCAGTAAAAAAATATTTATCTAATTCTGATATAGGAGGTGAACAGAAATGGCAAAAGTAAAAAGAAAAATAATAAAAATTGATGAAGAGTTATGCAATGGCTGTGGAAACTGTATACCGTCTTGTCCTGAACAGGCAATACAGATTGTTGATACACCAAAAGGTCCTAAAGCAAGATTGGTAAAAGAATTTTATTGTGATGGGCTTGGTGCATGTTTAGGTTCGTGTCCAACTGGAGCATTAACAATTGAAGAAAGAGAAACAGAACCTTACAATGAAGAAGCAACAATTGCTAGGATAAAGGAAGTTGCTCCTGAAATGTTAGATACACATTTAAAACATCTTAAAGAACATGCAAATGAACTACCTGAACATCATAGTCATAAAATGCATGAAGGTGTAAGTTCATGTCCTTCAGCACAGGTGCTTCACTGGGAAGAAAAGAAAAAAACAGAAGAAAAAATAACAAAAATTCCTTCTGAATTAAGGCAGTGGCCAATTCAGCTACATTTAGTACCACCATTTGCACCTTATTTTCAAAATGCAGACATTATAATAGTTGCTGATTGCGTTCCTTTTGCTTATGCTAATTTTCATCAGGACTTTTTAAAAGAAAAAGCAATTGCCATTGGTTGCCCAAAACTTGATGATGTTGATGCTTATACTAAAAAAATTGCAGAAATAATAAAAACAGCAAATCCAAAAAGTATTAAAGTAGTACATATGGAAGTTCCTTGTTGCTTTGGTCTTGTTCATATAGTAAAACAGGCATTAAATCAAGTTAAAAAGGATATTCCATTTGAAGAAGTAACAATTGGAATCAAAGGTGAAATAAAATA
>Ga0123519_10016001_pt1 | contig 10473 bp, 6 predicted proteins | sample YelNatPaOPRAMG02_FD_87396 | JGI IMG/M metagenome (GOLD analysis project Ga0123519, IMG submission 87396) | Hot spring microbial communities from Yellowstone National Park - Yellowstone National Park OP-RAMG-02 (version 2) | ecosystem: Environmental > Aquatic > Thermal springs > Hot (42-90C) ...
AGACAGATGCAGATGATCTTCCAGGATCCCTACTCATCCCTGAACCCCCGGATGACCCTGCTGGACATCGTCGGCGAGCCGCTGCTGGTGAACGGCGTCGGCAGCCGACAGGAGAGGATGGACCGGGTGGCCGAGCTGCTCAGGCTGGTGGGGCTGCGTCCCGAGTATATGCGCAGGTTCCCTCATGCCTTCAGCGGCGGACAGAGGCAGCGAATAGGTATAGCCCGCGCCCTCGCCCTCAATCCCAGCCTGGTGGTGGCTGACGAGCCGGTGTCGGCCCTGGACGTCTCGGTCCAGGCCCAGATCCTGAACCTGCTGATGGACCTCCAGGATCGATTGGGCCTGACCTATCTGTTCGTGGCCCACGACCTGAGCGTTGTGAAGCACATCAGCGACCGGGTGGCGGTCATGTATGTCGGGAGGATCGTGGAGATGGCGGGCACGGAATCGCTCTTCGCGGCTCCTCTCCACCCCTACACCGAGGCGCTCCTCCCGGCGGTGCCCAGGCCGGAACCCACAACGCGATCCCGGCGGATAGTCCTGGAAGGGGACGTGGCCGATCCGGCCAACCCGCCTCCTGGCTGCTACTTCAATCCGAGATGCCGGTATGCGCTGGATCTGTGCAAAGTGGACACCCCTCAACTTCTGGAGCTAAGGCCCGGCCATTTCGTCGCCTGCCACCGGGCGGGGGAGCTGAGCCTGAGCGGGGTGGAGGTGGATCGGCCGTCGGGCTGACCCACGCCCGTGAGCTCTTCTATGCAGCCCGCCTGCGGCCGCGTACCCGGCGGCTCAGGTGGGAGAGGAGTCGATCCAGGGGCAGGGCGTTGAGCAGATCGGAGGGCTCCACCCATCCTCGGCGGGCCGTGGCCACGGCGTAGCGGACGTAGTCCATCTGCCGGGTGGAGTGGGCGTCGCTGTCGCAGACCAGGAGGGCACCCACTTCCTTGGCTCGCCTGGACCAGACGTCATCCAGGTCCAGCCTGTCGGGCTGTCCGTTGATCTCCAGCGCGACGCCGTGCTCGGCGGCCACGCGGAGCACGGCGTCCATATCCACGTCGTAGCCGGCCCGCCCCAGGAGCAGCCTCCCCGACGGGTGGTTCAGCACATCCACGTGAGGGTTCTCCAGGGCGCGGAGGATGCGGCCCGTCATTTGGTCCCTGGTCTGCCCGAAGGCACTGTGCACTGATACGGTAACCATGTCCAGCTCCGCCAGAAGGCTGTCCGGGTAGTCGAGGCTACCGTCCGCCAGGATGTTCACCTCGGCACCGTGCAGGATGCGGAACGGAGCGTACCGCTCGTTCAGACGATCGACCAGCCTCCGCTGCTGGCGCACCGCTTCCAAAGAGAGTCCCCTCGCCACGCCGAGCCCCCTGGAGTGGTCCGTTATGGCCATGTACTGATATCCCCTGGCGATCGCCTCCTCGACCATCTGTTCGGGAGGATCGTGTCCGTCGCTCCAGTCGGTGTGAACGTGGAGATCACCCTTGATATCGCGAGGCTGGACGAGGTGTGGGAGCCGGTGGTGTCTGGCTGCCTCTACCTCCCCCCGGTTCTCGCGAAGCTCCGGCGGGATCCAGTCCAGCCCCAGGCTGCGATAGACCTCCTCCTCGGTGCGGCCGGCGATGCGCCTCTCCTTCTCGTCGAAGAGGCCGTACTCGGAGAGCTTCCAGCCGCGCTGCATGGCCAGGGTGCGAAGGGCGATGTTGTGATCCTTGGAACCCGTGAAATAGAGGAGAGCTGAGCCGTAGTCATCGGGCCCCACGATCCTGATGTCGATCTGGAGGTCGTTCCTGGTGAGGATGGAGCCGCGGGTTGGTCCGCTGGCCAGCACCTCCTTCACGATGGGAAGGTGGGTGAAGGCATCCATCACCTGGGCAGGGTGGTCGGAGGAGACGAGGATGTCGATATCCCCGATAGTCTCCTTCATTCGTCGAATGCTGCCGGCCGGATCGGCCTCGCGCACGGCTGGGGTTCGCCGCAGGTGAGCGACCACCTCTTCCGCCGCAGGCAGAGCGACGCCCAAGAGCAAACGGCGGGTTCGCTGGGCGACCCTGGCCGCCTCGATGCCGATCTTCTGCTCCAGCTTCTCGCCGAAGCCGGGGAGGGTGCGCAGCCTGTGCTCCCTCGCTGCCCTCTCCAGCTCGGCCACGCTGGAGATGCCCAGCCGCTCGTAGAGGAGCCTGGCCCTGGCCGGGCCGATCCCGGGGACTTCCAGCAGCTCCGCCGCAGTGGAGGAGACCTCCTTCTTGAGGTCCTCGTAGTAGGCGGACTGGCCCGTGTCCAGGTACTCGGATATCTTGGAGGCGATCGACTCACCAACGCCCTGGATGTCCTGGAGTCGCCCGGCTCGGTGCAGGTCCTCTACGTTCTCCGTCATGGCGCTGATGGTGCGAGCTGCTTCGTTGTAAGCCCGGACCCTGTAGGGGCTTTCGCCCTTGAGGGCCAGAAGCTTCGCGATGTTCTCGAGGAGCCTGGCTACCTCCTCGTTACGTCTGGCTGTGGCCGGTGCATTGTCTTTCATGGGGCTCACGCGGCTTTCGACTCTGAGGTGGTCTGTTGGTGGTAGAGCTGGATCACCTCTTCCTCTGTCGTGGCGTCCTCGGGTCGTCGGTCGAACCGGAACCTGGACATCCTCGGGAATCGCAGGGAATAGCCGCGATCCTTGGGGGCGATCTTGCCACAGGTGTGGCGGGGACTCCTGGTGATGGATCCCGCAACCACCTCGATGACGTACCGGGGCTCAACCCAGACGTCCGGTGACAGCTCGGAGTCCACCCGTCTTGGCTTCGCCGCCGTTTCGATGGCGTCCAGCATCTCTCGAAACTGCACCCACTCCTCCTCGGTCAGCCCTGAGCCAACCCTGGACACCGTGCGAAAGCGGTCGTTTCGAGGGTCGTAGACCGCGGTGAGCAGAGAGCCTATCCCTAGCTTCGCCCGCTTGCCCTTGCCGCGGTAGTATCCCACCACTACCACGTCGAAGGTCTCCCCGGCAAGCCCCTCCTGATAGCCCCTCTTCAGCTTAACCCAGTTGAACCGTCGAGCTCCGGCGTGGTAGGGGGCGTCCGGGCGCTTCACGAGGGCTCCCTCCAGCCCGCGACGCTCCATCTCATCGAAGAAGCGCTTGAGCTCCGAGGGATCATCCGTCACCATCTGTGGAGTCAGGAATATGGGGCCCTCCAGGGACTCTCGCACTGCAGCGCGAAGCCGGGCGGATCGCTCTACCAGCGGCAGGTGGGTGAGGTCCTCGCCGTCCTGGTAAAGGAGGTCGAAGACGTAGTACCTGAGGGGATAGAGGATCTCCATCTCCTCGACGCCATGTTTTCTGCGCCTTCGCACCGTAACCTGGAAGGAGAGAAACCTCCCCGTCTTCGGATCGAACCCCACAGCCTCTCCGTCCAGCACAGCCTGGCGGGGAACGACCTGTTCGCGCACTGCGTCGGCCACTTCGGGCAGGGCATGCGTTACATCTTCTAGGCGCCGGGTGAACAGCCAGACCTTGTCGCTGTCCTTGTGGGCCTGAAGGCGGAGCCCGTCGTACTTGGGCTCGACGATCACCTTGCCTAGCTTCTTGGTGATCGCCTCGGGTGACGGTAGGCGCTCCGCCAGGGCCGAAAGGACCGGCCGGCCCGGGGCGGTGCGGATGCGATCCAGCGCATCCGGGCCTGCGGAGAAGAGGGTCTCGGCCACCAGGCCAAGATCCGAGCAGAAGCTGTAGGCGCGCTCGATGGCGGGGCGGAGGGAGCGGTCGCCCACGGCCGCCACGGAGAGGCCGTCCATGATGGTTGCGTCTCCAACCCCGAGGCGCAGCCGCCCCTGAGCCATCCGGACTAGGTAGCGTGCCTCTCTCCCGCCGACCCTCCGAAGAAGGTCACTGAAGAGGGCGACCTTCTCCTCGTAGCTCCCAGTCCGCGCGATACGAAGCATCAGACTGTACGCCTCTTGCACGGTGGTGGCTTGCCCCTTGGGTGGCATCAGCGCCTCCGCCACCAGGCCCAGATCGCCACGCTCCTTGTACAGCCGCCACACCTCCGCCTCCGGCTCGCCTGTTGCGGCCGCTATGGCCTGGGCCAGCCGGTGCTCATCGGTGCCGATGTCGGGGGCTGAATACGGCGGGCCCAGTCTTCCTTCCAGGAGATAGGGGAGGATTCGGGCGTCTTCGCGCCCCTTCCGGAAGAGCTCGGCCAGGATGTCGGACATGGCGTGGTGCCTAGTTGTGGCCTCGATCTTGGCGAAGGCGTCGGCCAGATCAGCGATCAGCAACTGGCCCTCCTCGGCCTTCTGAGCCAGGGGGTGCTCAGCATGGTCTAGCGTCCTCTCCTGGCCCACCTGGTGAGCGGCTTTCCCGAGGTCTGGTTCTCGACCCAATCCTTGATCTCCTCGGCGCTGTGGGATCTGAAGCTGAAGGTGTAGGCCCCGGAAGGCTCTCTTGCCCTTATATCGATGTAGGGATCGGCAAAGCGTAGCTCGAGCCAGTTCTTCAGACTGCTTACGCTCTGGAGGGTGGGTCCCTGGATATGCATGACGGCCAGTGGGGTGCCGGATTGGATGGCCCAGGCCTCGTCGGAGGCCATCTCGTCAGGGGTGGGTATGGTGCCTTCCCGCTGAACCTCGGCTTGGTCTCGGAGCACGTTCAGAACCTCGTCGGCGCAATCCTCGGGCACTACGATCCAGTACGAGTACATCGGCTGTGTCTCCCAGTCGGTCCGCGAATGCTGCCCATAGCGACGATCGATGGAAAAGGGCAACCTGCATGCCATCATGCCATGGAAGAGCCATTCATTTTCAGCACTCCGAGAAGCCGCATGCATAGCACCTCCTGCAACCTCCCTCGGATATCAGGGCTGCCTCGCCGCACTCAGGGCAGAGATCGCCGACCGGTCCGACGATGCCTTCCGCCTCGCCACCCGTTGGGGTTGGCGCCTCCCGGGAAGGCGCGGCGCCCTCTTCCAGATACTCGGATAGCACCCTAGCCAGGGCGTCCGGTAGCGACCGCACCAGGGTTCTGCCGAACCTCAGTGCGTGTCCGCCGCCGATCCCCGAGAGCTGGTCGGCAACCTCCATGAGCCTCGATTTCGGGGAGAGCGAGGACGGAAGCCGCAGCGCCATCGAGATCAGTCGACCGATGGCCTCGGAGACGGCCGCCGTGTCGCTCCCGGCTTTGCCCACGTTGAGGAACACCTCGAAGGGCTCATCGGCGTCGTCCCGGTTCACCGTGATGAAGGCCGTTCCCAGCGGGGTTTCCTCGCGGTAGGTGACGCCGCGAACCACCCTGGGTCGGGGTCTCATGCCGTCGCTGATTGTTGGAACGGTGGCGCCCTCGAGCTCCTCTGCAGCGGAGATCCCCTTCCGAAGCACCTGACCTCTCGCGCTGCCCTCACGGAACACCGTCAGCCCGAGACAACCGAGCTGGTAGGCCAGGCGGAAGAGGTCGGCGATCTCCTCCGGTGTGGCATGGCGCGGGAGGTTCACCGTCTTCGACACCCCGTTGTCGGTGTGACGTTGAAAGGCCGCTTGCATCCTGACGTGCCATTGAGGTGATATCTCGTGGGCTGTGGCGAACAGTCGCTGGATATCGTCCGGGATACCGTCCAGCCCTTGCAGGGTGCCTCGGCTGAGGACCTTTCGCACCAGCTGGTCGCTGTAGAAGCCTCTCGCGCGGGCCACCTCCTCGAAGTAGGGATTGACAAAGGTAAGCTGCCGGTCGCCCGCCATGTGGCTGTAGGCAATCCCAAATATCGGCTCGATACCAGGGGAGCAGCCCGCGATGATGCTGATGCTTCCCGTGGGCGCGATGGTTGTGACCGTGGAGTTGCGCAGGGGAGGGCCGCTCTTGTAGATGCTCGTGGGCCAGTTGGGGAAAGGGCCGCGCTCCGAGGCCAGCTTTTCCGACTCGCTGTGGCCGATCTGCTGGATGAAGCTCATGACCCTCTCTGCGAGGGCTACGGCCTCGTCCGAGTCGTAGGGGATACCCATTTGGATCAGGAGGTCTGCCCATCCCATCACCCCCAGCCCTATCCGGCGGTTGGCCTGAGCCATGGTGGCCAGCTCTGGGAGAGGGTAAGGGTTCACCTCGATGACGTCGTCAAGGAATCGGACGGCAAGTCGAACGACGCGCTCCAGGCTGTCCCAGTCGATCTGCGGCCGATCCCTGCCTCTTCTCCTCGATCTCCCCACCAAGCGAGAGAGGTTCACCGATCCCAGGTTGCAGGGCTCGTTGGGCAGCAACGGCTGCTCGCCGCAGGGGTTGGTTGCCTCGATCCTTCCCAGGCCTGGGGTGGGGTTCGCCGGGCTGGCGTTGACGCGGTCGATGAAGAGCACCCCTGGATCGCCGGACATCCAGGCCGCCCGGGCTATCCGGAGGAACACATCCTCGGCGTCCAGGCTCCTGCCTGTTGGGCCAGTGTGGGGGTCGACCAGTGGGTAACTGCCTCCCCGCGCCAGCGTGGCCATGAAGGCATCGGTGATAGCGACGGAGATGTTGAAGTTGGTCAGCCCGTCTACGAGCTTGCTGTCTATGAACTCCAGGATGTCCGGGTGATCGACCTGAAGGACGCCCATGTTGGCGCCGCGTCTGACCCCGCCCTGCTTCACCACCTCGGTAGCCGCGTCGAAGACCCGCATGAAGCTAACCGGTCCGCTTGCCCTTCCGCCGGTGCTCTCCACACGGCTGCCTCTAGCCCGGAGCCTCGAGAAGGAGAAGCCGGTCCCACCACCGCTCTTGTGGATCAGCGCCGCTCGCTTCAGTGCCTCGAAGATGCTCTCCAGGGAATCCTCCACCGGCAAGACGTAGCAACCCGAGTACTGGAGGGGAGGCTCCCTTCCCGCGTTCATCAGCGTCGGGGAGTTGGGAAGGAAGAGCAGCCGGAGCATGGCCGCTTCGAATTCTTCCGCCGTGTGAGAGATCTCGTCGCTGCTTCTCCCCCATCGCTCCTCAGCCCTTGCGATGGCCCGCGCAACACGGCGGCACATCTCCTCAGGCGTCTCCCTGATGTGGTCCCCATCCCTGAGCAGGTATCGCTCACGCAGGAGCCGAAGTGCGGGTTGTGTCCAGCCGCCCTTGTCCTGAGTTTCCCTCCTGGTGGTCATTTCCTTTCCCCTCCGCCTCGGAAAGCTCCCAGCCCGCGATTTCCACGGCGGACCTCGAGGGTGCCACGTGCCAACGGGTGGATTCTCTTCTGTGAGCGCCCGTTTGTGCCACTTGCTGCACTCCTCATCTGCAGCATAGGCCGGGCCATCCCTCAATGGCCTTTCCTCGAAGGCTGTCCTGGCAGCCGGTCTCGCAGGCCCGGATCGTGCGGCGCTTGGCAGCGAGGAGGTTACTATGGCCGAGGAAACGGTGCGCGAGTCGCTTGCCGCGCTGCAGGTGGTGAGGGGGCTGCTGAATGAGGCGTTGCGGTACCTGGACGAGGGAATGGTCGCGCCGAACATGGATGGTTACGAGTCGTTGTCGATGGCTAGGGAAAGCTTGATGAGGGCCATGGAGAGGCTCGCGCGGGTCGAAAGGGGCCTCACCCAGTGGACCGGAAGGTGAGGATGGACCCTGCAGGAGAAAACCGTTCTCGCCCGCGGGGTCCATCCTTGGCTCTTTCATACACACCACCGGCCCACCCGGAAGATCCTAGTACAGCGACAAAATGAATTTGGTATGTAGGGTGGGGCCTTGTGCCCCGCCGCCGGGTCGACCCCGTGCGGCGGGCGGCGGGGGATAAACCCCCGCCCTACATGTCGAAACCAAATTGGTCGAGTACTAGTTCTCTGGCACGGTGATTCTGAGATGTAGGGAGGGGACTTGTCCCCCTCCATCACGCTCCTGGGTCAGGAGGAGAGCCTGCCCCAACCTATCGGAACCAACGTGTCAAAGCACTAGGCTGTTCGGTCAACCCGGCTGGGGGTCACGTGGCGCGGCAGGAAAAGCAGAACCGCGGTCAAACCCAGCAGCACCACGCCAGCTCCCACGACCACGGCGCTGGGGAACCCGGCGCTATCGACTATGAGGCCGAGGGTGATCGGCCCAAGTACCGCTCCCAGGTCGGAGGTGAAACGGTACATTCCCATTCCGCGGCCGGCCAGCCGCTCCGGAACCAGGTCGGCCACAAGGGCTGTCAGCATGCTGTTGGAAAGCACCCCCATCGAGATGAGGACTGTAGCCACCACGAACACCAGGGTGCTGCTCCCGCCCAGGAGCACGCAGAGGTTGCCGACCACCAGAGTGAGGAGGCCCGGGATCAGCAGCAGCTTCTTGCCGATCCGATCTGCAAGGGATCCGCTGGGGAGGTTTATCAGGATCGTGAAGACCGAGCCCGTGGTCAGCACAGCCCCGATGAAGCCAGGGTCGAGCCCCAGCACCATGCCCGCGTAGAGCGGCAGCAGCGCGTTTCGCATGCCATGCCGGTTGAAGAAGTTGACGAAGGTGCCCAGATAGACGGTGGTGAGAGCCGGCCAGTCCAGGCCGGTGGTGGACGTAGGGCCGAAAACGGCTCCGGGTTCCGAACGCGGCACCTTTCCGCTGTCGCCGCCGATGGGCCTTTTCACGGCGTCTGTCCTGGAGGTGACGAGGATGTTCATTGGAAAGGAGATGAAGGGGGTGAGGGCGCAGAAGACGAAGGCCGCGCGCCAGTCGAAGACGGTGCCCAGGTAGCCGCCGATCGTGGGGCTGATCGCTTGGCCGAAGAGCATGGCGCTGGTGTAGAAGCCGAGGACAGCGCCCCGCTGTCCGGGAGGCGCGATGCGGGCAAGCAGGGTGAGGGCAACAGTGGACATGATGGCGGAGCCGAATCCCATGGCGGTGCGGAACACGATGAGCTGCTCTAGACTGGTGGACAGCGTGGCCAGAGCGGCGGCTGCTCCGGAGAGCAGAATGCCAATGGCGAACAATCGAGCGGGACCTACTCGGTCGGTCAGGAACCCGGCGGGCAGATCCATCGCCAGCCGCCCGAGGCCGAAGCCGGATACCATAAGGGACACCTGTGCGGCGGTGGATCCGAACTGATCCTTGATGGCCGGGATGAGTGGAGAGACTATGTTGTTGCCCAGGTTCGCGATGACCACGGTCAGCACCACCGCAGCCACCCCAGGCGACAATCCAGGCTCTTTGGGCATCTGCCTTGAACTCCCTCCCATCGAGGATGGTTCTGCCGAGCGGCGCCGCAGTGGTGAGAAGGTGCTAGATTATACATCCATAAGGGTATACTACTCCATATGGACTCTTGTCGTCCCCTGCTAAAGGAGGCTCAAGATGCCGAAGCTCTTTGGCTGGAAGTCCGATGGCGAAACCGACCACACTCCAGTCCAGCAGCCTACGATCCAGAGCTGTGATGGCTGTGGAGGCGATCTCTCTCGGGATCTGCTGTACTCCTGCTTCAGGGTCTGCTCCACCTGCGGATACCACTTTGCTCTCTCAGCCCACGAGCGGATCGCTCTCCTCGCCGACGATGGCAGCTTCAAGGAGACTCTCGCCGGTCTCTGCTCCACCGATCCTCTGGGCTTCGTCGACAGAGTCCCCTACCGAGATCGGCTGGAGGATGCGCGCCGTAGGACCGGGCTGGCGGACGCCATCGTCACTGGCTTCTGCCACATAGAGGGACAGCCTGCGGTCCTGGCGGCCATGGATTTCCGGTTCATGGGTGGCAGCATGGGTTCGGTGGTTGGAGAGAAGGTCGCCGCCGCCTGCGAACTGGCTGCCAAGAAGCGAGTTCCCCTCGTGGCCGTCACCTGTAGCGGAGGAGCACGCATGCAGGAGGGGATGCTCTCTTTGGCCCAAATGGCCAAGACCGCTGCTGCGGTGCGGCGGCTACATGCGAAGCGGGTGCCCTACATCGTCCTGCTGGCAAACCCAACCACGGGCGGGGTCTACGCCAGCTTCGGCTCCCTTGGCGACCTGGTTCTGGCGGAGCCGGGTGCTATGGTCAGCTTCGCCGGTCCCAGGGTCGCGAGAGCGCTGGCTGGAGATGGGCAGGCAGAGGTTCCTCGAAGGGCAGAGCTCCTGCTGGAAAAGGGTCAGATCGACGGCATCGTCCCGCGACCGAGAGCGAGAGAGGTGATTGGAGAGCTGCTCAGGCTCTGCACAGGCGGTCACCTGCGGCCGGCCGGCCGGGCCTGTCTCCTCCCGGTGCGCCACAAGGTCCTGGAGGCATGGGCAGCCGTGGAGACGGCTCGCCACGACAACCGGCCTACCGCCATGGATTACCTGCACCGCATGCTAACCTCCTTTGTCGAGATTCGTGGGGATCGGGCGGTAGGGGACGACACCGCGGTCGTATGCGGTCCCGCCGACCTGGATGGCCAAGCGGTGATGGTGATCGCCCAGGAGCGAGGTAGGCGGGAGGACCTCTCTCGCCGAGGAGGGCACATGCGCCCTGAGGGGTATCGGAAGGCTCAGAGGGCCATGGAGCTGGCCGCCAAGTGGGGGCTCCCGCTGCTGACCCTGGTGGATACTCCTGGAGCCGACCCCAGCCTCGAGTCGGAGGCTGGAGG
>Ga0123519_10016002_pt1 | contig 10473 bp, 9 predicted proteins | sample YelNatPaOPRAMG02_FD_87396 | JGI IMG/M metagenome (GOLD analysis project Ga0123519, IMG submission 87396) | Hot spring microbial communities from Yellowstone National Park - Yellowstone National Park OP-RAMG-02 (version 2) | ecosystem: Environmental > Aquatic > Thermal springs > Hot (42-90C) ...
CATTGATCGCGATCGAGGCCGAAGATAGCGCACCGCCCGTCCCCTCCAGAAGCGACGACAGCCGCTCCAGGAGCTCCGGGCAACCGGTGCCGGTCAGGCCGCTGACGGCCTGCACCAACAAACCTGATGCCGCGACGGTATCCCGCGCGGCCTGCACCTCTTCGGCCGTGAGCAGGTCAACCTTGTTGATCACGATCATCGTATGCGACCGCCCCCCGTAACCGCGCAACCGCCCCAGCTGGGCCTCGATGCCCCGGGTGCCATCGACGACGACGAGCACGAGATCGACGCCGCCGGCCGCCTGTCGTGAGAGTTCAAGCGCCCGGTCTTCCGCCTCACCGCTCACCTCCGCCGTACCCGGCGAGTCCATAAGCCACGCCTCCTCGCCGCCCGGTAGAGAAACCGGAGCACCGATCACGTCGCGCGTCGTTCCCGGCATCGGCGAACAGATCGCCCGGCTCAGCCCCGTCAGACGGTTGAACAGCGTACTCTTGCCGGCATTCGGCGGACCCGCGAGTACCACGCGATGCCGCACATCCAGCCGTTCGATCGGAGCGGCGCGTTGCAGGATCGCACGCAGCGCCGCCGCCGCCGCCGCCAGTTCATCCGCCGCCTGCCCCGGCGAGACGAAGTCCATGGGCTCGTCCACAAAATCAATCGACGCCTCAACGAGCGCCAGCAAATCCGCCAGACGCGATTGCACCCGCTGCGTCTCCCGCGCGAGCATGCCGTGCAGAAGGTGTTCCGCCGCCCGGAGCTGTGCATCCGATCCGGCGTGAATCATCGCGGCGATTCCCTCCACCGCGGTCAGGTCAATCGCCCCGGCGAGAAATGCCCGCCCGGTGAATTCGCCCGGCTCGGCCGGACGCGCCCCGGCACGAACCATCTCCTCGAGCAACCCCGTAAGCACCGGGGGCGAGCCGATCGTGTGAATCTCCGCCATGTCCTGCCGCGTAAAGCTCCGGGGAGCGCGAAACACGTAGAGCTCCGCGGGCAACTCCGCATGCCCGGCCGCCCAGCGAACCCACCCGCGATAACGACGGAAGCCGGCGTCTCCGGCGATCCGCGGCGAGAATACGGCGGCGGCCAGCGCGATCGCGTGCGGCCCGCTCAGGCGCAGCACGCCACGGGGGCTCCCGCCGGCGGCCGACGAGATCGCAACGATCGTGTCCTCGATGTGCGCGAACATCTCAGACGACGAACTCCTCGCTGCACAACAACTCCAGCATGTTCTCCATGAAGTCCGTCACCTGTACGGAGAGGACGACCGAAACGGGGGGCAACTCCCGGCTTCCGACGGCCGGCACGGTTCGCCCGCGTTCCGGTCCGTCGGTCGCTACCCGGACGGCCATCCGCGTCTGGAGGAACAAGTCGGGCCACAGCAGGGCGCCGACCGCCACGGCATCATGCACGAGAAAGCAGCCCGGGCGTCCCGGCTCGCGGCTCATCGGATATTCCATCATCGTCGCCAGCATCCGGCTGCCGCGGGTGTTGCTGGCGGCGAGGTGGGCCCGGTGCGACTCATCGAGCGCCACCTTCCGGGTCACGTCGAGCGGAACAAGCGTGATCGGCAAGCCCGAGGCCAACACCTTCGCGGCAGCGATCGGATCGCGATAGATGTTGAACTCCGCCTTCGGCGTCACGTTGCCGGGACAGAACACCGCCCCACCCATAATCACGAGCCGCTGCGCCTTCGCCAGCAACGACGGGTTTTCGTCGAGCAGCGCCCCGAGGTTGGTCAGCGGCCCGACCGCGATGACAACCAACTCGCCGCGATGGCGGCTGAGCATGGTTTCGTAAACCGTCTGCGCGTCGCCCCACGCCCATCCGACGGGGACGGGCAGCCCGCACTCACCCAGGCCGTCGGCACCGAAGATGGAAGTCGCGTCGGGCAGACCCGCGTCGGACGGATCCCGGCCGCGTCCGACCGGCGGCATCGTCGTCGGCCGCAACGCCGCCAGACACCGGCCCGCGTTCGCGGTTGCCTGATCCACGCCCACGTTCCCCCCTACCGTGCAGACGCCCACCACATCCAAGGCGTTCGCCGCCATCGCCAACGTGAGCGCGAACGCGTCATCCACGCCCATATCGGTATCGAAGATCACGGGATGAGGCATAGCAACAGCCGCAAAACCATGACAGGCTTGACACCTTCGACGGGTCGGCTACATTCGCTCTATGATATTCTCAGGCAGGCAGGCATGCAGGTCAACACGGAAACGCTACTGAAGCAGTTCGAGGACGTTTTCGAGGGACGTCAGCCCACCGTCATCGCCCGGGCGCCGGGCCGCGTCAACCTCATCGGCGAACACACGGACTACAACGACGGCTATGTCCTGCCGATCGCCATGGATCGGGCCATCTATGTTGCCGGTCGCGCCCGCGACGACGGGCGGCTGCGCGTCCGGTCCACGCTCTATGCCGACCCGGTGGAGTGGTCGCTGGATGATCTCGGGCGGCCGGGCGAGCCCCGATGGGCGAACTACGTGAAGGGGACTGCGGCCGTCCTGATGCGGCACGGGGTGGAGCTGTGCGGAGCGGATCTGCTGATCTCCAGCGAGTTGCCCGTCGGCGGCGGGGTCAGCAGTTCCGCGGCGCTGGAGGTCGGCACGGCCAAGGCGCTTCTGGCACTCGTGGACGGCTTCGTGGAGCCGGTTCAACTCGCCCTCTGGTGCCGCGAGGCGGAGCATGAGTACGCCAACTCGCCCTGCGGGATCATGGACCAGTTCGCGTGCGTGCTCTCGCACCGCGGCTGCGCCCTGTTGCTGGACTGCCGCTCGCGCCGATACGACCACCTGCCGTTCGCCCCGGCCACAGCGACCGTAGTCGTGATCGATACACAGGTGAAGCATGAGATCGGCGCGGGCGAGTACGCAGCGCGTCAGCGGCAGTGTCAGGCGGGCGTCGAGTTCTTCCGGAAGATCGAACCCGGCGTGCGGGCCCTGCGGGACGTCAGCGAAGAACTTCTGAATTCGCATATCCGCGAGCTGGAGAAGGTGACCGCCGCACGCTGCCGGCACGTCGTCACGGAGAACCGTCGGGTGATCCATGCCGCCGAGGCCCTCCGGGCCGGGGCCTTCCACGAATTCGGCCAGTTGATGACGGAATCCCACCGGTCGCTCCGGGACGACTATCAGGTCTCGTGTGAGGAACTGGACACGATTGTGGAGATCGCCTGCGGAATCGGCGGGGTTTACGGCGCCCGGATGACCGGCGGTGGGTTCGGCGGCTGCGCAATCGCCCTGGCCGAGGAAGATGCCCTCGAACCGCTGCGGCGGGCGATCAAGGAGAAGTACGACCGGCGCTTCTCCAAACCCGCGATCGTGTACACGACTCGCGCCGCCGCCGGGGCCGACGTGCGGCACTTTTAGAAACGATGAATGCGGGACGAGGAACGATGAGCGGAAGGGCGGGCCCGCGGCGATCCCGGGCTTCATTCGTTCTCCCGCGTTCGGCATCGAGAAGACCCGGATGACGTTCCCGCTCGATAAACTCCTTCGGCGAGAGCATCTCACGGAGGCCGAGGCGTACGCGGCGTTCGACCGGATTATGTCCGGCGCCGCAAGCGAAGCCGAGATCGCGGGGCTTCTCGTTGCGATGGCGAGCAAGGGCGAGTGCGTGGAGGAAATCGTCGGAGCGGCACGGGCGATGCGGGAGAAGGCCACGCCGGTCCGCTGCGAGGCCGACTGTATCGACACGTGCGGCACCGGCGGCGACGGGATCAGCACGTTCAACGTCTCGACGACCGCCGCTATCATCGCTGCGGCCGCCGGCGCCACCGTCGCCAAGCACGGAAACCGCACAAACTCGCGCGTAAGCGGCAGCGCGGAGGTCCTCCAGTGTCTCGGCGTCAACATCGAGGCGAGCGTCCCGGTGCTGGAGCGATGCCTGCGGGAATGCCGGATCGCCTTTCTGTACGCCCCTATGCTGCATCCGGCCATGAAGTACGCCCTGCCGGTCCGAAAGGCGCTCAAGGTGCGAACCATCTTCAATCTGCTCGGACCGCTGACGAACCCCGCCGGGGCGAGACGCCAAGTCATCGGCGTGCCACGGCCGGAGCTGCCCCAGCTGCTGGCCGATGCCCTTCGGCGGCTCGGGGCGACGCGGGCGATGGTCGTCCATGGTGCCGACGGCCTGTGCGACCTCACCATCACGGGACCGACGCGAATCAGCGAACTGGCCGACGGCCGGGTCCGCACGTACGAGCTCGCCCCCGAAGACGCCGGGCTGCCGCGCGCGGAACTGAGCGCTCTGATTGTCGACTCGCCGGAGGCGAGCGCCGCCGCCGTATGCGAGATTCTCGCCGGCCGGGGCGGACCTCGCCGCCATCACGCCTTGCTGAATGCCGCAGCCGCGATCGTCGTCGCCGGCCTGTGCGGGACTCTGCGCGACGGGGTCCGGCTCGCCGCCGAAGCGATCGACTGCGGCGCGGCACGGGAGACGCTGGCGCGGCTCGCGGCGATGTCCACCGTCCCTTGAGAGGCGGAGTGCGGCTTCCAGTTCGAGAGTTTCGTTCGCTTCCGGCCCGTGGGGGCGACCGAGCCGTCGCGGCGCTGCCCGCCGCACGCGAGACTGTCTTACCGAAAACGGCAGGCGTGCGGCGCCCATGAGGATGTACGGATTCAACAAGGCATGCATCCCGGCAGGAACAGGCTCGGCGGACCGTCCGGCGGCGCTCGCCGCGATCGCATCGCCTCTCCGAAGCGAGGAGGTGGCCCCGTATGATCCGCTACCGTTGTGACAGGTGCGGCAAGGATCTGCCCCCCGGCGCGGCCGACCGCTTCGTCGTGCGGATCGAGGTCTTCGCCGCCGAAGGACCACTGGAGATCACCGCACAGGATCTCCAGCGGGACCATGCGGCCGAAATCCGTCGCACGATCGAGCAGCTATCCGGAATGCCGCTGGACGAGGTCGAGGACAAGGTATACCGCTCATTCCGCTTCGATCTTTGCGGCAAATGCCACGCGGCGTACCTGCGGGATCCGCTGCCGCGCATGTAGGAGCAGCCTGCGGCCCGCCCCCCCCGGCACGCCCGCCCGCCTGATCGTTCACGAAATCAGCGTCTGATACCGCCGGCTACCCTCGCGCGACCACCAGGCCCGGGCCGCAGCCACGCCGGCCGAATCCCGGGTGAACGGCTCGCCGACGATCCGCCCGATCGCCTCGGCCACCGCGCCGCGGAGCTTTGCATCGTTCGTATCGTCCTCGTCGTCGCCCATCAGAAGAAACGTCGCCAGGTAGTAGACCGCCCGTGAGTCACCGATCCGGCCGAGCGCATCCGCCGCAGCCTCTCTCACCCGGGCCAGCGTGGCGGGCGGCGGCGGCCGAAGGTAGCTCTCGAACGCCCGGACCAACGACACCACCGCCGATGTTCCGATACGCTCCAGCTCGCCAAGCGCCTCGCGGAGGGCGGCCGGGTCTGAGATACCCCGGCGTATCTGCTGCACAATCGCATCGGCCCGCCGCTGCAATTCGGGAGATTCAACCGGCGGCACAGACCGGCCGCCCTCGCCACGATACCGGTTGGCCATCGCCACGCCTTCCCGGACGATGGCCTCGAACGCAGCGTTATCGAAACCCAGCCGGCCGGCCGTCTTGGCGAGCACGGCGCGTTCGGCGTCGGTGATCCGCCCGTCGATCTGTGCGGCAACGACCATGAGCCGCAGCGCCTTGCGCCGGCCGTCGGGGTCGCCGGGCAGCAGGGCATCCGGGTCGTTCCGGTCGCGAAGTTCCTGAACGAGGCGCTGGAGTTCGTCGGAATCGATCCCGAACCTCTCCTGCAGCCGCCGGATCAGCGACTTCTCGGCCGGGTCGATCGTCCGGTCCGCCAGGACCGTGACGAGCACAAGCTTCATGAGTTGGTCGGCGGCTCGGGGTTCCACGATGCGCGCGTATCCCTTCCGGAAGGGTCTCGACCCCCGCGCCGTTCGTGACCTGCGTACCGCACCTTGCGTGCATTACGGCACGGCGATCGGGCTCACAGAGCCCTCCTACCCCTTGGCCAGCTTCTCCGCCTTCGCCGCCGCTTCCTCGATCGGGCCGACGTACAGGAAGGCCTGTTCGGGGAGGTGGTCCCACTTCCCGTCGCAGATCTCCTCGAAGCTGCGGATCGTGTCGTCCTTGCGGGTGTAGTTGCCCGGCGTGTTCGTGAACGCCTCGGCCACAAAGAACGGCTGGCTGAAGAAGCGTTCGATCTTGCGGGCGCGGGCAACGACCAGCTTGTCCTCCTCCGCAAGCTCGTCCACGCCGAGAATGGCGATGATGTCCTGCAGGTCGCGGTAGCGCTGCAGGATCGCCTGCACCCGCCGGGCGACGTTGTAGTGCCGCTCGCCGATGTACTGCGGGTCGAGGATACGACTCGAGGATCCGAGCGGATCAATCGCCGGATAGATGCCCTTCTCGCTGATGCTCCGCGCGAGCACAACGAAGGCATCGAGGTGCGTGAACGTCGTGGCCGGGGCGGGATCGGTCAGGTCGTCGGCCGGCACGTAAATCGCCTGCACGCTGGTGACGGCCCCCGACTTCGTCGAAGTGATCCGCTCCTGCAAAGCCCCCATCTCGGTGCCGAGCGTCGGCTGATACCCGACGGCCGACGGCATGCGCCCCAACAGCGCTGAGACCTCCGAGCCGGCCTGTGAAAAGCGGAATATGTTGTCGATGAACAGCATCGTGTCCGCGCCGGACTGGTCGCGGAACCACTCGGCCACGGTCAAGGCGCTCAGCGCCGCCCGCAGACGCGCCCCCGGCGGCTCGTTCATCTGACCGAAGATCATCGCCGTATGGTCCATCACGGACCTCTCGACACCCTTTTCATCCTTGAACCGGGCCTCCTGCATCTCGAGCCACAGGTCGTTGCCCTCGCGGGTCCGCTCGCCGACGCCGGCGAAGACCGAGTAGCCGTGGTGCTCGCGGGCGATGCGGGCGATCATCTCCTGCACGATGACGGTCTTGCCCAGCCCGGCCCCGCCGAACAGGCCGATCTTCCCGCCACGCACGAACGGCATGAGCAGGTCGATCACCTTGATGCCGGTCTCCATCATCTCGCTCTTGGGCGTGAGGTCGGCGAACTTAGGCGGATCCTGGTGAATGGGCCGGCGCTCCTTGGCGTGGACCGGCCCGCGGAGGTCGATCGGCTCTCCGACGAGGTTGAACACGCGGCCGAGCGTCTCCATCCCCACGGGCATCGTGACGGGGCCGCCCGTATCGACGATCGGAGCGCCGCGGACCAGCCCGTCGGTGGAACCGAGGGCGACGGCCCGGACGTTCCCCCCGCCCAGGTGCTGGGCGACCTCGCACCAGAGCGTCTCCTTCGTGGTCATGCCGAGTACCTTGCGCTCGACATCCACCTTCAGCGCGTTGTAGATCCTCGGAAGGTGCGCCTCGTCGAACTCCGCATCGAGCGTCGATCCGATGACCTGTACCACTTTCCCGATGTTCCCGCCGCTGGTCTCTGCCATAATCGCGCCCATCCATGCCGACCGTGTGCCGACGCGCGGGCAGTCTAACGCCGCGCGATCCGCCGATCAACGACCGCAAAGGCCGCGCCGCGACGTGGGGACCGCCGCAGCGCCGCCGATCACACCCACTCCGCCCACGGAATCTCGATATGCGCCCGCGCGCCGCCGCTCGACCTTGACACCACAAGCGTCACCGGCCGATGCAGCGGCAACGGCGCGATCGGCCAGATGTGGCCGAAGTTCTCAAGGCTCACGATCGGAACCCGCCGCCGGGCGGGCAGGTGGCGCTTGAGCACCGCCACCGCCGCCGCACGCAGGTCCCGGCCCTGGTCCTGGAAGTCGCCGATCAGAACGCCCTCCGCTCGCTCGAACAGCCCCGCGAGATTCAGCGCCGCCATCATCCGGTCGAACCGATCCGGCGACTCGTTGATCTCCTCGAGGGCCAGCCAGCGCCCGCGGGTCTCGAAGGCGCTCGCATATCGCGGCAGGAGCGATTCGACCAGGCTGAGGTTGCCCCCGACGATGGTGATCTTCGAGCGAGCGGGCAGGCGCCCGGCCAGGACCCTGCCGCTCGGCCGGCGAGCCGTTCCGCGGCCCTCGATGATGTCCACGACCTCGCGGAAGAAATCCAGGAAGCGCGGCAGGTAGTTCGCCGCCGCCCAGCCCGCCGCGAAGGCCGAGTGCTGTTCGGGGGCCAGCTCGATGCCGCGGGCGAGTTGCGTTATGCGGCCTTCGGCCTCGCGCCGCAGGCCGCTGAAGATGAACCCGGGGCACAGGTCATAGAGGCCCACGCACTTCGCGTAGGCGCCCGCGACGCCGACCAGCGCCGTCATCTCGCTGAACCCGAACACAAAAACGGGATGCCGCCGGCGCTTGAGCACGTCGAAGTCGATGCGGGGAAGGGTGCGCACAAACCACGAACCGCCGCGAATGCAGACCAGGGCGGCGACATTGTCGTCGGCCAATGCCGATTCGATGTCCGCCGCACGCGCTGCATCGTCGTCCCGGCCCCCCTCGGCCTCCTTCACGGGCGTCATGATGATCTTTCCCGCGCAGGTTACCCGGTACCGGGGGCCGACGACCCCGGCAATCCGTTCCGCCAGGGCCTCCGGCGAGCGGAACCCCAGGCGATGAATCTCGTCTGCCGCGGAACTGCCGACCGAGGTCACGTGTATGATGCGCTGCGACCGCTTCATTTCGAGAGCCACTCCGCACCGGTACGGCCCGACACAAAGCAACCGGTCCACGAGACCGAGGCCCCTGCGCGGCCCGCGGACAGTGTACGGAAATCGCGGCCGCCGTAACAACAGGCGCCGCGTCGCCGCCTATCGCCGCCCTGCGGCGCGGACAAAAGCCTCGATACGATGAGGATCGAGCGGCTCCGTCGTGCGGCCGCCGCGTTTCAGCGACGAGCCGACGATGACCCCGTCGGCTACGCCCAGCAGGGCCGCGACCGATGCCGCATCCGCCCCGCTGCCCACGTAGACCGGCTTGTCCGGCACGCTTCGCTTCACCACACGCAGGTCGTCGATCGCCGCCGGGCGCCCGGTCGTCGGGCCGGTGACAATCAGCGCGTCGGCCCGGCCGCGATACGCCGTCTCCTCCGCCGCCTGCGCCAAGTCGCAGCAGGAAAGCGGCTCCGCATGTTTCACATGAACATCGGCCAGGATCGCCCCGCGGCCGCCAAGGACCGCCCGGTACCGTAACACCTCCGGAGCCCGGCCCTCGATGATCCCCTGGTCGGTCGCGTACACCCCGACGTGAACGTTCACCCGCACGAAATCCGCCTTCCCTACCGCCGCCAGCGCCACGCCCGCCGCCGCGTCGTTGCGGAGCACATTCACGCCGAGCGGGTCCGGTATCGCCCGACGCACTTCATGCACGACGATCGCCATGGCGGCGATGGTGTGCGGCTCGACCTGCGTTGCACGAAAGGGCGCGTCGCCGAAGTTCTCGACGAGCACCGCGTCGAACCCCGACGCCATCAGAAGGCGGGCCTCTTCCACCGCGCGTTCCACGATGCGATCCAGCGACATCTCCGCGCCCGCGCTGCCGGGCAGCGGCGGCAGGTGAACCATCCCGATCAACGCGCGATCCGGAAGACGGGCAAGCGGCAGATCCATGGCAGAGAGTTGTCCGTTGCTTGTCGTTCGTCCTTCGTCCGCCGTTATGGGTTACCCGTTGAGCGTTCCGGGCGGTTCGCCCGGCTTCGCCGCTTTTCGCCGGCGTGCCACGGACAACACACGACGGACGATTGACCTCACGCGCGGTGCCGGAACACGGCCACCACATCCTCGACCGGGACAACAAACAACTGGTTGTCCGCCTCGAAGTCGACGGGGATGGCCTGCTTCGGGTTGAACAGCACCTTGTCGTACTGCCGGAGCGGATAGTCGTTGTCGCTCGCCACCTGCGCGGAGACGGCCACGATGCGCCCGGTGATCGTCGGGATCTCGATCTTGTCGGGCAGCGCGATACCACCCTTGGTCTGCTTCTTATCCTCATCTTTGCGAATGAGAACGCGCTTCCCGATCGGCTCGACCGTTTCCAGTTTCATCCGTTCGGAGTGGGCGCGTTTCGGCATCGATTCCTCACCGTGTAACACGAGTGTCGGCTCCAGTAAATCCCGTATCCCAGCGCGGGCATTCTATGCCACACGGACGCCGATTCGCAACAACCTTCTTCGCGCGCTTCGCCCGGCGCCTGTGCACGTCGCCGCTGTTCGTGCTTCGTCTCCACCGGCGCCGATGCCGCCGATGCGTTCGCCCGCACCCGCACCGCCCAACGCTAGCCCCCGCCGAGCCGCAATCCCGATCACCGGGGCGCGCGAGGATCCGCTCGCGCGCGCCGACGGCATGGAAAGCAACATCCACGATCGGCCCCGACCCTCGATACGACCTCCGCGACCCTGCCCATGCCTTGCGCGATTGCCCGAACCTCGAACGCCGCCGCACCCTGGGCGGCCGGTACGCGACATCACTGACCACCCGCAGACCGAGCACCGCCACAGAGAGCC
>Ga0123519_10016007_pt1 | contig 10471 bp, 8 predicted proteins | sample YelNatPaOPRAMG02_FD_87396 | JGI IMG/M metagenome (GOLD analysis project Ga0123519, IMG submission 87396) | Hot spring microbial communities from Yellowstone National Park - Yellowstone National Park OP-RAMG-02 (version 2) | ecosystem: Environmental > Aquatic > Thermal springs > Hot (42-90C) ...
GAGGTTGGAACGATTGAGTATTCTACTCGTGTAGTTGAGGCTTATAGAGAGGCGCTCCTCTCCCATTTGGACGAGAGCCTCATCTCCTCTCGGCATTTTAAGTTGGTTGTTGATTATGCTTATGGAAGAACATCCCTTGTTCTCCCTTCTATATTGGGGAGAATGGGATTGGAGGTAGTAGCCCTGAATCCCTTCGTCGACCCCTTGCGAGCTCCTCGTTCCCCAGAGGATAGGGATAAAATGATTAAGGAGCTAAAAAATACCGTAACAGCTTTAAAGGCTGATTTGGGTGTTTTCTTTGAGCATAGTGGAGGAGAAACACTCTCTCTCGTTTCGCCCAATGGCGAGGTTATAGAAGGTTTCAAGCTCCTTCTCTTCTTCGCCAAGCTTCTTTATGAGACAGCTAGGAAAGGAGATATAGCAACCTACATTTTTGCCCCGCGCGCTATAGACGAACTCGCTCATCGTTATGGAGGAAAGGCGATTAGGACACGACCAGCCCCCCGCTATCTATTAGAGGCTTCAAGAGATGCTTTATTGGGAGGAAACGAAGCGGGGGGATTGGTTTTCTCTAAGTTCCAGCCCGCTTTTGATTCAATTTTTGCCCTCGGGATGATACTCCAGTGTCTCGCTAAATTGAAGGTGGAGGCTACAGACATTCTCAGAGAGCTTCCCGATTTTAATCTTAAATACGTAACTGTTCCCTGCCCCTGGCAAGAAAAGGGAAGAGTTGTGCGTATATTGCTTCAAGAATTAGGGACAGCTTCCGAATATGGGATATTAGTTAAAGAGCACTCCAAGAGATGGGTTCTAATCCTTCCCGATGTATCGGAGTCATATTTTCACATCTGGGCGGAAGGGGAAACGGAGGAGGAGGCAGAATTTCATTTGAAGGAGAAGAGAGAGAAACTGGAGATGCTCATATCCGCTCACTCCACGCCTCTGTGAGTTGGTCTTCTTACCAAGGAACGATATATTTGATGGCGATTCTCTCCTTAAATTCGGTTCCCAGAGGGTCCCCTATAACTAAATAAAAATCCCTCTTCTCTCCCCCTCTCCTCCTTATAACAGCGCTTATGTTATGGTGACTTTCATCCTCCTTTAGACCGTAAATTCTAAGAACAAACCAGAATTCCCTCCCTATATCGTAGGCAATCGCCCCCCACCACTGCTGAGCTGTCTGCCATCCATTCCCCATACCTACCCACCTCTTCTCAAAATTCAGGCTGATGTTCAATTTGTCGTTCATAAGCTGGCGCCCAATGCTACCTGAAGCGAATTTGTAAGGTTGATTCGTTCTTATCCCCTTTCCGTATCCAAAACCCCAGCCATATCTTTTCTCTGCCGAACCCACACCAAGGGAAAAGGAAGTGAAGTTGTCCCTAAAGGGAGTTGGGAAGGATGGGTAGGGGGAGTAGAAGGAGATGCTGCGACCGATGCCAAGAGACCAATCTCCCCTCAAACCGAGGAAGAAATTAACCACCTTGTTCTCCGCTTTCAGCCCACCCGTCCAGAAACCGAGCTTTGCATATTCTACATTCACTCCATAAGATTCCCACCACCTCAGCCCCCTGGGAGAGACATTATAATGATAAAAATTCCCATTTATCCCTTTTACCCCTGTTTCAGGGAGGTATTGAAGGTCGGGGGAGAAATCGGGACTTAGCTTGCTATAATTTAGGGAAAGGCCGCTCCTCTCGCCCAATCTTTTCCAGAGGCTAACATTTGCTATAAATCCATTTTTCCCAGGGTCACTAAGGGAAACCCCGTAAAATCCTCCAAGTCCGTAGTCGCTGGTGCCTGTGCCTCCACCTCCTGCAATTAAAACATTTTTATGACCCTCCTCTAATCTGCTTTGCAGAGTCATTACAATGGAGGATTGATAGGTTGGATTATGGGAAATATTCAGGATTGTATCGTTGCGGAAGGGAGAAAAGCGGGCACAATTTAGGAAACCTATTTGGTTCTTCTCCTGCTGACCGAAAGCCTTGAAGCCGAAATCAAATTTATCTATTCTGCGGGAATAAAAAGTCCCGAAAAACTCGCTTCCTTCCGTGAAGAAGGGACGCTTCTCGGGAAGCCATCTTTCAGTGTAGGTGATATCTATGCTCTCGTATACAGCCTCTATATCCGAGTAATCGGGGTAGAGGGTAAGAGCATATTTGAAATCGGGAGTGAGAAACTTGTTGGCATCCAAGCCCATATGCCAGTTAGTATCCGCTCCAAAGCCACCAACTCCGTATAAAAGCGTCTCCATCCGGGAGTTGAAAGGAATGGAGGAGAAATCTATCGGACCTATCAAACCGAAATCATCCACTCTTTCAGGCACATCCATTGTGAAAGACCAGATGTTTTCCTCCCTTAACCTCCTTATGTTTCTTTTAAAGTTGATGCCGAAATAACCCTCTCCTCTTCTTGAGAAAGCCAAAGGGATAAGGGAAATCCTCAACTCAGCTACCCAACCTTCATCAGTTACCTTTGCCACAACATCCCAATCCCCGTCCCACTCCAGATTTCCCCATTTCTCATCCCTCTTCGTCCCTATTGAATTGAAGCGGAAGGAATAGAAATTGCGTTTATCAAGATAGGTATCTATTCTGACCTCAAACCAATCATCCGAATCCATCCCTCCATCCTCCTTCTTCTGAAGGGCGGTGATTTCAAGGGGGCGTCTATCATAGCATTTAAGGGCGAAATAGAGGTTGTTTTTATATTGCACTACCTTAAACTCGGTTCGCTCGGAAGGAGTTGCTTTTCTTATCGGCTCAGATTGAAGGAAATCGTCAATCCATTCAACTTCCTTCCAGCATTCGTCATCAAAGAGGGCATCCAAATGAGGGGGTTGGGAGACCTTCTTTAGATTTATAACCTTCTCACTTCCGAAGGCAAACGGTAGGAATAGCACAAAAAAGAAGAGCAGCTTTGAAGTTCTCATATCAAATAGAGAATTATTGCAGGAATTGAGGTTTTATCAAGGAAAAATTCCGAGGTTAAAGTATGGAGCCGACGGTGGGATTTGAACCCACGACCTGGTGATTACGAATCACCCGCTCTTCCGCTGAGCTACATCGGCTCAAAGAAATTATAGCAATTTTTAAAATATTTGCAAAATTTATGTATAATTCCATAACATTTGGGACCCCTTCTAATTCCCTATCCTCTGCATTGTCACTAGGAGGAGCGAAGCGGCGAAGCAATCTCGTGGATTATTCATCCATAGGGAAATTTCCTAAATAGTTATGAAAATTCCCCTTTTATAAAAGGGTGTCAGCTCCGCTGACGAGGTATTCTATGATTTTGTAAGTGAAGGCTTTAGCCTCTGTTCATTAGTTGCGAGCAACTATGGGGTATCACGGATAAAGATCTTTCAATTTTTCCGTGCTAAACAAAACAGCCAAAATTTCCACTTGACTTGCATATATATCTCTACAAAATCTAATTTTAGAGCGAAGCGAAAGGAGGAGAGAAAATGCTTTATATCGGCTGTGATGTAGGAGGAACAAACATCCGCTCAGCTGTGATTGATGAGAGCGGGCGGATTCTTGGCGAGGCGAAGATGCGTGCCCTTATGGAAAAGGGGGCGAAAGTGGTCTTGGGGCAGATAGTGGATTCCTTCCGGGAGGCAATCTCTCGGGCGAGGGCTAAGAGGGAAAATATAAGGGCTGTTGGAATAGCTATGGCAGGTCAACATGACTCTAAGGCTGGCGTTTGCATCTTCTCTCCGAACTTCGGCTGGGAGAATGTTCCTGTTATCCAATCCCTACAGGAGGAATTCCCTGTCCCAATGTTTTTGGGAAACGATGTCAACTTAGCCACACTTGGCGAGTGGAAATATGGCGCGGGCAAAGGGTATAAGTGGGTGGTTATGATAACATTGGGGACGGGCATAGGTGGAGGGGCAGTGCTTGATGGAAAGCTTATGCTGGGAACGACTGAGATGTTCGCAGAGGTAGGGCATATGACAATTTTGCCTAACGGTCCCCGTTGCGGCTGTGGAAATCACGGTTGCTGGGAAGCATTAGCGGGAAGGGATGCTATTGTGAGGAGAGCGGTGTTGAAATTGCAGGAGGGGAGGAAATCGTCTTTACCGGAAATTGTAAATTACAATTGGCGCGCGCTAACTCCCGAAATAATAGCGAATGAGGCGAATAAAGGAGACGAGGTAGCGAAAGAAATAATAGAGGAAACAGGCTATTGGGTTGGCATTGGGGTAGCTAACCTTATAAATATTTTTAATCCAGAGGTCTTCATAATAGGGGGACGCATTGCCCAGGCGGGAGAGCTTCTATTCGGAGCAATAGAAAGAACGGTGAAGGCGAGGGGATTAGCAGCATCTTGGGGTTCTTGCAAGATAGTGCAAGCGGCGCTGGGAGATGACGCTGGCGTTATGGGCGCGGTTGCCTTCGCCAGGGAAAGGTTGGGAGAAGAGGTATAGCAATAGTTTATCTTCTCCTCGGCTCAAACCAAGGAGAGAGATTGGAGAACTTGAGGAAAGCGGTGAGCCTCCTAAAAGAGGATGGTATCAGGATTAAAAAGATTTCTTCTATATATGAATCTGCTCCTTGGGGATATGAGGAGCAGGAGGATTTCCTTAATTTGGCCCTTGAGGTGGAGACGGACCTTTCCCCTTTGGAATTGCTCAAACTCATAAAAGGAATAGAGGAGAGGATGGGACGCAAGCCAACCATCCGCTGGGGTCCTCGCAATATAGATATAGATATCCTTCTTTACGACGATATTTCCTTCTCCCATCCCTCTCTCACCATTCCTCATCCCCATCTAAAGGAACGCCTCTTTGCCCTTTTTCCCCTACGAGAAATCGCTCCTCATATTCTCCTTCCCGATGGATCCTCTCCTTTTGGGGATATGGAGAAGCTAGAGAAAGAACAAAAAGTGATAAAACTTCCCATTAAGATTAATTAAAAAATCCTTGCTTATGAAACAGAGCTTGTTTAAAATTTAAAAAATAAATTAAGAAAGGAGGCTTGATAAAGATATGGGCAATGTGCTGGCTATTTTGCTCGGTCTCATCTGCATAGCTGGAGGAGGCTGGTTAATTTATTTCTGGTGGGCGCCGCTTGTTTTTTTCCTTAAAGGGTTTGTGGGGATATTTCTCGTTTTCCTTGGGCTCCTTATCGCCGCTATAGGGATAACCGAGCTCCGCTCCGCCGCCGAGGAAAAACGCCTCCGAGAGGAGCTGAAAGCTGAGGAGCTCAAGGCGCAGGCGGAAGAGAAAAAGGAAGAGGAAAAGACGGAATAAAGGCAACCTCAAAGGCATTAAAAATCTGAGCGACGAGTTCTTCCCCTCAGGAGGATTACTATACCTTCTGAGTAGGTTATTTTAAGCTATATGGTAAGAATAAAATCCAGCGGATTCCTTACTATCTTCTTTCTCCATTTAATACCTTGTATCTTATCTGCTTCTCAACCTGTTTCGGTTGAGACGAAGCAAAGCCTTCAGAAACTCCATGAAGTAGGTGAGGATTTTCTCGTTTATGAAACTAAATATATCTTTAAAAACCTTTCTTCATATCCCATTTCCCTTATTGATAGAAATTTCTCCTTCCTCATCCCCTCGGGTGAGATGATAATAAAAGGCGAAGAACCGATGGAGACGAAGGGGGCAGTCCCTGCTAAGGGTCAATTAGAGTGGACAGATTATCCCTACATCTCAAAGAGATGGGCAGAAAGGGCATTGGAATTGAAAAGCGACAGACTAATCCTTCGTCAATCTTTCCGCTTAAAAGACGAGGAAAAGATATACGAGGTTTATTGCGATACAGTCTATCTTCTTGACCCTTCCAAGATAGCAAGGGTTTCCCTTCCCGCTCAAGTTAAAATCAAGAGGGGAAGAAGGGAGCCATTATTCATTGATACCAGAGACGAGGAGGGAAGACCAATTCTTCCTTGGGTAAATTTGGGATTAAAGATTGAAAATCCCGATATAGCAAAGGTTGAAGGGAACCTGGTTCTTGGTCTACAAGTAGGAAATACAGTTCTCAGATTTGATGACGGGAGGATAAAAAGAGGGGCAATTCTGGAGGTAATGCCCTCTTTAGAAGATGAGAAAGTCCTACCACCTTTCATTCGCTTGCTGGTTGGGGAGAAAAGATACTTGCTTTGCGAGAACCTACCCCCGAAGGAAACAGTTGGTTTTGTTATCTCGGATAAAGATGTTGCAAGTAGAGGGGAAATAGCAACTTCTCAGGGAGAGAAATGGGATGTCAGGTCAGCGCTTGAAGCGGACATAAAGGAAGTTGAGGATATCGTTGAGGGGAGGAAAGCCGGCAGAACACAAATCATAGTTAGAGGATTGAGAAGCGGGCTCAAAAGGGAAGGGAAGATAGAGGTGGTTGATATGAGGGACGAACCTCTGAATCGATGGAGGTTAGCATTTTTCATATTCAAAGAGGCGGTGATAGAGGTTGATGGAAAAAGGGAAAATCTATCATACAAGCAGGAGGAGATAGAGGGAATTAAGGAGGCGGGAAGACGCCTTTCAGAAATAGTCCATTATTTCACTGCGGGGAATTTGGCAATGGATGTTTCCTTTGCGGTAGTTGAAAAAGAGAAGATTACGCAAGATATAATTGAAGACAGCAAATCTTATGGATATAGGGTGGATATGTATAAGGCTTTACCCCTTCTTCGTAAGCTGAGCGAGGAGCATCTTGGGAGACCGCTTTCATATTTTGATGATGTGGTAGTTTGCTCTCCCTTACCGAAGGCGGGAGCGGCTTGGGGAGGTTGGGAGTTCCAAGAAGATGGAGCAGTTGTGAGAGGGCTTTACATCCCTAATTACTGGAGGGATGGGACGAAAATCTGGGGAGATATGGTGGAGGTTCTCCTTCACGAATGGATACATTGTCTTGAAGGGCATATCATAAAGAGCAGGTTACCTCCCATTCCCTCCGCAGATGGTGGCGCTATTGAGGGGGAGATTCTATCCAAGATAAAGGATGAGACTTTTCGCCGCCTAAAGGAAGTGAGGACCTGGATACCCTATTATCTCCACATCCTCAGGGATTTCCTCTCAAGCGATGATTGGGCAAAGGTAAAGACAAGCTATTTGCGAGAGTTAGAAAAGTAGTTGTTTTTAATTTCTCAATGGCTTAAAATTATTTAATAGAAAATAACCCCAGGGAGGCAAGGTCCTATGAAAGTTTTTCTGATTAAAGATGTGCCCGGATTAGGGAAGCAAGGAGAAATAAAGGATGTCGCCGATGGATATGCCCGCAATTACCTCATTCCTCGTGGTCTTGCGGAGGAAGCAACGGAGGGGATTTTGAAATCCGTTGAACAAAGGCTACGAGAGCTGAGGAAAAAGGAGGAAAGGATTAATAAACAGGTGGAGGAGGCAATTGAGAAGCTGATGGGTGAATATCTCGTCATTCCTGTCGCTATGGGAAAGGATGGAAAGCTCTTTGGTTCCGTGGGAAACAAGGACATTGCTCAAGCCTTATCTGAGAGGGGAATCAAGCTGGACAGGAAGGACATAGAGCTTGAAGCGCCGCTGAAGCACATCGGCGTCTATAAAGTTCCCGTCAAGATGCCCACGGGGCAGAGGGTTGAGATAACCGTTGAGCTTGTCCCAAAGGAGTAAGAGATGAAAGAGGATGCCCTTCTCGGAAAATTACCACCACAGAGCTTGGAAGCGGAGAGGGGAGTGCTTGGTTCCCTCCTTATGGACCCATCAACTCTCCCCAAGGCGCTTGAAATCCTTCAGCCAAGCGACTTTTATTGGGATGCCCATCAAATAATTTACAAGGCTATCCTCGCCTTAGAGGGAAGAGCTGAACCAGTTGACCTCGTAACAGTTGCTGAAGAACTTAGACGGGGAGGGCAACTTGATAAGGTTGGAGGGACGGAATATCTTCGCCTTCTTTTAGATTCTGTTCCAACCTCCGCCTATATAGAGCATTACGCACGCATCGTCCAACAGAAAGCAACACTAAGGAGCCTAATATCAGCCTCTCAAGAGATAACCGCTATGGCTTATAGCGAGCAGGAAGAAGTAGATAAGATATTAGATAAAGCGGAAGGACTGATATTCCAGGTAGGTCAAAAGAGAATTTCAAAAACTTTTGAGCTCCTCAAGCCGGTTTTGGAGGAGGAATTTGAACGCATTGACGAGCTCTATCACAAAAGGAAGCTCACCACTGGATTGCCCACAGGCTTTCACTCCCTTGATTTAATAACCGCTGGTTTCCAGAAGTCAGATTTAATAATCCTCGCTGGAAGACCAAGCACGGGCAAAACAGCTTTAGCCCTCAATTTCACCGAACACATAGGGGTAAAGCTGAAAATTCCCGTGGGAATATTCAGCTTGGAGATGTCAAAGGCGCAGATTGCGCAGAGGATGCTCTGCAGTTATGCGAGGGTTAATCAGCACTATTTTAGAACGGGTTCCCTTAAGCCAGACGATTGGGAGAGGATAATAAGCGCCATCTCTGACCTCTCAAATGCGCCAATTTATATTGATGACACCCCCGTCCAAACAACCCTTGAGATGCGAGCGAAGGCGAGGAGATTGATGAGCGAGGTTGACCTTGGTCTTCTAATCATAGACTACCTCCAGCTCATCCGCTATGAGGGGAGGGCGGAGAACCGCAATCAGGAAATCTCCGCTATCGCCCGCTCCCTTAAGGCTTTAGCGCGGGAATTCAATATCCCCGTCATCGCTCTCTCCCAGTTATCTCGCAGAGTGGAAATGCGGGAGGATAAGCGTCCCATTCTCTCAGACCTGCGCGATTCAGGCTCAATAGAAGCGGAAGCGGATGTCGTTATGCTCCTTTATCGCCCGGGCATATACGAGAAGAAGGAGAAAAAGTCCGCTTTGGAGTTAGAGGGGGAATTAGAGGATAAAGGGAGGGAAGAGGTGGAAACAGTTGAGATAAATGTGGCTAAGCACAGAAGCGGTCCGACGGAAGTCGCGAAACTCCTCTTTCTTCCCGCTTATACTCGCTTTGAAGAGATGGAGACTCGTTATAAAGAAGAAGATTATATCCCAGAGGAGGAATGAGCCTTGAAGCTCCTCATAGTTGGTGGAGGTGGGAGAGAACATTCTCTCCTTTGGAAATTGGCGCAAGATCGCCCTCAAGGGGAAAAATTCTCCGCTCCCGGAAATGCGGGGATGGCAAGCTTATCAACCTGCTTGCCATTCAAGGCCGAGGCTATAGCCCAGATAGCCGATTTCGCCGAGAAGGAGAAAATAGAATTCACAGTAGTCGGTCCCGAGGCTCCCCTCGTCGCTGGGATAGTGGATGAATTTAAGAGAAGAAATCTCAAAATCTTCGGTCCCAATTCCCAATCTGCCCTTCTTGAGGGGAGCAAGGTCCTCGCTAAGCAGCTTATGTGGGAACATAAAATTCCAACCGCTCGCTTTGAGGTCTTTGAGGAAGCTAGTGAAGCGAGAAAATATATAGAAAAAGTGGGGGCGCCCATAGTTGTAAAAGCTGACGGGCTATGCGCCGGCAAGGGTTCAATAGTATGTCATAGCAAGGAATCCGCCTTCCAAGCTGTGGAGGATATTTTAGAGAGAAAGGTCTTCGGCTCCGCTGGGGATAGGATTGTCATAGAGGAGATGTTGGAGGGAGAAGAAGCTTCTTTTATGCTTCTTTCCGACGGCGATTACCTTTTACCTCTTCAGCCCGCTCAGGATTACAAGAGAGCGAACGATAACGATGAGGGACCAAACACGGGTGGAATGGGCTCCTACAGCCCCGTTCCCGCCTTCCCTCCCAGCTTGCAGGAAGAGGTATTGGAGAGAATCGCATATCCCACCATCAGGGCGATGCAGGAGAGAGGAACTCCTTTCGTTGGACTTTTATATATAGGGCTTATGCTGACGAAGGATGGTCCGAAGGTTTTGGAGTTCAATGTTCGTTTCGGAGACCCTGAGACACAATGCGTTTTGCCGAGGATGGAGGGGAATCTCTTGGAAGTTTTAATGGCCTGCGAGGAAGGACGCTTGAGGGAGTTGAAGATAGGCTGGAAAGAGGATAAATGTATCTGTGTGGTTATAGCCTCCCAGGGTTATCCGGGGAAATATGAGACGGGAAAGGAGATAAAGGGATTGGAGGATGTGAGAGATTGTATCGTATTCCATGCTGGGACGAAAAAAGAGGACGGAAAAATCCTGACGGCGGGAGGTAGGGTTTTAGGAGTTGTGGGAATGGGAAAGACTTTTAAGGAGGCAAGACAAAAAACCTACGAAGCGATAAGCAAAATAAAATTTGAGAATATGTTTTATAGGAAGGATATAGCGAAAAGGGTGGAGGAATAAAGGATAAGGTTATGGGTTCCTTCGAACTTGGGTCAGCAACAGCAAAGGGTGGTTTCGCCAATGAGAAAGAGATTTGCAGAAAATTTAACAATTGGAGAGAAGATAACGAAGCGCAGCTTTGGCTGAAAATAATGGGTTATGATATAAAGATGATACAAGATGTTACAGCAATACATATTCCAACAA
>Ga0123519_10016008_pt1 | contig 10471 bp, 7 predicted proteins | sample YelNatPaOPRAMG02_FD_87396 | JGI IMG/M metagenome (GOLD analysis project Ga0123519, IMG submission 87396) | Hot spring microbial communities from Yellowstone National Park - Yellowstone National Park OP-RAMG-02 (version 2) | ecosystem: Environmental > Aquatic > Thermal springs > Hot (42-90C) ...
CGGGTCCAACGCCAGGGCGTAATTCCAGGGCGTCGTCGGGTAGACCTCCCAGTCGGCATGGGGCGCCTCACCCCGTACCTGCTTCCACTCTTCGCCCATCTTGAGCGCGTAGACCAGCGGCCCCCGCTCGATGGCCACCGAGTTGTGGTAGCCCCTCGCCACGCGCATGGGCATCGGCAGGCGCAGGGTCAGGTCCGCCCGTTCGCCCCACTCGCGCTCCAGGCAGCAAAAGCTCCCCGCCGCGGCCGCTTGCGCCGGGCTGCCCGCCGCCTGCACCTCCGCGCCCGCGGCCCAACCGGGGATGCGCAGATAGAGCGGGAAATGGGCCGGGCGGTCGGCCTCCACGGTCAGGTGCAGCACGTCGTCAAAGGGGTACTCCGTCTCGCACGTCACCCGCACCTGCGCCTCGCCGATGCGCACCGTCGCCGCGCTGGGCGCATAGGCCACCGCCGCCAGGCCGCCGTCGGGGGTCCTCATCCAGAGGTGCGCGGCGAGCTTGGGCCAGCCCTGGCTCAGGTTGGCCGTGCAGCAGCCATAGTTGGGCTCCAACCCGAAAATGTTCGCATCGGGGCCGTTGTTCGTATAGACCCGGTCCTCGGCGATGCGGCAGAGCACCTGGTTGGCCTGCTGATCGTACTGGTGCGCCCACATATCGGGCGAAAAGGTGGCCGGCAGGGCGTTATAGGCGATGCGCTCCAGGCGGTCGGCCAGGGCTGGCTCGCCCAGGATGCTCACGAGCACCTCCAGCGAGTACATGTACTCGACCACCGCACACAGCTCGGTGCCCTGCGAGGGATCGCGCCCGGCATAGTGCTCGTCGCCGCTGAAAACCCCCGTCACCTGGCCGTGATAGCGGTCCAGCTCGGCCATGATCTGCCGCACCGCCTGCCGGTCGGCCTCGTCGCCCGACTGGCGGTACCACACCCCCGGCGTCTTGACGGCCATGGCGTTGTTGACCACGTGCGTGCGCAGGTCGCACTCCTCGCGCGTCACCTTGCCCTTCCAGGCCAGGTCGGCAAAGTGGCCGCGCCAATCATTGCCCTGGGCGTGCGCCTTGGCGGCCAGCGCCAGCAGCCAGGGCGCGCCCGTGCGCTCGTAGAGCCAGTGGATCGAGACGACCAGGTCGGCCCAGCGGAAATGGCCCCAATCGAAGAGCGGCTTTTCATCCAGCAGGGCATCCAGCCGCCGCAAAAAGCGCTCCATCACCGGCGGCACGCGCTCATCGCCCGTGGCGTCACAATACTGGGTCATCGCTTTCAGGGTCACAAACACCGGCCAGGGGTCATAGGCCTGGTAGCGGTCGCCATAGCGCAGGTCGCGCACGGGGCCGAGCCAGCCGTCGGCGTGCTGGTGGGTGAGGATATAGTCCATCCAGCGGCGCACCTTGCCCTGCAGGCGCGCATCGCCCAGCAGGTAGGCCAGGGGCGTCACCCCGTCCAGCCAGTAGGGAGCGCGCTCCCAGCCCTCCGCCCTACCGCCGATCCAGCCGCTCTCGGCGATGTCGGGCCAGAACTCGTCCAGGTGGCCGCTCAGCCCATCCGCCTGGATGCGCAGCTGCCGGCGGAGCCAGCCCAGGGGCCGGATGCTGCCCAGCGGCAGCGGGCGGAAGGCCAAAGGTTGCAGCGGGGTGATCTCTGTCATATTGCCCTCTCCTGTACGGGTAACCTCGTCGACTCGCCGGCAGGGCTCAGTATATCCATCCGGCGGTCGGGCTCAAAAAGAGGTACACCGGGCGCTGTGGGCTCGAGTTGGGATTGACGCAAGGCATTGTCCGGGCAGGGCGGAATAAGCTGAGATATCACAGACGCCCCCGCGGTTGACGAGGGAGGAAAACCGGCCACAATGGTAAGGGGTGCATGCGCCCCATGCCACGGGCTCACTCAGAGCCGCTGCGCATGCCTGACCTACACTGGGAGCAATTCTCCGAACGAGGGAAAAGCATGAAGACGGCCATTGTCGTCCTGGGGTCCTCCAACGATACCCAGGGTAACCTGTCGACGATCGCCCTGGAGCGCTGCCGGGAGGCGCTATCTGCCTTCCGGGCGCACCGGGGAGCCTGGATCATCCCCACGGGAGGTTGGGGCGCGCATTTTAACACGACCGCAAAACCCCATTGGCGCTATGTGCGGGCCTATCTGGAGGCCCAGGGCATTCCTGGAGCGTCTTTCCTGGCAGGCGTGGAGAGCGTCAACACCATCGAGGACGCCCGGCTGTGCCGGCCGGTGGTCGAGGGGCATGGGATCGAGGAACTGGTCGTGGTGACCTCGGATTTCCACGTGCCGCGCGCCCGCTTTCTGTTCGAGCGCGAGTTCCCGGGGGTCAGGCTCACCTTTCTGGGGGCGCAGACGCATCTGGGCAAGGACGAGCTGGCCCGCTTGCGGCAGCATGAGGAGCAAGCACTGGCCCAGCTTCGGGTGAGGTTCCCCAATTAGCCCGAAACAACTCTCCCGTATATACTACCCTCAGTCCGAGTTCAGGCGCCCAGCCCCACCCGGCGCCGCCCGACCTTCCTCTCCCAAAGGAGAACGCGCTCCATGCTCAGGAAATACCTGCCCCTTGTCCTCGCCCTGGCGCTGGCCAGTGGGCTATCCGCCTGCGCCGCCAACATGCCGCCCACCAGCACGCCCACGGCAACGCCGACTTTAACCCCGACGGCCATCCCCCCCACACCCGCCCGCACGCCCGCGGAAAAGACGCTGGCGAGCGTCGACTCGTCGTGGATCAAGGAGTCCATCACCATCAGCGCCGACGAGCGGCACATCGCCTATGCGCTCAACGGCTCCAGCGGCCAGACGGTCATGCTCGACGGCCAACAGGTCTCCAGGTACCCTGGCGTGGCCGGCCTGACCTTCAGCCCCGACGGCAAGCGCCTGGCCTATATCGCCGCCGTAGATGGCAAGCAGGCGGTAGTGGTCGATGGTCAGGCCGGCAAGCCCTATGACAGCGTCGGCGCCGGCACCCTCCTCTTCAGCCCCGATTCCAAACGCCTGGCCTATGTGGCGACGCAGGGCGGCAAGCAGCTCGTGGTGGTCGACGGGCAGGAGGGCAAGGCCTACGACGCCATCGGCAAGGGCATGCTCGCTTTCAGCCCCGATTCCAGGCACCTGGCCTACGCGGTCAAGACGGGCAATCAGGCCCTGGTGGTGGTCGACGGGCAAGAGGGCAAAGCCTACGACGCCATCTCTCAGGGCTCGCTCCTCTTCAGCCCCGACAGCGCCCATGTGGCCTACTGGGCCTCGGCGGGCAAACAGCAGTTCGTGATCCTCGACGGGCAGGAGCAGAAGCATTACGACGGCATCCTCAGCGGCACCCTGACCTTCAGCCCCGATTCCTCCCGGGTGGCCTATGTGGCGGCGCAGGGCGGCAAGCACCAGGTGGTCGTGGGCCAACAGGAGAGCCAGGCCTATGAGGCCATCAGCGAGGGCCCGCATTTCAGCCCCGACGGCAAGCGGGTGGCCTTTGTGGCCATCGCGGCCGACAAGCAATTCGCAGTAGTGGATGGGCAGGAGGGCAAGCAATACAACGCCATCGGCTATCTCACCTTCAGCCCCGACTCTGCACACCTCGCCTATGGGGCGGTCGCGGGGCAGAAGCAGCTCGTGGTGCTGGACGGCAAGGAGCAGAAGCAGTACGACGGCATCGGCGCCGGCACCATCCTCTTCAGCCCCGATTCCCGGCATCTGGCCTATGGTGCAGCCCTGGGCGACAGGCAGTTCATCGTGGTCGATGGCCGGGAGCAGCCGAAATTCGACGGCATCAGCGAGGGCTCACTCATCTTCAGCCCCAGCAGCGCCTGGGTGGCCTACATCGTCACCATCGGCGACAAGCAGGCAGTCGCCGTCGACGGGCGGCCGGGCAAATTGTTCGATCTGATCATCAGCGGCAACGGCCCCGGCGTCATCGCCGACTCGGCCGCCAGCCTGCACTACCTGGCGCTGGCGGGCAACGATGTGCATTTGGTGGAAGAGCAAGTCAAGTAGCATAATACAATCATGCCGACAGGCGGTCGCGCCATCGCTGAGGATGGCCGCTACAGGATTGATCACGTGCTGGGCCGGGGTTGTCAGCATTTTCAGCACACCAAGGAGCAGAGCAATGGGAAGACTGGATGCAGTTCTCGGAAGAGTGCTTATCCCCCTCATCACACCCTTCAAGCCCGATGGGGCCGTGGATAGCGAGACCCTCGTCGACCTGGCCAAGATGGTGGTGGATCGCAACCTCTGCGATTCGATCATCGTCAGCGGCACAACCGGCGAGTTTCCGGCTCTCACCTTTGAGGAACGGGCTGACCTCTTTCGCCTAGTGCGCGAGGCTGTCGGCGACCGCGTTCCGCTCATCGCTGGCACAGGCGCGGCCTCTACCCGTGAGACGATCGCCCTGACCAGGGTAGCGGAGCAGGCCGGTTACACAGTCGCCATGGTCGTCGCCCCGTTCTACCAAAAGCCTACGCAGGAAGGCATCTACCTGCACTACAAAGCGGTTGCCGAAGCGACCCGGCTGCCGATCATGCTCTACAACATTCCGCTCTTTACCGGCGTCAACATCAACCCGGAAACCCTGGGCGCCCTCGCGCGCATCCCCAATATCCGGGCCATCAAGGAAGAAGCGGGCATCAACCCCACTCAGGCCTCCGAGTATGCGCGGGTAATCCCCAGTGATTTCGCCGTGTACTGTGGCGATGATACAATGGTCCTTCAGGTGCTGGCGCAGGGCGGCGTGGGCGTCGTCAGCGGCGGCTCGCTGTTGATTGGCGCCCGTATGAAAGAAATGATCGCTGCCTATTTCAGAGGCGATAATGCTACGGCCCAGGCTCTGCATCTGCAGATGTACGAGCTCTTCCGTGCCTTTAACCAGAATGGCCGGGTGAACCCCATCCCTCTGCTCCGCAGCGCACTGAGCATAGCCTGGCGCGAGGTGGGGCCGCCCCGGCTACCTCTCCTGCCGGGCACTGAGGCCGAAAAGGCCGAGCTCAGGCGGATCCTGGTGCAGCTGGGGCTGGTATGAGGCCGGCCCCAGCCGGCGTCGGCGGCCGATGGCGCCCATTTGGTAGAAGAGCAAGTCAAGTAGCATAATACAATCATATCGACAGGCGGTTGCAGCGCAGAGTGGCTCGAGGTCTCGCGCCGGGTCCGCGGATTCAAGGAGGAAAGTGATGAAGTCAGCGTTGTTGGTCTGGGGCGGCTGGGATGGGCACGAGCCCAAGCAGTGCGTAGACATTTTTGCTCCCTGGCTGCGCGAGCAGGGATATGAGGTCGAGGTCTCCGATACGTTGGATGCCTACCTCGACGTGGAGAAGCTCAAATCGCTCAGCCTGATCGTGCCCGTCTGGACCATGGGCACCATCACGCGAGAGCAGGAAAGGGGCTTGCTGGAGGCGGTTGCGAGCGGCGTGGGCCTGGCCGGCTGGCACGGCGGCATGTGTGACAGCTTCCGCAACAACACTGAATACCAGTTCATGACCGGTGGCCAGTGGGTCTCGCACCCCGACGGCATCTGCGACTATACGGTCAACATCATCAAGCCTGCGGACCCGATCGTGGCCGGCCTCAAGGATTTCGCCATGCACTCGGAGCAGTATTACATGCACGTGGACCCCTCCAACGAGGTCCTCGCGACCACCACATTCAACAGCGCCAAGTATCCCTGGGTCAAGAACGTGGTGATGCCGGTTGTCTGGAAACGGCAGTGGAACCAGGGGCGCGTGTTCTATTCCTCGCTGGGCCACGTGGCCAAGGATTTCGAGGTCCCTGAAGCGCGCACCATTATGCAGCGCGGCATGCTCTGGGCCAGCCGGTAGAAAGGAGACACATTTATGGTGAGCACACCTGTCAAGGTCGGCATTATCGGCTGCGGCAATATCTCGAGCATCTATTTCAAGATGCTCAAGACTTTCCCCATCCTCGAGGTGGCGGCCTGCGCCGACCTCCTGCCGGAGCGGGCCGAGGCCAGGGGGAAAGAATTCGGCGTTCACGCCTGCAGCAGCGTACAAGAGCTGCTGGCTGACCCCGAGATCCAGATTGTGGTCAACCTGACCATCCCTAAAGCGCATGCGACGGTGGCCCTGGCGGCGCTGGAGGCGGGCAAGAGCGTGCACAATGAAAAGCCCATGGCCATCACGCGTGAGGATGGGCAAAAGCTGCAGGCCCTGGCCAAGCAGAAGGGGCTGCGCATCGGCGGCGCCCCCGATACCTTCCTCGGCGGTGGCATCCAGACCTGTCGTAAGCTGATCGACGACGGCTGGATCGGTGAGCCAGTGGCGGCCACGGCCTTTATGACCTGCCACGGGCACGAATCGTGGCACCCCGACCCCGAGTTCTACTACAAGGTCGGCGGCGGCCCCATGTTCGATATGGGCCCCTATTACCTCACCGCGCTGGTCAACCTGATGGGTCCGGTGCGCCGGGTGACTGGCTCGGCCCGCGTCACCTTCCCCACGCGCACCATCACCAGCGAGCCCAAGTTCGGCACCGTCATCGACGTAGAAGTGCCGACCCATGTGGCGGGCGTGATGGATTTCGCCAGCGGCGCCATAGGCACCATCATCACCAGCTTTGATGTGTGGGCGGCGAACCTGCCCTGGATTGAGATCTATGGCACCGCCGGCTCGCTCGCCGTGCCCGACCCGAACACCTTTGGCGGGCCGGTACGCGTGCGTCGCGCCGGGGCCAAGGAGTGGACTGAGGTGCCCCTCACCCACGGCTATGCGGTGAACTATCGCGGCGTCGGCGTGGCCGACATGGCCTATGGCCTCGTCTATGGCCGGCCGCACCGTGCCAACGGCAACCTGACCTATCACGTGCTCGATATCATGCACGCCTTCCACGATGCCTCGCGCGAGGGGCGGCACGTGGAGCTGCAGAGCACCTGCGAGCGCCCGGCTGCGCTGCCGCTGGGTCTGCGCGATGGCGAGCTCGATCAGTAGTAGAGGGTGAGCTGGTCTGGGTTGTAAGGCCAAGACATCAGCACCATCGACCGTTATTGCATTGGGAGGGCGGGGCTCCCGCCGAGTAGCTCAGGGTCCACGGGACCCTGTCAGCGCTCAGGAGCTTGGCCTGCACATGGAGCGCCGGCGGCCGGCGCCGGCCCTCGTAGTGGCGGGCTTCAGCCGCTCAAGCCGGTTGATCAGGCCCGTCACTTGGGGCAGCGTCGCTCAACACTTTGCGTGCTCGAGCAGGTTGAGCGGCTGAAGCCCGCCACTACGACAGGAGTGTCAGCGGGCGCCCATATGATGTTGGATACCGTCGTCTTCCCTCTCAGCGCACCGCTGTTTTTGCTTGTGCATAAACAGGATTGTTCCCTGGATGCCTAGCCTCTGTCTCTTGCAGACATTGCGCCATCGGCTATAATGAAAGCTATCTACTGTTTGGGTGGGCCAGGATTGGGCTGCGCTGCAGGCCCAGCTTGAGAGGCGGCGCGGCGGTGTCACTGGGTGAAGAGGAGAAACAGGACCCATGGAAAAGCGTGTATTGGGCAAGACGGGGCAGCAGCTTTCGATCGTTGGTTTCGGTGGCATTATTGTCATGAATACAGAGCCGGCGGAGGCCAGCCGCCTGGTGGCGCAGGCGATTGAGCGCGGCGTCAACTATTTCGATGTGGCGCCGAGCTACGGCAATGCCCAGGCATGCCTGGGGCCAGCGCTCGAGCCCTATCGCAAGGATGTCTTTCTGGCTTGCAAGACGGCCAAGCGCACCAAGGACGAAGCGTGGGCTGAGCTGCAGGAATCCTTCCGCCTGCTGCGCACGGATCACTTTGATCTCTATCAGCACCATGGCGTGACCACGCTCGAAGAGGTCGACACGATCTTCGGCCCCGGCGGCGCCATGGAGGCCTTCCTGGAGGCGCAGAAGCAGGGCATGGTGCGCTTCCTGGGCTTTTCCGCGCACAGCGAAGAGGCGGCCCTGGCCATGATGGACCGCTTTGATTTCGCCTCGGTCCTGTTCCCCTTTAGCTGGACAAGCTGGCACCAGGGCCATTTCGGCCCCCGCGTGTTGGCCCGCGCCCAGGAAAAGGGCATGGGCGCCCTGGCCCTCAAGGCGCTGGGCAAGCGGCCATGGCGTGAAGGCGAGGAAAAGCAGTGGCCCAAATGCTGGTACCGGCCGGTCGAGACCTTTGAGGAAGCCAAGATGGCCCTCCGCTTCACCCTCTCCCGGCCCATCACGGCGGCCGTCAGCCCGAGCCATGCCGAGTTCCTCTGGTGGGCGTGCGACATTGCCGACGAGTTCAAGCCGCTCACGCCAGAGGAGGAGCAGCAAGTCGCCCGCTATACCGAGGGCATTTCGCCCATCTTCCCGCACCAGGAATAGGGCTGGCTCAGACGAGATTGTGCGTTCGACCAATGGCCCGGGGCTAAAGCCGCCGGGCTTAGAATACAAAGCCCTTTGGGCTGGTGTGGGGAACCCCGGCTTGCACAAGCAAACCTCGCTCCTGCACGAGCCCCAAAGGGGCTTTGTATTTTAAGCCCGATGGCCTTGGCCTCGGGCAGCCTCTGCATTTGCCGGCTGCGCGGATCCTCCCGCTATCATGCCCCCAGCGCCCGGGCCAGGGGACGGAAGACCGTCTGCCCTGCCTCCATCACCTGCACCGCATAGTTCAGCGCTACCAGCCGCGCGAGGGCCCGGTCCACGACCGCCCGCGGCAGCCGGGTATTGCCTGCTACCGCGTCGGCCGTCGCCTCCTTGAGGGCGACGAGGGCCTGCATCACCGCTGTCTCCTCTTCAGTGAGGCCAGGGTAGAGCGGCAGGCGCGCGCCGCGCAGCTCGGGCACGCCGGTGATGATGCCCCGGTAGGCCCCGAGCGCCTCGCCCATGACGATGCCGCGGGACGTGACATCATAGCCGCGCAGGTCCTTGGAATGCTCGCTGGCGCGCATCTTGACCACCGTCATCATCTTGCGCAGCTGCCCGTCCAGCTCTATGTAACGCTGCAGAATGATATCGTCGGCCAGGAACGAGACCTGGTGCGGGCTGAAATGCAGCTCGGAGAAATCCTCCAGCACCTCCACGGTCATGAAGACGGTGATGCCCAGGCCGGTGAGCGCCCCCACCATGCGGTAGAGCGACTCGCGGAAATCGGTGCGGAAGGCCGGCGCCAGGGCTAGCTCGAAACCGGAGAGGGAGTCGATGGCCACGCGCCTGGCCCCCATGCGCTCCGCCGATTCGCGGATCTCCATCAGCGTCTCGTCGACCGAAAGGTCCAGCGGGCGCAGGTAGATGATCTTGAGCTGCCCCGCCTGCTCCATTGCCCCCAGGTCAAAGCCCAATGCCTTGGCCCGTTGCAGGTACTCCTGCGGGTGCTCCTCGAAGATGGCCAGCACCGCCGTCTCGCCGCGCCACACCCCCTCGGCGATGAACTGGGTGATCAGGACCGTCTTGCCCGAGCCAGAAGGCCCGGCCACCAGCGCCGAATCGCCCGCCGGCAGGCCGCCGCCCAGCATCTCGTCGAGCCCCTGCACGCCGGTCGAGATGCGCTCACGGCGGATCGACTCCTGGCCGCGCTCTTTGGCGCGTTGGATCAAGCGCGGGAAGACCTGAAGGCCGTCATGGGTGATGCGGAAAGTGTGCAGCCCGGGCATGGGCGCCTGCCCGCGCATCTTCATCACCTGCAGCTTGCGCACGATCGAGCTGCGCTCCACCTCTTGATAGAGCCAGACGATGCCGTCGGCCACGGTAAAGACGGGGTTGTCGCGCAGCTCACTCTCCATATACTCGCCCACCAAAAAGGTGGTGGCCTGCCAGCTCGTCAGGTAGAGAGCCAGGCGCTGCACAAAGCCCTGCAGCTCCAGCTCGCCCGCCTCGGCGTAGGTCGCCGCCCGCACCACGGTGCGGAACGAGTCCACCACCACGATGCCCGGGGCGGCCTGATCCACCTCCTGCACGATACGGTCGAGGATGTGGCTCAGGTCGCGGTCCAGCACCTCCTGGCTCAGGTTGACAAAGTGGATGACGCTATCGACCTTATCCGGATCGAAGAAGCTCATCTGCTGCTGGTAGCGCAGCATCTTGAGCGGCGGCTCGCCCAAGACGGTGAAATAGAGGGCCGTGCGCTCGGGCGTCGCGGCGCCGAACATAATCTGGTGGGCCAGGGTCGTCTTGCCCGCGCCCGGGCCGCCGGCGATCAGGTTGAAGGAGTACTCGGGCAAACCGCCGCCCAGGATCTCGTCGAGCCCTGGCACGCCCGTCGCCAGTTTGTTGATGGGCACCCTCCACGACTCGTTCATTGCACTGCCTCCTCTGCACCAGGAACCGCCTCGTCGAGCGGAACCTCTGGCCAAATCCGCCGTACCTGGCGCTGCGCCAAATCCTCGCCAATGAAGGTGCTCAGCAGCCACAAGAAGCGGCCAAACACCGAGGCGAGGGCCGCGTTGACCGCAATGGGATCCTGCCCGGCCACGGCCTCGGCCAACCCACTGACCCAGGCATCCGGAGATACCTGGACCTCCTCCAGCAGAGGGTGCCCGGCCCGCGCCAGGAAG
>Ga0123519_10016011_pt1 | contig 10469 bp, 9 predicted proteins | sample YelNatPaOPRAMG02_FD_87396 | JGI IMG/M metagenome (GOLD analysis project Ga0123519, IMG submission 87396) | Hot spring microbial communities from Yellowstone National Park - Yellowstone National Park OP-RAMG-02 (version 2) | ecosystem: Environmental > Aquatic > Thermal springs > Hot (42-90C) ...
ACTTTCAATTTGTCCGCTTTCAGACACAAAAGAGATAATAATAAAAGACATACGGAATATATGATTAAGAGTATGCTTAACATATGGTAATGTACTGCAATTTTACTATGCCATATATATGTATGGTAATTGTTGTCGTTATAGATGTCGTCATAAACGGTTTTGTATTGATGACTATAGACCAGGATTTCTGGCATTTGTAATCTAACTATTTGATATTGTTGGATATTTTTGTTTTAGTGCCAGGTACACAGGGGGTATAATGCCAGATACAAAGAGGTATAGGTACATATCCTCGGCTTTTATTGTGGATGCGATTGGAAACTCACCTTCTATATTATATAATAATTCAAGTTTAATTCTATATAACGGTATATTGAGGTCGCAATATAATAATATATGTATATGGCATAGGCACTTATCTTTAAGTGCCTGATTGTGAGACTTTTTTTCTTAACCGATTGATATCATAGAATATTTTGGCTAAGGTGCCAGGTACAAAATGGCAAAGTTGTGGTTTTTAGAGGCTTAGCTGCTGCTGGCAGCGGAGAGATAGGGAAACTGATATTAATTTACTCTCTTATCCTCTTAAGCCTTGTGCCTGTAAAGTAACTTATGGATAGTAGTACCGCACAGAGGACAAGTATATATTCGCCTATGCTTTTTGATGCGAGGTACTCTATAATGAACGGTTTCATTCCTTTCAATATTATGGTTAGATTGCTGTCAATCTCTACCCCCCTCATCAATAGCTCTTTTCTGAGACCATATACATAGATCGCGAATTCGCCCGAAAAATAACAAAGCATTGTATATATGGCTGAGACCATCTGGAGATATATCCCTACCTTTCTTCTACCCAGCAAGTATACGATCTTCGATATCAGGAAGGCATAAAAAATTAGCATTAACACCAAGTTGTGTTGGCTGTAGATAACAAAAAAGGCATACAGGGCAGAGAATATTGTCGTGGCTATAAATCCTCCAATAAGGACTCTTCTCTTTTCATCAGGGTTTAATTCGGTGTTTTTTGCAAGGAATGAAACAGTCTCGAAGGCACTCTTTACATAACTCTCTGCCTCCTCCATAGTTAAACCATATCTTGATATTATCTGTTCTTTTATGTGAGAGTAAGGCATCTCCTCTCGCATAAGTTCTATTATGAAGGATATTATCTCTCTTTTCTCTTTTCGGTTCACTGGAGTGTGTGTTTGCAGATTTTATTCAGCGGGCATACCTCACAAAGAGGACTCTTCTTGCAATAATTCTTACCGAGTTCCACAATCTGGGCGTGGTAGTCATTAAAGAGTAATACATCCCTTTTCAGATTTTTCATAAAGATTGCCTGTATCTCATCATAGTCCATATGGGGTGAGTACAGAACACCGAGTCTGTAAAATGCCCTTTTTGTATATGCATCGACCACGAATATGGGCATATGGGCTCCATATAATAGTATTGAGTCTGCTGTCTCTTTCCCTACACCTCTGACATTGAGTAGCATTTCCCTTGCTCTATCTAAGGGGAACTTTGAGAGATTTTTTATATCTCCCTCAAGTTTATCTCTGATGAATTTTAAGAGGGAGAGAAGTCTAATGTACTTGACATTGTAATAACCTGATGGAGCAATACACTTCTTGACCCTTTGTGGAGGGGCATTTAGAAGTTTATCCAGATTTAAAAGTCCTGCATTCTTCAGATTTGTAATGGACTTCTCCACATTACTCCAAGCCACATTCTGAGTAAGGATTGCGCCGATTGCCATTTCCAGTGGTGTGCTCGCAGGCCACCAGTTCAAAAATCCGAAGTGACTTCGAAGAAGTCTATAGATCTTCATCAGGAAAGTGCCTGAATCCCTTTTCATCTCGTGCAAAATTCTATGGTATCACCTGTGTGAAAGTTTTGCTCTGTTGTCTCTCTGGATTCACACTCTATAACATAGCAGGCATTAGAGATCGGGAGTATAATCCTGAACGGTTTTATATTTTTTACAATCCTTATTATCCTGCCTTCCTTGTTCAAAAATATGGCATCTATGGCAAATCGCATAAAGAATGTATGGATTGAATCACATTTATCTATCACCAGGGCATCAAACTCAAGGGGTTTATTCCTAAACATCAATCCCGTAAGCCTCTCTGAAAAACCCTCTGTCATTGCAGCATTTTCAAAGATTGTTCTTGAGGTGGTTCTATTGACTATCGAGACTCTTCTCATCTCAACTCACTATCAACTCCAGTTTTGGACCTACCTTCATAATCATCCTCTCTCCCGACTCATAGATATCTCCATCGATTGTATATTTCATCGGTTCTTCTGCCTCAAATATGACTTCTTCAGCGGCGGCGTCTATGAATTTCTTCTCATTGAGGGGGAGACCCATTCTTATGGCGGGAAGGGATAAGGCTACATCAACTGCCTCACCGATTACTCCAACTATATCAAAGCAGTTTTCTTTCTCAAATACCTTCACAAAGGGATTGAAACCAAATCCGAGGTTGTCAATGGTTGCTGCTGCAATCATAAAGTACTCGTTGTATGGCCATTTTTCCCCGTCTACAAAGATCTGTGCGCGAAACTTCTTGAATAACCATCGGGCAAAGTCCCCTCCCCTCAGGGCAGAGAGTACTGCCTTTGTAAGGATTGTGGCTGCCTTTGCCGGGGTTGGGGTCCCCCCGGAATAATACTCTTTGAGGAAGTTGAAAGCCACACCGTTTGCAAATAGAAACCCGTATCGTCCATCTATATTCATAACATTCCGTTTTACTGTCTTGAAGGGTATGTTGTTGTGGTACTTCTCTACTATATTGAACAGTATCTGGTTGCTATCGCCCTTTATCCCGATTGAATCGGCTATGGTATTCATAGTCCCTCCTCTCAAGAGGGCTATCTTGGGGAGGGGGGTATCTCCATACACCTCAATAAATTTTGTGATGGTGATGTGATTGGTTCCATCTCCACCAGATAGGGCGAGTATCTCTATCCCTCTATCCTTGAACTCATGTGCGACCTCTTCGAGTTCTGTAAGGCTCTTTGTGGCAGCGATAGTGCCGCTCGATCCAACTATGTAAGCCAGTTTGTTTATCCTGTCGGGATTCCTCTTGTTCTGTCTTGAAAACGGGTTAACGATTACTCCAATACCTTTCTTCATAGGTCAACTCGATGTGTTTTAAGAGTCATTCTTCTGGGGGATTTCTATGTTGTATTTTGATAATTTATGTTGCAACGCCGAGGGTTTTATACCAAGGAGTCTTGCCGTCTCCTGTCTGTCGTTGTTTGTAAGATTGAGTGTCTTGACGATAATGTCCCGCTCAATCCTGGATAGAAAATCTTCTAAATTCATACCGGTTGAAAATCTGGATATGATTGAATCAGAGAGACTGCGGTCATCACAGAGATGGGTTTTTATGTAGAGGGGAAGGTCCTGAATATCTATCATCTCCCCGCTGGATAGAACAAGTGTCTGTTCTATCACATTCTCAAGTTCCCTGATATTACCTGGCCACGGGTATTTCATCAACACATTCAGAGCCCGTTCGGTGATCCCCTTTACCTTCGAACGCGTCCTCTCCCTGTGTTTCTTTATGAAGAACTCAGCCAGATCTGGGATATCCTCAGTCCGCTCTCTCAATGGTGGTATCTCAATCGGGACTACATAGAGTCTATAGTAGAGGTCCTCTCTGAATCTCCCCGCCTTTACCTCCTCCCGTAGATCCTTATTTGTTGCGGCTATAACACGCACATTTACATTGATTGTCTTCTCTCCCCCAACCCTCTCAAACTCCCTCTCCTGCAATACCCTCAATAGTTTCACCTGTGTGGAAAGGGAGATCTCACCTATCTCATCGAGGAATATGGTCCCTCCATCGGCGAGTTCAAACCTCCCCAATTTGAGCCTGATCGCCCCTGTAAATGCCCCCTTCTCATGTCCGAACATCTCACTCTCCAGGAGTGTCTCTGTCAGAGCACCACAATTTACCTTGACAAATGGACCGTCCCTCCTATCTGACAGTTCGTGAATATATCGGGCTACCATCTCCTTCCCTGTACCACTCTCACCGGTAATGAGGACGCTTGAGTCTGTGGACGCTACCTTCTTTATGATCGATACTATCTCCTGAATCTTTCTGGATCTGCCAATGAAGTCCTCAAACAAGAAGTGACTCTTGATCTCTTCTGTCAGTATCCTGTTGTTTTCAATCAGCCTCGTCCTCTCCTCTCTCTGCTGGATTATGGAGAGTGCCTGTTTGAGCCTCTTCCTGAGTTCAGCTATCCTGACGGGTTTTTCAATGTAGTCGTATGCCCCAAGTCTTACTGCCTCGACGGCATTCTCAATTGAGGCATATGCAGTAATGACTATTATGATTGCCTGTCTGTCAATCTTCATAATCTCTCTAATTACATCTATCCCGCTCATTTTGTCCATCTTTATGTCAGTCAGGACGAGGTCCGGGGTTTTCTGCTTGAATATCCCTATCCCCTCTTCACCACTGGCGGCTGTAAAGACCTCAATCTTTGAGGGCAGTCCTAAGAACCTCTGGGTGTCCTCATTCTCAATGGCAGTCTTAAGCCCGATCCTTATAGCCTCGTGATCATCTATTATAAGCACTCTCTTCATAAGCGCTGCTCAACAAGAAACGGACTTATAATATAAATTTGTCATTGTAAAGTAAAGGAATTTTTTTACTTGTCAGGGAAGAAGGGCTTGAGTTCCTCTTCTGAAGGTGGCTTCCCCAGAAGAGATCCCATTACAAGACCCAGGGTACTCAGTGTAAATGAGAAGAAGATCGATGGAATCCCGAATGGGTCATCCCCTTTCATAAATTGAGGGAAGAGGTAGGGGAAGATCAACTCCATAAAGACAGTTGCAACCGCCCCTAAACTGATGGATAGTAGTCCTCCAAGTCTGTTTACTCTCTTAAAAGTTAGAGCAGATACAAGAGCCGGTGTTATTGCAACTCCGTATATCGTGTATGCAAAATATGAATACCTCAGAACAGATATGCTGGATTTCATCACAGTCGGGATAAATATCAAAAGGAATGCAATGAACCCGAGAATCACCACGAATATCTTCTGGAGGGCAACGACCCTTTTTTGATCAGGTTGAGGGTTGATAAATCTCTGATAAAAGTCCCTTATTATATTTGTGGAGGGTGAGAGGAGGTAGTTCATACCTGTTGAGACGACAACTGCACAGGCTGCGGCGAGCAGGAGTATTCCAAATGGTTGTGGCACTAAGTATCGGGCAGCCTGAAGCACAATCGATGGCGGGTCAACGGTGAGTTTGTGGGTTACAGGGTCTGTAAACTTTGCGGCAGCAAATACAGCAATTATGACAACCACTGTCTCAACAATTATAGTCCCCACTATCCAGAGGGCGACTCCCTGCCGGGCCTCTCTGGGTGATTTTGCACTATAGAACTTTTGATACATACTCTGAACTCCCATCAAAAGTAGCATCGTAGAAAGGCAGTATCCTAATGCCTTCAAAACGGGGTATTCTCCAAAGTCTGCCGAGAAGATGGCAAAGTGCTCAGGAGGGAGTACAGAGCGTGCCCCTTCCAGCCCACCGACCGCCGCAACAGTGAAGGGTGTGGCTACAATACAGGCTAGGACAATTATTATTCCGTTGGGCAGATCAGTGTGGGCAACTGCCACCATACCACCAAGGGCAGTAAAGACTAATACAAACCCAGCCGAGAGTGCCTGACCGACCTCAACAGATATATAACCATCTGTAATTACATTGAGGATGTATCCACCTGCCCTGAATTGATAACTCACGATAGTTACAAAGGATATAACGAGGGCTATGGCACCAAATACCCGTGCAAACTTTCCATATCTAACTTCAAGGATATCCCCGATAGTATATTGCCCGAATGTCCTTATCTTTCCCGCAAGAAAGTATATTATGGCGATTCCAAACCAGGCACCAGCTGGCATCCAGAGAGAGGAGAATCCCGCCTTTGCGGCGTATTCGGCACCTGCAATAAATGTACCCGAACCTATCCAGGTACATATCAGGGTGAATACGATGTATGTAAGAGAGAGGGATCTGCCCGCAACCATAAAATCGTCCTGAGACCTGACCTTTCGGGCCTTGTAGAAGTTGTACGCACCTAAGAGGATGAAGTATAAAAGGATTATCCAGATATAGTAATGCATCTCACTCTCCTGAGAATGAGGTTCATAATATAATTATGAGATTCTGTTTACATAACCGCTGATGGTGGTGGCGGCTCATCGGGGGATCCTGCATTCTTAACCGGAAAATATACGAGTATGAAGGCTATCACACCGAATATTACCAGGCTTATTAGATATGTTGGGTTTTCAAACAGGGTGGGGACCTTTACATCGAAGAATGCCAGTGCTGCAAATATCAGTCCCATAAGTGCCTCACCTGCGATGAGTCCAGAGGATAGGAGGACACCGATATTGGAGGATCTTATCTTCTGGGCGTCGTTGAATTTCTTCTTCTCAGCCACTATGTCATAGATGCCTCTTATGAGCCCACCTACAAATATTGCAGCGGTTGTTTCGAAGGGGAGGTACATCCCTACACATACAAGCATCGGGGATTTTACTTGAACTAAAATAAGACCTACTGCCATCAGCATACCTACTACTATCAGAGGCCAGGTCATTTGGCCACCCACGATACCCTGAGCAAGGAGTGCCATAAGGCCCGCCTGTGGGGCAGGGAGCGCCTTACCACCAAATCCTGTACCACCCATCTTTATGTCCCCTATATGCAAAATCAGTAAAGGTATAAACATAACCGCTGAGGCGACAACGACACCGATTATATCGCCTATCTGCATCTTGTATGGGGTACCACCAAGTATGTGTCCGACCTTCAGGTCCTGAAGCATCTCGCCTGCAACAGCCGCTGATACACAGATGACAGCGGCTACGCCGAGTACCGCAGCTACTCCCTGTGTGCCTTCCATTCCGAGGACTACCATCAAAAGGGCTGCTACGATGAGTGTGGAGATAGTAAGTCCGGAGATGGGGTTGTTGGAGGAGCCGATCATCCCGACGAGATATCCCGAGACTGCAGCAAAGAAGAAACCGGCGATTACCATAACTATCGCCGCTACGAGAGCCGCCAAGAAACTCTGTGAGAAGTAGTAATAGAGGGCAAATGTCAGGATTGTAGCAACAAGGAGGGCTGGAAGAACATATTTGAGGCTTATATCCTTTTCGGTCCTTGGTACATCCTCCTGAGCCCCTGCTGCCTTTTTAAGGTCAGATATCGACCTCTTCATCCCGTTTATGAGAGAGTTCCTCATCCTGTACAGAGTGAATGCGGCACTGACAAGCATACCACCAATGGCGATGGGTCTCACAATTGATTTCCATACAGCATAAGATATGGCTACCCAGTCTGCACTCTGTCCCTGGGCGATCAGATTTGCCTCAACCTTATCTCCCACAAAGTAGAGCATAAGGGGTACAAACAACCCCCAGGCAAGCAGCCCGCCTGAGAAATTGAGTGCTGCGAGCCTTGGGCCTATTATGTAACCCACACCAATGTATGCAGGTGATACGCCGGGTGTTGTAATAAGGGCACCGCCACCGCCTTCAACGCTGGCACTCCCTAATTTTACAGCCGATTTGGAGAAGGAGATAAACTTTTCGTATATGGCTGGGAAGACATTCAGTTTGCCCAGCAACTGGATAAATGCACCTGCACCGAGGGCTCCAAAGAGGAATTTTGCGCCTGTTCCTCCACTCCTGCCTGCTTTGTGTATCTCTGCGGCCGCAACCGATTCCGGGAATGGGAGATCCTTATCCTCTACCATAACCCTCCTGAGCATCGTCACAAACAGAATACCTATAATTCCTCCGATTGCCATAATAGCGGCCGATTCCCAGAAGTGAGACATATCAAACTCGGGCCATATACGGGCGATATAAAACGCCGGAATTGTAAATATGGCGCCAGCAGCCACCGATTCACCTATAGAACCGACTGTTCGTGTTATATTCTCTTCAAGGAGTGAGCCCTTAAATAATCTCAGTACCGCCATTCCTATGACCGCCGCTGGATATGTTGCCGCTATGGTCATTCCGGCCTTGAGTCCCAGATAGGCATTTGCGGCCCCAAGTATTACACACAGCAAAAGACCGATTATGAGTGCCCTCAGGGTAAACTCCTTCACATCATTAGTCTGTCTGTTGCTTTGAGAATTATTCTCTGACATAAAAGACCTCCTGCGTTGTGAGAACCTTATATTAGTTATGTTTTGATTTTTCAAGTAAAAGATGTGGAAATATTTAACCTGGATATATCAGTTATTAATGGTGCACTCGATAGTATACAATGATAAACAAAAAGTGGAAATTAGGTATGCAAGTAATTTTTCCATCATTGAGAGATGGTATTAAGGAGCGGAGTGTTTCTTACTTAATCTGTATAAAATTAGATTTTTTCTCCTCATTCTCTGATTTTCTGTGGTTTTGGGATAAAGAAACAATAAATTTGTGTTTTAGGTGGGTGTCTCAAGACCTTTTACCCGTTAACAGGAAACTCTTTTGTTCGTTTGTCATTTTTGAAATATTAATATATCTTCAACTCCAATCTTGCCTTTATCTGCCTTTGATAAACCGTGCTCAATGACATCAACGACTTTGAATCCAACTGACCTTCCTAAGTCTGCCAGTATAGGAGATGTTTCAATTATTTCTTCTTTCTCATTTATTATCCAGGAATGGAATTTGCTAATCACCATCAGATAATACTTTCCTTCCTTTAATACACGGTAGCACTCTTCAAATGAAAGTTTCATCATCTTAAGGTAGTTTTCAACTACTTTAGCCTTATAAATTCTATGTGATTTTTGGAGTAAGTCTATAAGATTTAGACTTGATTGGGGAAGACTGATCGAAAAATATTTATCACTAACAAACAGGGGTAAGTTATCATATTTTAATTCATCCCTATGTTTAGCCTCATAGAAATCTTTTGTAGATTCCCAGGTAAGGTCCTCATCCAAACCGAGGATAAGAATCGATATCTTATTGTTTTCAATATAATCTAAGGCATCAAAATAGGGCGGTGATGTAAGTATACCGTCGATTGAATTATTCTTCAGCATTGACATATTAGTGGAATCCCCTTTAACTATTTTTACTTTCCTCCCATTCAAATTTACGCCAAGCACTTCAGCCAATTTATGTGTTGAATACAAAACTAAATATCTATCCTCTACATATGATTTGAAAGAACCAACTATATCCCATGTCCTGTTTTTTTCTGAATATTCAACAACCTGCTGACTTAGAAGGATTAGAAGGAACTTCTTTATTTCAATGTCTTCGATTTCCGCTATGGCTTCTTTCAAAAAGAATATTTTTTCTAAATGGGGTTCAATCTTTTTATATGCCCTATTATTAGAAGTATTTTTTCTTATTTTATCCATTATCTTTAGGAACTCTCTTCTTGTATCTTGCTTTAAAGGAGAGTTATCAATCTTCTCAAATAGTCTAATTATGCTCTCACGAAGATTACTAATATTTATTCCAAGATTGCATTTTACCTCTGCAATCATCTTGCCTATGTTTAGAACTTCTATACCAATGGCGTTTATGCCCATTGTTGGGGCATCCGAAATGAATGCGCCAGAGCCAACAAAAGGGTCAAGGATTGTATCTCCCTCTTTAACCTTAAGTAGATTGATTAGGGCTCTTGATATTCTTGGATCACCTTTTCCTTTATACTTATGAAGATAATGGAGAAAAGGTTTACGCAAATCAGTAGATGCCCAATCAACGAAATCACCAATATGGTTTTTACCAAGTCCAAAATGGGGCGAGCGATAATGGCCAGTCGCTAAATGGTTTAATAATTCTTGAATACCCTTTTCAATCCCCTGTTCTTTTTCGCTAAAATAGTATTGCCAATTTTCATCATTTTTAGGACGGAATACTGCTGCTGGGAGTTTTTTTACTTCAGTTACATACTCAAACAGCGTATGAAACGGTATAAATCTGACAGTAATTATATTTCCCTTTTCTTCTGAGATAGATTTTATGAAAATTTGAGTAAAAGGGTTAAAATCTATTTTCTTGCCTCTTAAATCATCTGGTTTTATTGGAATACCTACCTTATGTAGTTTCTGCTCCATCTCTTTCTCATTATCGCATTCAAATATCGCATAAATCTCTCTGAAAAAGGTCGCCCTTTTCACAATGCTCACTATGTCTGTCGGCGGAATGTCTGCTAAAAAACCCTGTCCCTCTCCCATATAGACCAGCCTGCTAATTAAGTGAATTACCTCTTCATCGAGTAAGTTAAACGGATTTTCTCTGAAAAGCAAGGCAATTGTTTTAATAAATCTGGTTTTAGTATTGAGTAAAGCCTCTATTTCTCTCTGGGCAAAATAGAGTTCATCAGGGTCTCTTAAATCAAATTTTACTTTTGAAAGTACTAACATATCTATGTACCTAATTTAAAC
>Ga0123519_10016015_pt1 | contig 10466 bp, 9 predicted proteins | sample YelNatPaOPRAMG02_FD_87396 | JGI IMG/M metagenome (GOLD analysis project Ga0123519, IMG submission 87396) | Hot spring microbial communities from Yellowstone National Park - Yellowstone National Park OP-RAMG-02 (version 2) | ecosystem: Environmental > Aquatic > Thermal springs > Hot (42-90C) ...
AGAGAGAAAAATCTCCCTCAAAAGATCATCCTTGGAAAAAGTATCTTCTTTTACTAAGGAGATGAAATATATGACATTTTTATAGGTGATTATAGTGACATTTTCATTATCTGTTGATAGATTTCTGAGTAAACATAGTAGGTATTTCATATTGTAAATACACTCCTATGCTATCCTCAAAATAAATAGCTTGCTCTGATAGTATCAAGGATTAATCCTTTATTTTACCTATCTACTTCTTGATAACTTTGCTATTGCTTGATACACCCCTTGAATAATACCCCTTTTGCTTGGAAATATGATCCTGCTTTTATTAAATTTATTTATATGATTATTTAAGCTCCAAGATTAGAATAGACTATCTAAAAATTAGAATAATTTATAATTTTTATAATTTATAATTATAAAATAAAAAAATGTCAGTTTGGCTTGATTTAGTTATAAAACCCATAAATATATTTAGTATTATTAGGAAAATAAAGATCAAAGTAAGATAAGATTTTTCCTAATTTTTTTCTTCTTGCAATAGATAGTCCTTGCTCCATATTCTTTTACAGGCGAAAGACAATTTTAGTATGTTAAAATTGTCTTTATAATTTCATAGTATCTTTTAGTTATTTTAGAACGGGCAAAATTAGATTCAAAAAATTTTCTTGCGTTGTCTGAAAATTTAGTAAGCAAGTTTGGATTACTATATAAATATTCAATAGCTGAGGAAATTTTATCCACATCGTTTGGCTCAACGATAAAACCACAATTTGCTTTTTCAACAATTAAGCTAACTTCTGATTTTTTACTGACAATACCTAATATTGGTCTTCCTGCTGCTAAAAAGCCATAAATTTTGCTTGGTACACTCAATCCTTCTATTCCTTCTTCCATAGTGACAATTGCAACATCTCCTGAAGAGAGAGAATATTTAAGGACTTCTTTATCTTGATATGGAAGAAATTTTACATTTTTTAATTTCATTTCTTTAGCCATCTTCTCTAAAATCGGTTTTTTGCCTCCATCTCCAATAAAGAGAAAAACAATATTTTTGTCTTTAAGTTTATTCGCAACTTCTATAATAGACTCCAATGGATGAGAGATTCCCAAATTACCTGAATATAAAACAACAAATTTTCCTTCTAATCCATATTCTTTTATGAACCAATTAGATACCTTTGGTACAGGAAATATTTTCTTTTCGTCCGCCCAGTTATGGATAATTTCTATTTTTTCCAAACATTCAGGATAATTAGAAATCTTTCTTTCAATAATATTTTTCATACATTCTCCTAAAACAATAATTTTATCAGCACTTACAAGTGCCCTTCTATTAACTGCTTCAAAAAATCTTGCTAAAATTGATTTGGGAGATAAATACCCTAACTTTACAGCAATATCTGGATAAATATCGTAAACAAGATAGATATAAGGAAATTTTTTGATTCTTTTCAATATTAAACTTACGACCGGTAACAGCGGTGGATTAGTTACAATTAAAAGAATTCCTTTTTCTAGTCTTTTAAAAAGTAATACAAGCAATATAGAAATTATGTATGTAATCTCGTTTATTATTCTGCCCAATATATTATTCTTAGAAAAAGAAGTACTCCAAACTCTTCTAATTATCACTCCATTATATTTCTCTATAGATGGTACTTTTTTAAACTTAGTATACGATGGTTGTGTTGTAAAAACTTCTACTTTAAGACCATATTTAGAAAGGTCCTCCGCAAGTTCCGTTAAAAGTTGAGCAGTGGAAGCAATATCAGGGTAGAAATATTGTGTCAAAAAGTAAACTTTTTTTGAATTACCAGCCATAATTGCATTTCCTTTTTATTATTCATGTCTTCTAACATCATTTTGCATAATCTCCAAAAATATTTTATTCATTTTTTCTAAATGAACGTATTTTCTGAAATTTCTTTCAGCAAATTGTCGATTTCTCAGAGCTATTTCAAGGAGAGTTTCTTTCTTTTCTATAATCTTCTCTAAAGTGGCTTTAATAGAGTAAGACGATCTTTTCTCAACATAAAATCCATTTTCTCCATCTGTAAATATATCACATATTCCCCCATGATTGGTTGTTATTACTACACAACCAGAGGCATATGCTTCCAATATAGAGATAGGTTGTCCTTCATAATAATAATAATATGTAGGAAGGCAAAAAACATGAGCATTACTAAATAACTCTCTCTTTTTTTCCCCATAGACAACTCCATGATATTTAACTCCTTCAATTCTTTTAATTTTATCTAAGAATTTTCCCTTTTGGACTTCCGATTCAAAATCACCTGCAAAATCAATTCTTATAAATTTCTGTAAATCTTTATCCAAAGAACTGTATGCTTCAAGAAGCTCTTCATGTCCTTTTCCAGGAATAAGATTACTTAGAAATAATATTCTTAGCGGATTCATATTTTTAAACTTCTCTAAAATTTCTTCCTCATTCAAAAACAAACTATCATCAGCAAAATTTGGAACAACATATATCCTCTCTTCAGATATCATATCTTTAAAAATAGTGGCTAAAGAATTTCCTAATACAACTACTCCCCCTAAATTTCTTATAAAAAACTTATTAAGTATATAAAGAATTTTATACTTGTCAAATATTAACTTCTTTATTCCCCCACCATGTAAATGGATTATCATTTTTGGTAACTTTTTAAAACAAATCGAATAAATTAGAAGATCTTTTATATTTCCTACCAATGTTTGAGAAATAGTAAGATAAATCACATTAGCATTTCTTTTCTTAATCCAGATATCATATAACATTTTAAGAATTTCTATAACTCTTTTAGGCGAATTTAAACCTTGCTTAAGTGTTCCTTTATTGTAATCAACAACATCTACAAAATAATGTTTTTGGAGTTCTTCTAAAAGAGTTTGAGAAGCCAATGAGTGACCCGTAATAGGAGGAGGTAATGGTGCGATAAATAGTATTTTCATCCTATTAAAGCTCCCCTTCTAAAGTTTCCCTCATTCCTTTAAACATTTGATAAGCCGCGTTTTCAGGCGTATATTCTGCAATTATCTTCTTTGAACATTTTCCCATCTCTTTTATTTTATCAGGATTTTTTACAAAAAAAGACATCTTTTCTAAAAGATCTTGTTCATTGAAAGGATCAAAAACAAATCCATTTTCTCCTTCTCTAACCAAATCATAAGCAGCTCCTGCTCTATAAGATACTATAACAGGCAGTTCGCAAACCATTGCTTCATTAACAACCAATCCCCATGGTTCCGAGATGCTTGGTAACACAAATACATCAGATAAAGCATAATAAATTGGAACTTCCTTCCATGATTTACCGCCAACAAAAAATACATCTCTTGCATTTAGATCTTTAACAAGGTTAACCAAATATTCTTTTCTCTCTCCATCACCAACTAATATGAGTCCCCAATCTTTGGACTCTATAATACTATCTTTCAATAACCTAAAAGCTTTTATTAATGTTTCAACATTTTTCTCTTTACTCAATCTTCCTACATATATAAAATTGTATTTTTTAAATCCATTTTTGGATATTAAATAATCCCTTTCACTTTTATAACCATTATAAACATTTTCAATAGTTTGATTATCGGTAGCTTGAAATCTTATAATCACTTTTTCGGGAGACATACCAAGTTTTACAACATATTCCTTTGATTTTGTACCATAGCAGAATGCATAGTCGCAGAATCTAATAAATAACTTTTTTGCATGTTCCTTATAATACTGTTTCGGATTATCATACTCAGTGGAATCTATACTTATAACTACCCTGCCTCTTAAAATAAATTTCTCTATAAAAAGTGCAACCCAATATAACAAATGGCTATATCCAGGTAGTACGATTAAATCAGGTTTATAAGTGTAGATTTCCTTAGTTATCTTATACATCCCACGAATTTTGGAAATATCCTCCATGCTTGACTCAAAAAGAAGCTTATAAGGATATTGGTGAATAGATAAATCAATATCACCTAACTTTTTCCTTCCCTTCTCATTTAATGCTATTTGAATAACAAGAAAACCATAATTATTTTTGGTACATAACTTATAAAGTTCACTAAAAACCTTAGCCTTATAATGACTCCATAATATGTTATGAATAATCAAGACTTTTTTATTTTCTTTAACCACTTTCTTTAGATTTGCCATTCTTTTCCTCCCTTAGAATTATATTTAACACGTTCCAGATTATAATTATCTTTATAAGGAGTCCATTTTGCGCCAATAAAAACCCCATATAATAAATAAATATAATAAATTACTATATATGTTGCATAATCCTGAATTAAAAAAGATTGGCTTAAAGCTATTATCATATTAACTACAGTAATAACTATTATAGTATTCACTATCAGTAGGATATTTTTATCAACTTTTGAAATTAACCCAAGGAACTTTTTAAGAATCAAACTCTCAAATACTATTATTAATATAAAACCTAATAAGCCGCCTCTAAATATAAAGCCAATATATTCATTATGAAGTCCATATAATCCACTTATTTCGTACACCCTTTCCAAGTTAGTCGCCCCTACCCCTAAAAGCATGCTTTCTACGTCGCTAAGTAAATATTTTACACCTTCTTGCAATGCTAACATCCTAGCTTTAGCTGAAATATCTTCATTCTGAAATATGTGATATCTTGCCCAGATAATACTTAGGCTAGATTCTGAATTAAAGAAGAAAGAAAATATTAACATTAATGAAATAAATATTAGAACAATTTCAATAGCTTTCCTTTTTTGGAGAATCAAAAACATGAACATCCCTATCATCAGTCCGACAAGTCCAGCTCTTGATCCACTTAAAATTACTATTATTATTGAGATAACAATGGTAACTATTTGAATAAAGGAAAACCGCCTTTCCCAAATTCCGTATGTTCCAACACTCAATAAAGCTAACATAGCAAACCATTGTCCTACAGATGACCTAAATAAACCTAAAAAACCTAAAGTTACACGAATATTTTGATACCATTCAGGGATACTTTCTTGCCATAATATTATTTCAAAAGTGGACATATTTATTGGACTTACAGTATAATTTAATATACCTAAACAACCCAGTAGTAATCCTAAGACGATATTTATTTTTATAAAATCCTTTATACCCTCAGAATTTAAGCTTACACAAATTCCTACGCCGAATGTAATTAACAAATTAATGTTTCGATAAAACCATATACCCATCTCCATCATCTCTCTTCCTGTTGGAAAGTAGTTGCCTTCAATTACTAAAATACAAGTGGTAACTAAAGGTACAACAATTAAAAATGAAAACAGAATAAGAAAAAACAAGTTATTATAAAGCCTTATAACAATTTTAGGTCTTATAAATATATAAAAAAGTAAGAATATAGGAAATAAATCTGCTAAATACAATAAACTAGCAACTCCACTAAATATCTTAGCAATAGGTGTAGTAATATAAGCCAATAAAGTTAATATTCTAACAATTAATGGTAACTTAATATGCTTTGATATTATAGAATAAATAACTAACACAGAAACTACTTGAATTAAAAATGAAAGATAAATATCTCTAACCATAATTTTAATATTTATCAGAAAATTTATGATTCATAATTCTCTTAACAGTTTTTAAAGAGACAGGCTTCCTTTCCCAAAGTAATATAGGGAACCTGACCAATGCAGAGATAGTTGCAAATAAAGTATAATGAATTGCTTTATTCTTGATACCTGCTAAATTCCAAACCAAAATTTTCCAGAAAATTGCCAACGGTACGAGAAAAATAGGGTACCTTCTGATTACGGTATAAAGCTCGTTTCTACATCCATAGTACATGAACAATTTATTATTGCGATTAATAGGCGCCTTCTCATGATAAACAATAGCTTTAGGATAGTAAAGAATGTTATAACCTTTATCAAGAATTCTCAAAACCAAATCCCCTTCCTCAGCTTGGCGGAAAAAATCTGAGGGAAAATAGCCTGCTTTATTAAGTACCTCCTTTTTTATAACAAATGCCCCTCCGCTAAAAGAAATAGTATAACACTCTTTTTTAGCATCTTTCGTTTCCTCATTAGGATCAAGAATTCGACAAGCAATTACACCTAAATTCTCCTCCTCCTGAAATTTACGAACACATAATTCTAAAGTAGAGAAATCAAGCCATGCATCGTCATCAAGGGAGAAGATAATATCCCCAGAACAATTAGCTAATGCTATATTACGCCCTTCAGGACAGCCCATATTTCTATGAAGTCTTATAATCTTCACATCAGGAAATGCATTTCTAATAGCTTCTACTGTTCCATCAGAAGAGTTAGAATCTACAACCACTATTTCAATGGGACGGTATGGCTGATCATAAATAGATTTAATAGCTCTTAATACATATTCTCTTCTATTCCATGTTATAATAGCTATACTTACTAGTTTATTATTAAATTCTACCATCATAATTTCCTTTTTATAGATTTATATACATTTATATACTCGTCAGCTGTTTTTTCTAATGAAAATTTCCTTTCAACTGTTTGTCTTCCCCTAAGTCCCATTTTCTTTCTTAAGCTAAAATCTGAAAGAAGTCTAAGCGTGTACTCTGCTAATTGTTTATATTCTCCTTTAGGGATTAAGTATCCTGTTTCACCATCTACAATTATCTCAGGTAAACCTCCTACAGCTGAAGCTATAACAGGCAATCCTGAAGCCATTGCTTCAAGACATGCGATTGGCAATCCCTCCCACTCACTAGGCATCCAAAATATATCTGCTTTTAACAAAATTTCTGGGATATCTTCTCGTATACCCAAGAGTTCAATATTATCAATTAAGTCCAATCTTTTTATTTCATTTTCAATAAACGAGCGTAAAGGACCATCTCCAACCAGAAGAAGTCTTGCTTTAGGGTAATACTTCCTAATAATTAACATTGCTTTCATAGAGGTTTCATGCCCTTTTTCTTTATAAAATCTCCCAACTTGTATAATTATCGGAGAATTTATAATCGATTCATTCCGATAATCTTTTACGGTAAAATTCTGTAAATTAATTCCGTTATAAACTACCCTTATTCTATTTTCTGGTATACGCAAACTCTTACAAGCAGCATTCCTAACACTCTCAGATACAGCAATATAATAAGATTTAGTTAATTTACCCGAAAAACTATCTAAGAAAGTTTTAATTCTAGATTTGATTCTATACTTTTCACTCCACCATTTATCAATGCTATGAATTGTTGATATTAATGGATACCTTTTTCCCACTGCAATTCGCGTTATCAAATCAGCCATATAAAGATGACTATGGATTATATCAGGTTTTTCTTTTAGTATTATAGCTTTGAGATTTTGAATGGCTTTCAATATGTCCTTTATTTTATAGATATTTCCTTTAAAATTAAGAGTGTAAACAGGTATCTTATTCTCTCTCAAAATATCTGCTAAATCAATTTCATTAGTCATACTTACAAGGGAAACGTTAATACCTTTATACTTCAGAAGAGGTAAAAGATTTGAGAGAAACACTTCTGCTCCACCACGTTTTAATGAAGTAATAATATGAAGCACTTTCATTTCAACCTACCTCTTCCAACTTTGGACGAGAAGATTAAAAGAAAACGAAAAAGGTAAAGGTTTTTGTCCATGTAACCAAAATAAAAACTTATGAAAGGTCATATTTATAAACTCCCTAAGTTCTAGACCTCTCCATGGATGTGTTAAAGATCTATTTCGTCTCCATTTTTCATAAGAAAAAACTTTAGGTTTTATTACCTGATGATCACAAAAACCCACCACATCTAACAATTGAAATAAACTCCATTCGGTAAAACCATTTATATGAGTTATATCCATATACCGAGAATAGGGAGCAAATATATTTGCCATATTAGGAGTCCTAATAACTACTGACCCTCCTTTATATAAAGCATTGTAACAAAGTTTTAGCAAGTTATAAGCCTTGTGAACATTCATATGCTCTATTAAATCAATTATTGTTAATGTGTATGTATTATTTTCTATATTTCTTAGAAATTCTAATGCATCGATACAAATAATCTTAATCTCTTTGGGAAGATTTTCTCTTGCTATTTTGCACATCTTTTCGGAAATATCAACACCCGTTAAATTTTTATATCCATAATATATAACGAATACAATAATATTCCCCAACCACAGCCAATATTTAATATCTTAGCATTTAGATCTTTAGGTAGCCATCCTTCATGAAATACGTACTTTGTTGGTTTTGACTTTATATCACTATAATTTGGAGGACGATTTCCCATTCTTTCATAATGTTTATTACAATTAGCGAAAATTTCATTTAACAAGTCTAATTATATATTTACCATATTTTAACCTCCCGTATGCTTCTTCCTATTCCCTCATAATAAAATCCTTTTTTCTTCATTTCCTCAAGATCAAATAAATTTCTTCCATCTAAGAAATACGGCTTGCGCATCAAGTTCTTTACCTTCTCCATATCAAGTTTTAAAAAATCTGGCCATTCAGTTACTAAAGCTAATAAATCTGCATCTCTTACAGTTTCATAAGGATCATTGCATAAACAAATATTCTGTAAATATCTTTTGCTTAATAGTTGAATTTCTTTTTTAGCATTTTCTATCGCTTTAGGATCATAAGCTTTAATTTTATAACCTTCTTCAACAAGTCTACTTATAATTTTTAAAGCAGGAGATTTTCTTACATCATCTGTATTCGGCTTAAAAGCCAGTCCCCAAATAGCAACTGTATTACCTTTTTCTTTCACCAAAATTTCAATTATTCTCTTGATAAATTTATCTTGTTGATATTCATTTACCTCAGTAACTGCTTTTAATAATTTAAAATCATAATTATGATTTTTTGCAATCATTATTAATCCATTTATATCCTTAGGAAAGCAAGAACCACCATAACCAATTCCTGCATTTAAAAAATAAGGACCAATTCTTTTATCTAAACCTATACCTTTTGCTACCTCCTTAACATCAGCTCCTACCTTTTCACAAATGTTAGCAATCTCGTTTATAAATGAAATCTTCATAGCTAAAAATGCATTTGCAGCATATTTTATCATCTCTGCACTTCTAATATCCGTTATAAGCTTTGGAGCATCAATCTTAGAATATATCTCTAACATTACTTCTTTTGATCTCTCATCCTCTACCCCGATAACTATTCTATCAGGCTCTAAAAAATCTTTCAAGGCTGAGCCTTCTCTTAAAAATTCTGGATTAGAAACAACTGAAAATTCCCCCTTGTAATATTTCCCTATCTCTTTCTTCACCCAATCTCCAGTTCCTACTGGTACTGTACTTTTATTAACAATAATCTTATAATCATTTAGCAATTTAGCAATTTCAGTTACAACCTCTCTAAAATAACTCATATCAATACTACCATCTTCTTTAGGGGGAGTACCTACACAGATAAAAATAACTTCACTTTTTTGGATTACATGGGAAAGATCACCAGTAAATTCAATGTTAGATTTGTTTGTATTTAATAAATCTTCTAGCCCCGGTTCATATATAGGAATAATTCCCCTATTTAAGTTATTTATCTTTTCTTTATCTTTATCCATACATATAACTTTGTATCCTAAAGAAGCAAAAGCAATTCCTACAGTTAATCCTACATATCCAGTTCCTATAATTCCAATCTTACTCATTAAATTATCTCCTTCTCAAATGATAATATAAAATAATCTCCGCTTTATGAAAATAAAGTTTTCTCTCTATCCTCTAATTCTTTCCTACCATACCACTCATAGGTTTTCCTTATTCCATCCTCTAAATTAATATTTGGCTTCCATCCTAATTCTTTCATTTTAGATATATCCAGTAATTTTCTTGGTGTACCATCTGGTTTTGATAGGTCATATTTTATCTCTCCTTCAAAACAAACAATATCCTTTATAAGCAAAGCTAAATCCTTTATTTTTATATCCTCTCCTGTTCCTAAATTCACAAAATAATCTGAATTTATTTTCCTCATTTCCTCTGCATCTATGTTTTCCATGAGATAAATACATCCTTCAGCCATGTCATCTACATATAAAAATTCTCTATAGACCTCTCCACTTCCCCATATCTCTACATAATCTTCCGTAACACCAACCTGCTTTAATATATCTCTTATAGAATTTTCTTCATCTAAATTAATTTTTTCATCCAATCTATATCCTATTGGATACCTTTTTATATCTTTTCTTATTTTATCAAAATCTTTATTCCTTAACAATTTAGCTAAATGAAACTTTCTTAAAAGAGCAGGTAAAACATGGGCTGTTTCAAGATTAAAATTATCGTTCGGTCCATATAGATTTGTTGGCATCACTGAAATAAAGTTAGTTCCATACTGTTCATTATAGTATCTTACAAGTTTAATGGCTGTTATTTTTGCTATAGCATAAGGTTCATTAGTTGGTTCTAAGCTTCCTGTGAGAAGGTATTCTTCCTTCATTGGTTGTTCTGAATATTTGGGATATATAC
>Ga0123519_10016018_pt1 | contig 10465 bp, 9 predicted proteins | sample YelNatPaOPRAMG02_FD_87396 | JGI IMG/M metagenome (GOLD analysis project Ga0123519, IMG submission 87396) | Hot spring microbial communities from Yellowstone National Park - Yellowstone National Park OP-RAMG-02 (version 2) | ecosystem: Environmental > Aquatic > Thermal springs > Hot (42-90C) ...
ACGCTCGTGGGTCAGAAAATCATCCAGGTCTCTCTCAAAGGCGGGCAATCCGCTCTCTTCCAGCATCCTTTCGTCGCCGCGCAACTTCGCCGCCAATGCCTGCCTCGCTGATAACGGGTAGATACGCACCGAGTCGCCCCCTATTTCCTGGGCGATGACCGCTCTGGTAAATTGCAGCGACTGCTCCAGCTCCTCGGGGGTCAGGTTATCGATCTTGTTCTGCACAACGAAGAGCTTCACCGCGTAGTCGCGCACCAGTCGCAGGAATTCGCGCTCGGTCTTGCTGATGGGCGGGTCAGCGGCAACCAGGAACACCGCCGCGTCCGCGTGAGGCAAAAACTCCTGAGCAACCTGCGTATTGTGCTCATACACGGAACCCACACCCGGCGTATCGACCAGCCTGACGCCGTCGTGCAGCAACGGAGCAGGCAAGAAGACCTCTACCCGGGCAACACCCTTGCGGTTTTCGGGGTTTGCCGCCTCCGTGATGTAGTCCTGAATCTCTTCCAGAGGAACGGTTACCTCTCTCCGTCCATCCAGAAAGCGCACTACAGCCCGCTCCTGCTCGCCATACTGTACAATGGTCACGATGGACGTGAGCGGTATCACCGCCGTCGGCAGTACATCACGTCCCAGCAGGCTGTTGAGAAAGGTACTCTTTCCCCGCTTGAACTCACCGAAAACCACCAGATTGAAGCGGTTTTCGGACAGGCGATGCAAGGCATCGGAAGCCGCTGCGTGCGCCTGTTTCAACTCGCATTCCGAAGCAAGCTGACTCAGAGCCTCCAGAGCGCTGGTTACCTGCTGTCGTGCCGCCGAGAAGCCTGTAAGCATCGCACATACCTCCAGAGAAAGAGTCTGTTCGCTATTTCACCACCAGCACATGGCAGGGCACGTGCGTGACAATAGAAGATGCGGTGCTACCGAACACCCGCTCGTGCAGGGTGGAATGCCCCTGATGCCCGATGACCACGAGGTCTACCTGATGATGTTTCACAAAATCCACGATAGACCATACCTCGTGCCCGGTAACGATGTGTGTTTGCACAGGCACCTCCGCCAGTTGCGCGGCAAGATGTACCTGCCGCTCCAGCTGGGCGAAGTAGGCATCACGCTGCTGTTTGACCTCATCGTACTCGCCGATGGTCGCCGCGTATTTAGGCAGGTCCTCTTCCACCATAATCACGTGCAGTTCGGCTTCCAGTGCCTTTGCCAGCGCCAGCCCGGCGTTCAGTGCGCGCTCTGCGCCCTCCGAACCGTCAAACCCGACCAGAATGCGTGTGTACATTTTGCCCTCCTTCAGGCTGATTATCGATCTTCATAAGCCACACTGGCTTGCTGTTGCATTACAGGTGCGATCTCCCTCTCTACCTCTTCCTCCACCGCCGGTTTGAAGAAGGTCTGTGCAATGATGGTGGGTACCAGCGCACTGCCAATCACCACCGTCACCAGTACGGTGTACTGCAACTGGGTGATGTATCCGTGCGTCAGACCGAACAGTGCAGAGATGGTACCGAAGGTTAAGCCCGTGCTCATCAGCAGGGTGGTGTAGGTTGCCTCGCGGTGGGGCATTCGATACGCCCGGCACAGCGGATAACAGCCCACCACCTTCGCCGCGATTTTCACGACCAGCAAGATGCTGATCAACCCCGCTGCCCCCCACAGCGCGGGCAGCGAGATATAGGACCCCGCCTTCAGGAAATAGAATGGTGTCAGCAGAGTGAAGGTCATTGTGCGGATGCGGTGCATGAAGTCACGGTTTTTCGCCATGGTGCCTGCCAGCACCAGCCCCAGCAGATACGCGCCCAGCACCGCTTCGCTCTTGGCTTTGACCGCCAACGACCCAAGCATCAAAAGCAGCAACAGGATGAACTTAATCTGCGGCTCGCTGGTGTGCGCGCTCACCATGCGGAAGAACCACCGGGTGAGGCCCGGCGCGATTGCCAGAGTCACCGCCAGCACGATGACAAACACCAGCAGCCAGATGTTTGCTTCCGCGAACAACAAGCCCAGCGCGACCACCGTACCCAAATCGGTGACGAAACAGGCTGCCAGTATCAGCTTGCCCAGTGAAGTGCGGTTCATGCCCGTTTCAATCATCACCGCGTACACCACCGCCACCGAGGTGGTCGACAGGGCAACACCCGCAATCTTGGCGGCGTTGGGCTCCCAGCCCGCGACGTAGTAGACGTATGCCATCGCGCCCAGAAACGGCGCAAGGAACGAGACGAAGCCGATAGCCAGCGCCGCTTTCCAGTGTTGTCGCATCGCCTCAGGCTCGATCTCCGCGCCTGCCAGGAAGGTCAACAACACGCCACCCAGCCCCGCCAGAAAGTTAATCCACTCGTTCGGCTGGATGTGTAGAACGTTACCTCCCAGCACGCCGAACAGGATTTCCGCCAGCGCGACACTCAGTGCCAGCCTCACGGAAACTAGTGAAGCGGCAAGTGCCAGAGCTATCCAGATAAACGCCGTCCACCAGACGTTCATTTTCTCTCAGGAACCTCCTTATCGCTTCGGCAGGAAATGCATCTGCGCGATGTCCTGCGCGTGTTTCAGTTCGCGTTCCATGGTGCGTTGCAGCCGGCGCAACGCCTCACGCTCGTCCTCACTCAGTTCGCCGTACCGCTTCTCGAACCGCTCGGGATCCAGCTCCGGCAGGATCGAGTCGTGCAGACTGCCCAGCAGTAACCGCAGCCAGTAGTAAGTGGTCTCTATTGGTTCGGGCTGGTCGTGCTGCTTGGTCAGGTCGGGAACCAGGCGGCTGAGCGCATCGTGGTAGCTGTCCACCAATCTTTCGAGGGCTTCCTGCAGCATCCGCCACTGTGAAGGGGGCAGGGGGGTAAGCCGTTGCCCTCCGCCAGAGGGTGAGATGCCCATCCAGCCTGCCTGCGTGATGCGGCTGACAGTGTCTTCCAGTTGCACCAGCAGGGCAAAGAGATGTCGGCGATGACTATCGTTCATGGTTGCACCTCCTCGGCGAAAACGCCGTAGAGTTTGTGAATCGCCCGCCTCCAGCTGCCCACCTCATCGCCCCACGGCTCATGCTGGTAGCGGTAGTCATGCTTGCGGATGACCTCCTGCAGCTGTGCCCGCAGGGTCTGCCATCGCTGCCTCTCGTTGGCGATAAGCCACGCCTGTACCTCCGGCGTCGCGCTCTGCAACACACTCCGCAGGTGAGGCAGGCAAAGCCCTTTGCTTTCCTCGTAGCGTGCCCGCCATTCTACCTGACGAAGCAGCTGTGCCAGCAGATTTGCCGCCTGCGCCACATCGTGCGCCTGTGCGTCACACAGAAGGCAATCCCACGCGCTGCGCGTCCGCTTGGAGGGTGTAGTGAGCGATGCGTGCGCCAGCACGTCTTCGGCGATGATCGACAAGGAGAGCACATCTGCCCGTGATAGCACCAGCGCGGCGTGGTGGGCGCACAAACCCTTGCCTTCACGCAAGGATTGCCGCCAGAGAGGATCATTGACATGCTCTCGGAAGAGGGTGTCTACCCGGCGCAACAGGTGCCGATGCGCCAGCCAGCACAGGGCGCACTCACCTTCCCGCAACGCCTCTTCCAGTGCCATCTCCGGCAGATGCATCATTTACCCCCATAGACGCAAAAATGGCTCACTGTTCACGCGAACAGGAGCCATTAGCCTCCTTCGGCGGTTCGCCCTTTCACTTAAAGGGCGGGCGGACCTCCATCGCCCTCTACATTGTCCACCTCTATTATACCACAACAAACAGCGGCAACGTTCCCAGAAGCCGGTTTTGGGGTAAAATGTAGACACCAACTTGTTTATAATAGCTAAAAATATACGCTTTTCACAGGATGCGGTATAATGGAAACCGCAGATGCGACGGGGCGCTGCCTGAAAAACACGACGAGGTGCGAAAATGCAAGGGTCAAAAACAGACTTCGTGGTGCGCCTGGCGGGAGAGTCGGGCGAAGGGGTGCTGAGCCTCGGTGAGATGCTAACGACAGCGTTGGCGCGGCTGGGCTATGAAGTATACACCTTCCGCACCTATCCCGCAGAGATCAAAGGCGGCACCGTTCTATACCAGGTCAGGGTAGCCAACCATGTGCTGCTGTCCTACGGCAGTGGTGTGGACGTTCTTGTGGCGTTGAACGAGGAGGGTTACCGCGAGAACGTCGCCTCGCTGCGAGCGGGGGGCACGCTGATTTACGACAGCGACAATGTACCCACCCATGACCTGCCCAACCATCGCGTCATCCCCGTTCCCATTGGCACGATAGCCAAAGAGACGGGTTCGATGCTCACCAAGAACATGGTGGCACTGGGGGCGATTCTGCGGTATCTCGGTGCGCCGGTGGAGGCAGGCGAAAAGATTGCCGAGCAGACCTTCAAGCGCAAAGGCGAGGAGGTTGTGCAGAGAAACTATCAGGCACTGCACGCAGGTTACAACTATATCTCCGACCACACAGACCGCTGGACTCCCCTGCTTGGGGGGATAGACAGAATCAACCCCGACCGCCTCATCATCAACGGCAACGAGGCACTGGCGCTGGGAGCGGTACACGGCGGTTTGACCTTCTACGCCGGTTACCCCATTACCCCGGCGACGGACATCATGGAAGTGCTTGCCCCGATATTGCCCCAGTTCGGTGGCGTGGTGGTGCAGGCGGAGGACGAGATTTCCGCGCTGGGCATGGTGCTGGGTGCGTCTTTCGCGGGAAAACGCGCCATGACCGCCACCTCGGGGCCCGGCTTCTCGCTGATGGTGGAGCAGATTAACCTGGCGGCGCAGGCGGAAATCCCGGCGGTAATTGTGGACGTACAACGGGGAGGCGCAAGCACCGGACTGCCCACGAAAACCTCACAGGGCGACCTGAACCTCGCCCTGTACGGCGTGCACAACGAATCGCCTCGCGTGGTGATGGCGCCGACCAGTGTGGAAGACTGCTTCTATCTGATTCAACATGCGCTGAACGTCGCGGAGCGGTATCAGCTACCGGTCATCGTGTTGTCGGACCAGTCGCTGGCGCACCGGCGTTGTACCATCCCGAAGCCCGATTTGGCGCGGGTGCCGCGCTGGGAGCGTATCCTGGCGGATGTCAGTACCAACGGTGGTTATGCCCGCTATGCCATCACAGAAACCGGTATCTCGCCGATGGCGATACCCGGCACGCCCGGCAAAGCCTACATGGCGACCGGCATCGAGCATAACGAGTGGAGCGACCCCACCTACACGCCCGAGAACCTGCAGACGATGAAATCCAAGCGATTCCGCAAACTGCAGCACCTGAGCGAGCAATATGCGGAACAGTTTGTGCGCGTGTGGGGCGAGCCCGAGGGGGCGGATGTGGGCATCATCGGCTGGGGCTCCACCGAGGGAGTCATCCGCGAAGCCATTCAGCTGGCGGAACGGGAAGGCGTGAAGGCGGCAGCCCTGTACCCGAAGATGCTGATGCCCCTGCCCGTCAAGTGCATAGAGGAGTTCGCCGGCAAGGTCAAAAGGGTGCTGGTTCCGGAAAAGAACTTTACCGGTCAGTTCGCCGCCTATCTGCGTTCGCAAACGAGCATCGAGCCGCTTTCCTACGCGAAGGATACAGGCTTACCTTTTGACCCCGAAGAAATCAAAGAAGAAATCATCCGCGTTGCCCGGATGTAAGACAGGAGACAGAAGATGGCAGAGACACAGACCATATCCATACAAACCCAGCCCGTCCAGCGCCAGCCAAAGGACTACAGAAGCCACCTGGAGCCTATCTGGTGCCCGGGCTGTGGCGACTATGGCGTGCTGAACGCCCTGCTGAAAGCCATGAGCCAGCTGAATCTGGATCCCGACAGGACGGTGCTGGTCTCCGGTATCGGATGCTCGAGCCGAATGCCGGGCTTCGTGGTTACCTACGGCTTTCACGGCGTGCATGGGCGTATCCTGCCGGTGGCAACAGGGATGAAGCTGGCAAACCCCGAACTGACGGTCATCGGCGTGGGAGGAGACGGCGATGCCTATGCGATTGGCATGGAGCATTTCCCCCATGCCGCGCGGCGCAACATCGACATCACCTACATCGTAATGAACAACCAGATTTACGGTTTAACCAAGGGACAGACTTCCCCGACCAGCTCGCACGGCTTTGTGACCAAAACCACCCCTTTTGGCAACGTGGAGGCATGTTGAACCCATTGCAGATTGCCATCGTATCGGGAGCTACTTTCGTGGCGCGCGGTTACTCCGGCATGCCCAATCAGCTGGCGCGCATCATTGTCGAAGCCATCCGGCATCGCGGCTTCGCGCTGGTGGACGTGTTCAGCCCCTGTGTTACCTTCAATAAGATGCAGACCTACGACTACTATAAGGGTAAGGTGTACGAAATCCCCGAAACGCACGACCCGACGGACAAGTATGCTGCGCTGCGGCTGGCGGAGGAAGAGAACCCGTTCCCCATCGGCATCCTGTATCGGGTGGAACGCCCCACACTGGATGAGGAGCTCGCCCACATCCAGCAGCAGGCATACACCGAGAACCCCAGCGTGGAGCAGCTGTTTAAGCGGTACATGTAGAACAGCACGAGGAAAGGGCAGGGGCATCACCGCCAGACGGGGAACCCCTGCCCAGGTTCTTACACCACATTAGCAGAATACTATTCCTCCCCCGTCTCGCCGAAGTTTTTAACCAGCACACCGAAGTCGAACAGCGTTACCTCGGCGTCTCCATCTAAATCCGCATCGGGGTTCCAGTTGCTGTCGCCCGGTTGGCTGCCAAACGCCGCTACCAGCGCGCCAAAGTCAAACAGCGTCACCTCGTTGTCCCCGTCAATATCGCCGTTGACCAGAGACACGTTTACCCCGCTCACGTTCGCGCCGTTCACCCGCACACTGCGCGCCACCCGACGCAGCCAGTGGCTCGCTTTGAACGCCAAATCGTAGTTGCCGTTGGACACGTCCGACAGCGTGTAGTTGCCGTTGCTGTCCAGATTCAGCGTCACCGTGCGGATGGGCGTGGTGCTGCCCGCCTGGCGCAACTCCGCCACCACCGGAACCGTGCGCACGTCCCCGCCAAAGTCGCCTAACTCCACCTTCCCGCTGATGGAGTAGGTGCGCACAATCGGACGGGCGGGACCGCCAGAGGTCGTCCACCAGTCAAACACCACCCAGACCTCCCATATCCAGTCCCAGTATGCCATCTGTCCCTGCATCTTGCTACCGTTCTGGGTGATGACACCCTGCCACACCACATCGGTGTTGCCCAAGCCGGGGATGTTGGCGACGCCGCCGAAGGTGATGGTGTCTGCGTCCACCGTGCCGGAGACGTTGTACTGCCCCAGCGGGTTCAGGTTGGGGGGCAGGTATTGCACCCGCCCCGTGAACGCGCCGGTGGTGGTGTTCTGGGTGAAGAAGCGGATGTTGCCGTCATACAGGAAGCCGTAGTAGACGTCGCGCGCCTGTGCCGTCCAGTAGGTGTTGGAGAGGTCCCAGTTGGGTGGCGCGGCGAGCGCCGGCAGTGCGAACGCGACGAGAAGCAACCCGAACAGGTGTTTCATGGCTATCACCCTCCTGTCTTGCACGGATAGCGATTGGATTATAGCATCTCGTTGCCTCTACGTCCAGACCCCACCAGACTAGTATACACACACGGACCCGTCAGCGGTATGAAGGTGATTACCACCACCCTCCGCCCAGAACGTCCAAGTCGCCAACATCTGCCGAAAGCCAACGGCTAGCCTCTTGGCGCAAACTGGCACACCCCTGAAAGGCCTCTGGCACGACTTCCCATCAAGAGCAACTCACCGACGCGACCCCAATCATCGAGTTCGAACACGGTGAATGGGTGCCGTGCTGCAGTATTGACCACCACTATTTTTTGAGCAAGACCCGTAGAGCCGGTAAAAGCGCGATACTCGTTTGTGCAAAGCAGCAGAACCCACCGGCCGTCGTCCGAAACGTCTAAAGCATAGATAGCGTCCCACTGATGCTGCTGCGAGGATAAGGCAACCCTGCTGCGTCCATCTCGCCACTGCACCACCACGGCCTGACGCACTGTCTTCTGCCCCGTATTGGGAGCCTGCTCAGGCGAGATAACCACACGCACCTGGCCACTACGCGAATACGCATAACCGAGCTTATACGCGATGCCCCCGATACGGAACCGGCTGTCCAATAAGCCCCAGTCCGTATTGATGCGACGTGCCTCGTTTGTTGACAGCTTCCTTTGATTGCCCGTGAGTATATCTACCTGGGAAGCCTGGAGAGTTTTGGGTCTACTGGGGTTATGCTTGTTCAGAACGATTTCTTCCCCGAACCAGATATGACGGCTATCTGGGTACCAGCCGAAACCATCAAAATCAACCCGACCCTCAGCAAGTATTTCGTGCGTCCGTTTGTGGACGTCAAACACGACCAAGTCACTAGTGCGACCACCAAGTGATTTCCCAAGTAGGTAGCGGCCATTGGGCGAGAAAACACAGAGATAAAGATAAGGTGATAGCGGTTTGAGGTCGCCACCCTCCTTAAGATTGCCAACCCACGTTTGCTCAGAAAGGAAATACAGATATCGCCTGTCCGTTGACATCGCCACATCGCGGTGATAGGCATTATATACCCGGAAAAGCTGCCGTTTGTTCCATTTTCCCTGTTCCAGCCGTGCAAGGACAATGTAAACTTCTCCTTTCGCCTCTTCGGAGAAGGCAAGCACCTCGATTGGCGGTATCCGTGCCATCTGTTATTCTCCGACGTTACCGACTAAGGTCGCAGGTCGATACTTACCGTTTCTCGGAAGTAGCGGGTATCCTGTCCTCCTACCCATTCATTGACCGTGAACAACGGTTTTTGCTGCAGGAAAGGAAATACACCTGCACTGTTGGGCTGTTCCGATATGCCAGTGCGTATCCAATCTTGCCATTGCAACGTGCCGTTGTCGTAACGTAGCACCATGGCCGGCAGGTCTAGCGTTACACCGAAGAAAAGGGGTAGATAGTCTACACTTACACCGAGTACGAAAGAGCCCGTTCGCTTGTACCCGCCAATCCTCTTCACTACTTCCTTCTTCTGGGCGATAGAATGCACACGGCGCACTCGCACTCCTTCTCCATCCAACGGCACAGCCGGGGCGAAACCGACAAACCAGTGAGAATACACCCAGCCCTCCGAAAAGACGTCATATGCGCCTATCGCAAATAGAGTGACCTTGCCAAAAGGCGATGCAACCGGAAGAAGCACCATGTCCACAACGTAACCCCACCACCCGTCGTCCTCGCCGACATATGGAATATGGTGTTTGGGATTGCGTGGGTCTCCTCCTAACAGCGGTAGCTTGATGCGCTTACCCTTTGCGGGGACAAAGGCCCCGTAAGGCTGCCACCGCGAGTAAGGGACGCCTTCGCGTCCTGCCGGATGAAACATGACGCCTGCCTCGAAGTCTCCACCTGGGAATGCAATGCCGAGATAGACACACGGGGTATCCATCGTGGACAGAGGATCTCGGTTATCGTCAGCCGTCGGATGGATATAGATGTAAGGCGTACCATAGAAAGGATCTTCCTCGGGCCGCAGGTAGAACCGAACGATGGCACCAATGCAACGAGCAGAAGTGTCTGACCGTACGCGGCGGTAGGGACCCGTCCCGGTGTTCTCTAACGCCTCCTTTCTCGCGTGCGTGAGAGGGACCGCTAATGTGCCATAACTGGCGGTGTCGCTTGCGGACAACAGGACACCCGGAGGTTCTGTCACCATCGGATTACCCCATTCGTCCTCCGTATAGTATCGTCCGTCCGGAGCCAGAACATCTAGGTGTCCGGCTGGAATATCACCGATCACAGCGCGCACCGCGTGCAAAATAATGGTGGCATCTCTACTATCCCACGGTATCGCCCCCACGTGCGGGATTGCACTGTCTTCCTCTGACGGCGGTCCCCAAAGCCCGTTATACTCCGCCTGCACCACCACGTAGCAGGTCTGCTCCGTCACCAGACCTGTGATGCTCCACTGGCGCGCATCCGCAGGCAGCACCGCCGAACTGTGGGGATAACTCCCACTGACCGTGCCCCAGCGCACCCGATAACCCGTCGCACCAGCAACCTCGTCCCAATACACCGTCACCTTGTTCGCCCCCGTTGGCGCAGCGAATATCCACGACACCGACGAGACCACCGCCACCTCCCCGCGCAACCAGTGGTTCGCCTTCGCCTGAACCGTATACGCGCCTGCGGGCAAGGTCAATTCCACCTCCACCACATCCGTCGGGGCGGTGGTCTCCACCACTTTGATGTAAACCGGCGCAGCGGGTTACTCTCCGTGCCCACTCGCCTGGCGCGAAACCCTAGCGTCAGCGCCTGCGTGGCGTGTCTGCACATTTATTAAGGTAGTAAATCTTGCGAGGCTGTGTCAAGGGGGAATGCGGTTGTTTTGTTAAGCATATTTTACGTGTAAGGTAACCAGCAGGCGAGGGATGAAACACCAGCGGAGTAACCCCTTGCCCCGTGCCATCGTCTAAAATGCGCAAAAACCGCGCA
>Ga0123519_10016024_pt1 | contig 10463 bp, 9 predicted proteins | sample YelNatPaOPRAMG02_FD_87396 | JGI IMG/M metagenome (GOLD analysis project Ga0123519, IMG submission 87396) | Hot spring microbial communities from Yellowstone National Park - Yellowstone National Park OP-RAMG-02 (version 2) | ecosystem: Environmental > Aquatic > Thermal springs > Hot (42-90C) ...
CTATATATGATATGGCATGAGTTTTGCTATCTGTTCTACCACATCCGTTAATTTTAATTTTTTGATGAAATATTTTCTCAAGGGTCTCTTCTATAACTTGCTGAACAGAAAGAAAATTTTTTTGTCTTTGCCATCCATAAAAAAAATTCCCATTATAAGAAATGGTTATTTTAACATTTTTTTCTAACATTTATTTTAGGCAAGGGATAATTTTTTTAATGGTATAGAAAATATTACTTTCCTTGGACATTCTTCAATACATTTTCCACAATTATCACATTTTTCATAATCAATTATTGCTAAATTTTCTTGTAGAGAAATAGCATTTCTTGGACATATTTTTACACACTTCCCACAACCAATACAACCTGTTTTACATATTTTTATTACAACAGAACCTTTATCGTGAGAACAACAGCGGATATATACCTTCTTATTATAAGGAACAAGACGTATAATTTTTTTAGGACATACTTCCACACATATTCCACATCCAGTACATTTTTCTTCATCTATTTCAGGAAGATTATTCATCATTTTTATTGCTCCAAAAGGACATTTTTTTTCACAACTACCAAAACCAATGCATCCATATGTACAATTTAAATTTGTATCAAAAAGGATATTTAAAGACCTGCAATCTTTTAAAGTATTATATTCAAATTTTCTTGTCGCATTATTACCACCTGAACAAAAAACTCTTGCAACCATTTTTACTTTTGTTTTTTCTTCAATTCCAAGGATTCTACAAATTTTGGATAAATTTTCAGAGGAAATACCACTACATTTCTCTGGAGAAACTTTTTTCTCCAAAAGTGCTTCAGCAAAAGCAGAACAACCAGGATAACCACATGCACCACAATTAGCATTTGGTAACAATAGATGTAAACTTTTTATTAAAGGATTTTCTTCTACTCTAAATTTAATATGGAAATATGTTAAAAAAACTCCAAATAAAACACCCAATCCACCCATTACTATTATTGCTTGAACCATCTTTTGTAAATACTTACTAAACTACGTTCGTATTTCTTGTGTAATGTTTTATGTGTAATGTGTCATGTTAAAAAACATTAAACATTTCACATTTAACATTAAACAACTGTCATAACCGGCTTCACTACTTAAATTATATTACATTCCTTAAAAAAATAAAATATAGTTTTTCTTTTTTTAAAAATCATGTTAAAATTTTCACAATTTCATAAATATATTATAAAATTATAAAAAAGATGGATTTTTTTAAACCTTCTCATATTAAAAGATTTTTATTTTTTTTCTTAGCAGATATAATTTCCTCTTTTTTTAGTATATTTTTTTCTCTTTATTTTATTTTCGGATCTAAATATTACTATCATACTTTTGGTATCTTCCTTTTTATTAAGATAAATATTTTATTAAGAATACTTTTCTTTATCTTTTTTAAGGGCTATAGCATTACATGGAGATATGTAAGTTTAAGAGATATATTTAAAATTTTTAGTGGTAGTATCATCCCTTTTTTTATACAGATACTTATTTTGAAGAGTGGTAAAAATTTTTATTTTGTGCCTTTAAACATTTTAATTTTAGACTTTTTCATTTTCTTCTTCTTTTCAGCAGGTATAAGAGTAAGCAAAAGATTTTATTATGAAATTATAAAAAGTAAAAAACCACCCGATTCTAAAAAAACTCTTATTATTGGAGCAGGAAATTTAGGTGAACTACTTGTAAGAAATTTGATAAAAAATAATTTTAAGCCATATTATCCGATAGGTTTTTTAGATGACAACAAAGATACAAAAGGACTATATATACAAAATGTAAAAGTTTTAGGACAAACAAATGATTTAGAAAAGGTAATTAAAAACTATAAGATAGAAACAGTTATTATAGCAATTTCTTCTTTAAGTATTGATAAATTGAGAGAAATTTATAAAAACGCAATAAGTTGTGGAATAAAAGAAGTAAAAACTATTCCAAAATATTTTTTTGAAAAAATTGACTTTGAAAAACCATTTATTGAAATAAAAGAATTAGAAGATATAAAAATAGAAGATATTATAGGTAGGCAGGAAATCAAAATAGATAAAAAAAAGGTAAAAGATTTTCTTGAAGATAAAATAGTTCTTATAACAGGTTCTGCTGGTTCAATCGGAGGAGAAATATCTGAACAATTATGTGAATTTAATCCTAAACTTATCTTGTTATATGAAATTGATGAAACAGAACTTTTTTTCCAAGAAAATAAACTTAAAGAAAAATATAGCCAATATGAAGATAAAATTATTCCAATTGTTGGAGATATAAAAGATTTCAATAGGACAAAATTTGTTTTTGAAAAATTCCGACCTGAAATAGTTTTTCATTCTGCTGCATATAAACATGTACCAATAATGGAAAAAAACCCTTCAGAAGCAATTAAAACAAATATTTTAGGGACATATAACTTGTGTAAACTTGCTTCTGAATTTAAAACAGAAAAATTTATTTTAATATCTACTGATAAAGCAGTAAATCCAACATCAATAATGGGTGCAACAAAAAGGTTTTGTGAATATCTTATAATGAGTTTTAATAAAGAAAATGGATGTAAATTTATTGCTGTTAGATTTGGGAATGTTTTAGGCAGCCGTGGTAGTGTTTTACCAATATTTTTAGAACAGATAAAAAACAAAAAACCGATTGTTATTACTCATCCAGAAATGAAAAGATATTTTATGACTACAGAAGAAGCAGTTTCTCTTGTATTAGAATCTTCTGCAATAGGAAAAGGTGGTGAAGTTTTTGTTCTTGATATGGGAAAACCTGTAAACATTTTAAATTTAGCAGAAGAACTAATAAGACTTCATGGATTAGAGCCATATAAAGAGATTGAAATTAGATTTAGCCAACCCAGACCAGGAGAGAAATTTTTTGAAGAAATTCTTACATCTGAAGAAGGAACAAAATCCACCAAGTATGACAAAATTTATACAGCAAATATTTCTACAATATATTCAAAAGAATTTTTAGAAGAAAAAATAAAAGAATTGAAAATTTATGCTGATAATTCAGATAAAGAAAAGATTATTGAAATTTTAAAACAAGTAGTTACATCCTATAAACCCTATGAGAGAAATACCTTGTAATTTATGCAAAGGGGATTTTAAGGAAGAACTATTTTTTCTGAATAATTTTAGAATAGTTAAATGTAAAAATTGTGGATTGGTTTTTGTTGATCCACAGCCGGAAAAAGAAGAAATTGAACAATTTTATAAAACACATCAAAATTTTTATTTAGAAAGGTATAATAGGAAAAAAATCTCTAAACTAAAAAGGAGTGAAAAAGATATAAAAAGAATTCAGAAATTTTTAAAATCTAAATGTAATTTTTCAAAAATTTCCTTATTAGATATTGGATGTGGTTGTGGATTTCTTTTAAAATCTGCTTCAGACATTGGATGGGATGTTTGCGGAATAGATATAAGTGAAAGCGAAGTGAAATATGCAAAAACTCAATTTGGTGTAAATGCAAAAGTCGCACATTTCCCTGAAGAAGTAAATTTACCACATTATTTTTTTAATGTAATTACAATGTTTGATTTAATTGAACATCTTCCAAATCCTTTTAAAGGTTTAAAAAAATGTTTCCATCTTCTTTATCCTGGTGGATTTCTTGTAATTGGCACTCCAAATATTCAGCATTTTAAAGCAAAGAGATTAAAAGAAAAATGGCTTGATTTAAAACCTCCTGAACATCTTTTTTATTTTTCTTTTTCTACTCTTAAAAGTTTATGTGAAAAAGCAGGATTTAAATATATAGGTAGTTTTTTTAAATTCCCTTGGAAAGAAGGGATAAAAGCAGTATTTCAAAAACCATGATTATTTCCATTATTATAGGCGCAAGGCCTAATTTTATAAAGTTAGCACCACTTATTAAAGAAATTGAAAAAAATAAAAAATTTACTTATAGGTTAATACATACTGGTCAACATTACGATTATAAAATGTCACAAATTTTCTTCAAAGACTTAAAACTACCAAAACCTAACTATAACTTAGGAATAGGTTCTGGTTCTCATTCTTATCAAACTGGAAAAGTAATGATAGAACTAGAAAAATTTTTCCTAAAAGAAAAACCTGATATTGTTGTGGTCCTAGGAGATGTAAATTCAACATTAGCAGGTGCATTAGTTTCAGCAAAACTTGATATCCCTGTTGCTCATATTGAAGCAGGAGTTAGAAGTTTTAATAAAAAAATGCCTGAAGAAATAAATAGAATTTTAACTGACCATATTTCAAGTTTTCTGTTCTGCCCTACGGAAACTGCTGTTTATAATCTTAAAAAAGAAGGCATCGCTAAAGGAGTATATAAAGTTGGGGATATTATGTATGATGTATTTAAATTAAAAATTAAGGATCAAAAATCAAAAATTCTTCAAAAATTGAAATTAAAACCAAAAACATATCTTTTATTAACTCTCCATCGCCCTCAAAATGTAGACAATATAGATAAGTTAAAAAATATCCTTTCCGCTATAAATGAAACTGGTGAAAAAATTGTTTTCCCAATTCATCCTAGGACAAAAAAAATGTTACATCAGTTACCGGTTAAAAATTACCAATTATCCAATATTAATATTATTGAACCTGTTGGATATTCAGATATGCTTACATTAGAAAAAAATGCAAAAAAAATTCTTACTGACAGTGGAGGAATACAGAAAGAATCTTATTGGTGTAAAGTTCCATGTATAACATTAAGAGAAGAAACAGAATGGCCAGAAACTGTACAATCTGGATGGAACATTCTTGTGGGAAGCAATAAAAAAAAGATTATAAATGCGATTATTTCTTTTTCACCTAGTTCAAATTATAAAAAAATCTTTGGGAATGGGAATGCAAGTAAAAAAATAATTAAAGTTTTGGAAAGTGTTTATAAATAAGTTCTAATCCTTTCTCCAAATCTATTTTTGGTTTCCATCCTAAAGAACTTATTTTACTTATATCAAGAATTCTTTCTTGCATACCATCTGGTTTATTTGTATCATAAATTATTTCTCCTTTAAATTTCGTTATTTTTTTTATATATTGGGATATCTCTGAAATTGATGTACCCAATCCAGTACCTATATTTATTATTTCATTTTTATCATATCTCTCCATAAGAAATATACAAGCATCTGCAAGGTCATCTACATACAAAAAATCTCTTTTTGGTTTTCCTGTTCCCCAGATAACCACTTTATTTTCTCCTTTTTGTTTTGCATTGTGGAATTTATAAAATAGAGAAGGAATTACATGAGAATAAGAAATATCAGAGTGAAAAAGTAAAGGGCCATATACATTTCCTGCAACTGCAGGGATAAAATTTGTCTTATATTGTCTATTGAAAGAAACACATAATTTTATTCCTAAAATTTTTGCTATTGCATACGGTTCATTTGTAGGTTCAATTTCTCCTTTTAATAAATACTCCTCCTTTATAGGTTGTGGAGAATTTTTAGGATAAATACAGGAACATCCTAAATAAAGAAGTTTTTTTACTTTATATTTATAGGAGAAATAGATTAAATTCGTTGCAATTATAGAATTCTGGAATATAAAATCAGCAGGATATTGAATGTTTGCTAAAATCCCCCCTATTTTCCCAGCACATACAAAGACATATTCTGGTTTTTCTTTTTTTAAAAAATCTTCTACTTCTTTTTGATTTGTTAAATCAAGTTCTTTATGTGTTTTAAAAATTAAGTTTTTATAACCGGATTCTTTTAACTTTTTTTTAATAGAAGAACCTATTAAACCTGTATCTCCAGCAATATAAATTTTAGAAGTTTTCTCCATATTTTTTTAGAAATTTTTTAATTGTTTCTATAATATATTCTATATCTGATTTTTTAATATCTTGATGAACCCCTATATGAAAACCATTATTGCCTATATATTCAGAAATTGGGAAATCCCCTAATTTATAATTCAAAAATTTATATCCATTACATTGAGTAGGAATTGAAGAAAAAAGGTCCCTTGTATCTATTCCATGCTTTATAAGAAACTCAACTAATTCATTTCTAGAAAATGGTAAATTTTTTTTAAGGATTACTGGAAAAGCATGTGGTCCTATTTCTTCATACGGTTCTTCTTTCAATGTTATAAAATAATAAGAAAATTGTTTGAATTTTTCCATCATTAACAATAAGTTTGCTCTTCTCTTTTTAAGAATTTCTTCATAAATTTCTAAATTCCCAATACCAACAGCTGCTTCTAATTCATTCATTTTTGAAGAAAATCCAACTCTTTCAAAAACAAATCTAATATCTTTTCCATTTTGAAATCTTTTAGGGCAGTAATTTGTAGAAATATTAAGAGTACATACATCACATTTACATGCTCTACCATGTGCTCTTAGAGAACGAAGAATTTTTGCTATTTCTGAATCATTAGTAACTATTATTCCACCCTCTATTGTAGTAATGATATGGGCAATATATAAACTAAATGCACCAATATTTCCTATTGTCCCTAAATTCTTACCTTTGTATTTCCCTCCATGTGCCTCTGCTGCATCTTCTATTACCCATAAATTGTATTTTTTAGCAATCTCATTTATTTTTTCCATTTCTGCTGGTTTTCCCATTAAATGTACAACAAGAATTGCTTTTGTTTTATTAGTAATTTCTTTTTCAATTAAAGAAGGGTTAATATTTAATGTTTCTAATTTTACATCTACAAATTTTGGAGTAAATCCTGCTTGAAGAATTCCATTAGCAGTTCCTATAAAAGAAAGAGATGGAACAATAATTTCATCTCCTCTTTTAGCACCATAATCATATAAAACTGATAGAGATAATGCTACTGCATCAGTACCACTACTTACTGCAACTGCTTCTTTTACTCCAATAAGGGATGCAAAATTTCTTTCAAATTCTCTAACAAGTTGTCCACTTGATAATCTTTTTTTTTCAAGTAAATCCAATATTAGATTTTTTGATTTTTCAGTAATGGAAATAGTCCCAAATGGTACTTTTATCTTATACATATTTCCTTTTTATCTTTATTTTAATAATATCTTCTATATGTTTCTTGGCTTGTTCTCCAAATTTTTTTTCAATCATTTTTAAATATTGGGGGTCGCTGAAATAATCAATAAATGCGTGGTCCCTAAATTTTAAAACTTCTTCTGGTTTTAAATATTTTGTAGGTAAAGGTAAAGTATCCTCAGAAAGTTGAGCAAAACCTGACCATGTTTGGGGCAATTTAATTCCTTTTTGGATAGATTCTTTATAAAGTAATGAACCAGGATATGCCATTGCTACATAAAAATTGACATATTCACACATTAACTTTTTTGCCAATTTCAATGTTTCATTCATTGTCTCGTAATTATCATCAGGTAAACCAAATATGAAATTCCCAAGAATATAAATTCCTGCTTTTTTTGTCATTTCTATCACTTTTTCAATTTTCTCTTGGGATATTTTTTTATTTACACCTTCTCTTACTTTCTGATTTGCTGATTCAATTCCATAACATAACCAATTTACTCCAGATTCTTTTAACTTTTTTAATATTTCTTCATCCACAGTATCTATTCTTGCATATGCCCAGATATTTAAATCATATCTTTTTTTAATAAGCAAATCACATATTTTTAATACCCTTTCTCTATTCAAAACAAAAAGTTCATCTGCTATCTTTAAATTTCTGACTTTATATTTTTCAACAAGAATTTCTATTTCTTTAACAACCCTTTCAGGAGAAAAATATCTAATACTAGGTCTTTCATTATATAGTGCATGTATATTACAATAAAAACAATTATAAGGACATCCAAAACTTGTATATATAATTCCATAAGGAGTCCTTTTATCAAGATTTGAAAGACAATGCCAATTATGTGCTCTATATTTATCAAATGAAAATAAATCCCATTTAATATAAGGTAATTCATCAAGATTTTTAATAAGAGGAGCAGGTTGTGTATTGTATATTTTATTATTCTTTTTATACCATAGCCCTTTCACTTCATTCAATTTTTCTAAATTTTTTGTTTTTAAAACATTTAAAAGTTCATATACTGTATAAAATCCTTCTCCATAAATAATAAAATCTACATTTTCTTCTTTTAATGTTTTTTCAGGCAAACTGGACGGATGGATGCCTCCAATTGCTATTTTCATCATAGGATTTTTCTTTTTTATTCCATCAACAATCTGCTTGGTTTCAATCATTTTTGGAGTAGATGAAGCAGAAGGATTTGTCCCCATTACTATAATGTAAACAAGAGAAGGATTTTTTTTAACAGTTTTTTCAACAGTTTCTTCAATTTCTAAAGAATCTGCATCACAATCAATTATTTCACAGGAATACCCTTTTTCTATAATAAAAGATGCTGTAATTGCACACCAATAAGGAATTTCTATTCCTGAGAGGTCTTTACCTAACTCTTTATAGATTTTTTTTCTTGCTCCAGGATTTATTAAAAGTAAATCAATTCCCATTTTTTAGAAAATTTTTTAAAAATATCAAACCAAATTCTCCACTTTTTTCAGGATGAAATTGGACACCTATTACATTATTATACTCTATAACAGATGGAAAATTTATTCCATATTTAGTAATCCCTATAATTTTAGATTTATCTTCAGGAGAAACATAATAAGAATGGGCGAAATAAAAATAAGAATTTTGAGGAATCCCATTAAAAAATCGTGAATTTTTTTTAATAATTTCAACTCTATTCCAGCCCATATGTGGTATATTTAATTTATCTTTTTTAAATAAAAATTTGTTAACTTTACCTTTTATTATATTCAACCCTTTATTTTTTCCTTCTTCGCTTTCAGAAAATAGAAGTTGTAACCCTAAACAAATTCCTAAAAAATATTTTCCTTTTTTTATTTCTTCCTTAATTGCATCTGCTATTCCAGTTTTTGTTAAGTTCCTTATCCCATCGTCAAATGCACCAACACCAGGTAATATAATAAATTTTGCCATTTTTAAATTTTCTGGTTTATCTACTATAAAAGGAATTCCAAAAGATTTTTTAATAGATGTGTATATACTGTAAATATTTCCAATTCCATAATTAATAATTCCTATCATTTTCAATAAAGTTGTGGGAAGAAAATTAGTAAATACTCATTCAACCTTTCGTATTTACAGTTTACAGTGAACAGTGTACAGTGTACAGCAAACTACAAACTATCAACTGTAAACAGTAAACTGTTAACTGTACACTTAACTTTCATACCCAGCTTCTCCGAATGAATTTGTTTCGTGCTTCGGATTTTGGATTTATAATTTTTCATTTTGATTTTTGATATTTATTTAAAATACTTATCAAACATACTCAATTGTACTTGGAGGTTTAGGGGTTATATCATATACAACTTTTACTACACCAGGAACTTTTTTAAGAATTTTATCTCTTATTTTTTCCAATTTCGGCCAGGGGATTTTATAAGGTTTTGCAGTTAAAGCATTTTTTGATTCCACTATTCTTATAGAAATAATATCTCCTAACATCCTTTTTTCATCTATAATCCCTGTAGCTTTGTCATTAAATAAAACTGGAAATGCCTGAAAAATTTTAGGGTTATTTAATTCACTTTCTACTATTGAAGTAGCCATTCTTACTTTTTCTACTCTTTCAGGAGTAACTTCTCCTATTATTCTTGTAGCAAGACCCGGTCCGGGAAATGGCTGTCTGAGATATATTTTTTTAGGAACACCTAATTTCTTAGCAACTTTCCTTACTTCATCTTTATAAAGTTCTTTTAGTGGTTCAATAATTTTAAGTCCAAATAAAGCAGGGTTAATCCCTATTTGTGAAAGAACATTATGCTGGGTTTTTATTCCTTTTTGAGTTTCAATTATATCTGCTGCAATAGTTCCTTGAATAAGAAAATCAGCAGAATAACTTTTTACTGCTTGGTTTAAAGTTTTATAAAAAACTTCTCTAAAAGATTTTCTTTTTTCTTCTGGGTCTACTTTTCCTTTTAAAGCATCAAAAAAATTTTTTTGGACATCCCATACCTGAAGTTCAATATTTTTCTCTATAAAAATTTTACTTACCTCTTTCGCTTCATTTTCCCTCATTAATCCATCATCTAAAAAAAGAATAATTAAATTTTCCCCCAATGCTCTATGAGCGAGAAAAGCACATGTTACACTATCTACACCACCAGAAGTTGCTACTAATGCTTTTTTATCTTTTACAATTTTTTTTATTTCAACAATTTTTTCTTTTATAAATTTAGAATAATTAATTCCCATTTTTCCTCCTTGTAAATACTCTTTCAACGCCAGTTCGTATTCAATGTGTAATCTTTCATATGTTATGTGTAATGTGTCATGTTTTAAATACTGAGCTCCGCTCGTATTTACAGTTTACAGTGAACAGTGTACAGTTTACAGCAAACTATAAGATAATCAGGGTGCTTTCCGGGGTGCTTCACCATCTCAGCACCCGTGCCAAACAGTGCTCCTTATTCGTCGCA
>Ga0123519_10016025_pt1 | contig 10462 bp, 8 predicted proteins | sample YelNatPaOPRAMG02_FD_87396 | JGI IMG/M metagenome (GOLD analysis project Ga0123519, IMG submission 87396) | Hot spring microbial communities from Yellowstone National Park - Yellowstone National Park OP-RAMG-02 (version 2) | ecosystem: Environmental > Aquatic > Thermal springs > Hot (42-90C) ...
ACTATGGACATCTTTACTCGGCCCAAGAACAAGCAGACGGAGGACTACATTACAGGAAGGTTCGGATAATGAACCGGGAGCGAATGATGAGCATACACCTGCGAAAAGAAATCGAGCGGCTCAAGAAACAGATTCTTCTTATGGGAGCGGAGGTCGAAGAAGCAGTAAGAAAATCCGTAGATGCGCTTGTTTCTCGCGACTTCAAATCCGCTCAAGAAGTAATTGACCACGATGAAGAGCTTGATCACCTTGAAGTGGAGATAGAAGAAGAATGTCTTAAAATACTTGCGCTCCATCAGCCGGTGGCCATTGATCTGCGCTATGTGATTGCGGTGCTCAAAATGAACAACGATTTGGAGCGCATAGGCGATTTGGCTGTGGATATAGCTGAAAGAGCTGCCTATTTGGCTACTCACCCGCCATTAGATGTTCCACTGGATTTGCGCACAATGGCCGACATGACGCAGACTATGTTGAGAAAGGCCTTGGATTCGCTGGTGAACTCCGATTCGGCACTTGCCCGACAGGTAAGAGCTTCCGACGATGAAGTTGACGCTTTGAATCGAGAGATGTTTATCATAATCCAAGACTACATTCGCGCTAATCCCGAGAGAGTTGCTGAGGCGATACATCTTCTCTCCGCATCTAGGCATCTAGAACGAATCGCGGATCAAGCTACCAACATAGCTGAGGACGTCATCTATATGGTCGAGGGCGAGATCGTGCGCCACCAGCCGGAAGTATATACGGATTTTGACCGAACACAGGATAGCCGTCTGCCGTCTTGATTAGCTGAGCTTTCCAGAGGGTAAGAAGTAGTTACAAAAGCTCACAAATGGAGGCAGAAAGAATGGTTCAAGTAGGTAAGCCCGCTCCGGATTTCGAAGCCGAGGCTGTAGTGAACAGCACGTTTACCAAGGTCAAGCTGAGCGATTATCGCGGCAAGTGGGTAGTTTTGTTCTTTTGGCCGCTGGACTTCACGTTCGTTTGCCCAACAGAGGTTGTTGGATTCAGCAAGAGAATAGATGAGTTCAAAGCTCTGAATGCTGAAATTATCGGTGCAAGCACCGACAGCAAATTCACGCATCTTGCTTGGACCAAACAGATTGGGGAAGTCAACTACCCGATGGTCTCGGATATCACTAAGCAGATCAGTCGTGATTACGGCGTTCTGATAGAAGAGGAAGGTATTGCTCTTCGTGGTCTGTTCATTATAGATCCGGACGGTGTCTTGCGCTACCAGGTCGTTCATGATTTAAACGTAGGCCGCAGCGTTGACGAAACTCTTCGCGTGCTTCGTGCTCTTCAAACCGGTGAGCTTTGCCCGGTGGATTGGAATGAAGGTGCTGCTACGCTGGGTAAGGCTTGAGTTTCCCTAGCCAAACAGGAGATCACATATTATGACGAGCGAAGGGCTCACATTCCGAGACCTGAGAAACGCGATCCTGTTTGCAGCCTTTGTGTTCGTCGTACTGTACTTCATCAGCCACATAGTAGATGTTATACTCGTTTTCTCCATCACACTGCTCGTGGTGATAACGTTTAGTCCGGTAGTGACCTGGATGGACAAACACGGAATTCCGCGATGGGCCGGAACCGCTTTACTGTTTTCCTGTCTTTTAGGAACATTGGGACTCTTGGTGTATCTGTTGGCACCAACAGTTGGCCGCCAATTCGCCGAACTCGTTCAAGACCTTCCTTCGCTGCTTGGCAAGCTTCAATACTACTTAACTCGGCTCTCTGCACGGGTCCCGGGTGTTGACGTAAAAAAGACGCAGGTCGATCTTTCAACTTTAGGTCAACTGGTGAAACCTTTACTCGGCGGATTGGCCCAGATAACTACAGGCACGTTGGCCATTCTTGCCGGTATGGTTGTCGTATTGGTGACTTCTGTATACGCTCTCATTAACCCAGCGCCGCTTGTGGAAGGCTTTCTGAACTCGGTAAGTCCCGAACACAGACCCAGACTTGCATCTGCAGGGCAGAGAGTAGCTGTTCAGGTGTGGGCTTGGGCCAAGGGTAGTGCTTTTGCGATGCTTACGATCTTTGTGCTCACATGGCTTGCTTTGTGGTTGCTGGGATTCAAGCAGGCTCTACTCTTTGCTGTGATTGCGGGGTTCCTCGAGCTTATACCGGTAATCGGTCCGATTTTGAGCGCTGTTGGACCTGTGGTTGTAGCCTTGGTGGCCAATCCGATTCTGGCACTGTGGGTTATCGTTGTGTTTATCGTCATACAGCAGGTTGAGAGTCACATACTCATTCCGATGGTTATGTCTCGACAGGTAAATCTGCATCCGGTAACCGTAATCTTTTGGGTTCTGGTGATGGGTGCACTGTTTGGGATAATCGGCATCTTTATTGCGACACCTACCGCAATAGTGGCAGGCGTTCTATATGACGAGCTTTATCTGTGCGAGTATTGCAAACGGTGTGGAGAAAAAGTTGAAACGGGACCTATTGCCGAGAGCAACAAGCAAGAATCTCCCGCGAGCGAAAACTGATTCAGATCGTTGTGAACCAACTGCGAAACCGGTAATATTAGCAGTTGCTAAACCTGAGGACCTATGATAGTTGGTGAATCGTAACCTCCTGGGCGGCGGGCTTCCTCAGGATCGGCTCTTCCAAGTCGATGGCCTGCCGCCTTAATTATGCACATCCTCCCCCCTCGTTCAAGGCAAAATCTTTTCGACTGCACTACTTGCCGTCGTCGGGCGCAACTGCGATTGCCTCGTCAAGTTTCACCCAGATAACCTCGCCTTGGTGGGAAACGTACAAGAGATTGGCTTCTTCGGCGACGTCAAGCAACCGGTCGCATCTGGTTTCATAATCAACCTGGCCGTCCGCCAACCGCACTGGGAAGCGATACGTCAGCTTGAGCTTCTCTTCAGCGTCCAATCTGGCAGCGATTTCTTTTAAATCAAGCAACGGTTACCTCCCCATTCGGCCCTGCTCATCGACTGCGTTTTGCCGATGCAGACCTTATTCAATGTTCGCAGTGCCACCTGGCGGTTGGGCTGTCACTGCTTTGCTCTAATTAGATGGCTGTTTTATGAAATCCTCCCTATTCTCAAAACTGTTGCTTTGTCAATCTCTTTAATGAAGCGAATGTGCTACAATATGGCTATGCTGAGTCTTGAGAGAGGTTTGCACAACAAGATAGTAGATTTTCATGTCCATATATTCCCGGATGATATTGCCGAGCGTGCGCTGAGTGCTCTTCTGGCCGCATATCACGTAGAGGCAGTTACCGACGGCACGGTTTCCGGTCTTCTGGCCCACATGGAAACTTCCGGAGTGGGTTGGTCGGTTGCTCAGCCTGTCGCGACAAAGCCGAGTCAGGTTCGCAGCATTAACGATTGGGCGGCTTCCCATTCCGATCCTAGAATCATTTCATTCGGTGCAATTCATCCGGATTGCGAGGACCCTGTAGGTGAGGTAGAAAAACTAATCGCTCGCGGTCTGCCCGGCATAAAGATTCAAGGCAACTGGCAGAACGTATATGTTGACGATCCTCGTATGTATCCGATATACGAAGCGGCGCAGGACAGACTGATCGTGATGTTTCACTCCGGCGAAGAACTGGCGCCGTTCGAAGAGATGAAAGCTACCCCTGCGCGCATCGCAAAAGTATGCTCCGATTTCCCGAATCTCACAATCATTGCCGCTCACATGGGAGGCTACCGGATGTGGGATGAGGTCGAGGAACAACTGTTGGGAAAAGACGTCTACTTCGACACATCTGCTTGCTTTCCCGAAGACCTGCCCGATGAACGGTTCCTGCGGCTCATCCGCACTCATGGGGTAGAACGAATACTCTTCGCCACAGATTCACCGTTTGGTGATGCAACAAAGGACATCCCGCGTCTGATGCAAATGGGATTATCGGACGATGAGCTGGAGATGATCTTTTGGGGTAACGCACGGCGGTTGCTGGGTGATCGGTTGAGTTAGCGTTCCGATGCGCAAATCGAATACCAGGAAACCTACGCTGAGTCCGACAAAGATCAGCATCTATCTGACTTGTCGATTGATGTATAAGTATACCTACATCGACAAGATCGGCAGATTCTATTATCAGCCCAAGGCGTATCACAGCTTCGGAACCTCGCTTCATCGAACCCTCGAACAATTCCATCAAGCTGGTGGAGCACAGACGCAATCGCCGGATGATTTGGTGCGCAAGTTACACGAAGTATGGGCACCACTGGGCTATGCTTCCGCAGCAGAGGAAAGCAAACACATCGAGATCGCTGAGCAACTTCTGGCGGAATATTATGCATCATACGATCTGGAAGGCGTCAGGACGCTTTTCACAGAGAAGTCCTTGAAGTGCGACATGGGCGAGTTCAACCTGATGGGAAGGCTCGATAGACTGGACGAACATTCGGACGGCAGCCTGGAAATCGTCGACTACAAAAGCGGTCGCATCACCGTCACCGAGGAAGATGTTGGAAATGACCTTGCCATGAGCATCTATGCCTACCTGGTGCATCGAGCATTTCCCGATCGCGAAGTTCGAGGAACCATCCACGCTTTGCGTTCAGGTGAGAAGGCTACGGTCCTTTTTTCGGAAGAAGACTTCCAAGAAATTGAAGAGCACATTACAGCAATCGCCGCAGACATACTGCGAATCGACGAGGATTCCTACATAGAGCCGGTATGGCTTCCGCATGTCTGCCCGCAGTGCGATTACCTGAGGCTCTGCGCCCGCACCATGGACTGGGATGTGCCAGCGCTAATTGCTCGGCACGACGCGTAGTTTACAAGTGTTGGTCTCTTGCCCGTATCAAGGAAAGACACGTACGTCCGAATCGTTTCTTGGCCGGAGTGTGACCGTCGCAACACCGCCTGTGAGCTGGAGCTGGACCACTCCCGTAACTGCCGCACATTGTCCTACCGTCGGCGGCGAAGTTAGCGAGGTGGTATTTACTTTGACGCCGTCACCAGGCAGCGAGCCGTCGTTAATGTAGATGTAGCCGCTGCCCGACGACTTGACCGTTCCGCAGATTCTCATCAATAGCCCAACGTTATACGGGCCGATCGTGCCCGGAACACTCGCGCAATACGGACCCAGACCACTACCACCCAGCGCTACAGCTCTTGCACCAAGCGGCTTAATGGGAACGGAGGCGCTGCGGGAGAGCACTGCTGCGTTAGCCAGGTAACGCTCGCCGGAGTTCCTGGTCAGTATGTTGCCGACTACAGTCACTTTATCGCCGACTGCCATGGTATCCGAAGTCGATACCCTCAGTCCGTTGGTGCGGTCGGTTGATTCGACATAATAATCGCCCGCAGAAGCCTTGGAAGCAGTGCAAATGACGTTGGGAATGCTGACGTAGGCACCGTCCGGATACTGGGTAAGCGCATTGGTGATGGTAGTTTCGACCGGCACTGCGTCTGTGGTGAGCACAATGTCGTCGTATGAAAAGATAGACCATTGAAGCCCAGTGTCGTTACCGCCGTAAAGGAAGACCGTGACGTAGGTAGAGCTGGCAACGGCAGATATTGCCGCTTGCATCCAGGTATCCTGCGAGTATGTATACGGGGACCACTTCACGGTAGGACTGTCGGGATTAGTGCCTCCAGTAGGATCGATGCCGATTCTTGCTATGGTCTGATAGGCTTTGCTGTTAAAGTCTCCGCCTTCCATGTGCGTCCACAGCCAAGCGCTGAGCCTGTAGACCTCGCCCGGCTTTGCAGGGACTCGCTGATAGGCGCCTCCCTTGATAGTGCCTCCGTTGCTGGCTCCTGCAAGACCATAGCTGCCGGTTCGCGGTCCGGAGCCGCCAAGCCACGACGTGGTAATGCGAATATCGCCGGACCCGAGCTTAGTCCACGCACCGAACGCACCAGACTCGAAGCCGGGATCTGCAAGCAGGTTCCGGGAAGCAGGCGCGGTTACAAAAACAAAGTCTTTGGACACGCCTTCCTTCATTCCGCTCGCTCTGCTGGAGACACGCGCATGATACATAGTGTTGGGAGTCAGCCCGGAGATCGGAACTGAGTGAGCGTAGGTCAGCGTGGAATCATATTGGCTGTTTGTATACGGCGTAGACTCTGAGTATTCGACTGTGCTGTCTGCGAGCTTATAGGTATCCCATCTCAATACTGCAGAAGTCGCAGTTATAGACTCAGCTCTCGGCCCGTATATGTCGATCACGGGTTTGTCCAGAGAGCCTGTATATTTTTCTTCATATATGCCGAGCGAGAAATCGAAGTTCTGAGGGGTCGTGCCGACATACGCTCGCCCACCTGAGTATTCGTCGCCATGTTTAGCATTGTAGATCGCAAACGACGCACCAGCGTTGAGCCTGAGCTTGACGAAATAGGTTCGTCCCGGGACAGTGGGCACTTCACCCGGAGAGAAGGTGACAATGGCCCGTCCATCCCAAGCTACGCCAAAAACATACTTTGTCGGCCCGATTTGAGCGCCCGGATTGCCGTAGGCGTCGACGCCGTCGTGAACCGAAACCGCCCAAAGGGCATTGCTGCCACAAAGCCAGGTCACCATTAACACACTGGAACCTTTGGCAGTAAAGGTCTGCCCAACATAAGAACCGGCAGGAACACCTATGCCCACATTGGACCTTGCGCAGCACATTGTATTCACATAGCCCTTGTCGTCTTGGTTTACGCAAAGCTCCAGCGGTTCGTCGATTTCAGTTCCGTCGGCCCAACACCGGCCGTCCGGGTTCTCAACTCGCATTTGCTCTCGTACCGTTTGATGCCACGGGCTGAACGAACCGCCTGTCGCTACTGTAAGCTTCACAGTGTATATTCGCCCTGGTATGGTCGGCACTTCCCCAGCACTCCAGTAGGCACATTGACCGTTGGTGCTGGATACGCCCAGAGTCCGTGTTGGGCCAATTTGCGGGGCATAGGGATTGTCGCCGTCGAGAATGGCAACGGCGATATCCGATCCATCGGCTCCGGCGGTTCGCAAGCCTACAGATATAACGTTCTCGCCTGTAGCCCTGAACGATTGAGCATACCAAGAGTGCCACGAGTAGAACCATTCGCTTCCGAAGCAAAACGTCGCCGGCTTGAACTGCCTTATATCCCAAGTGTTGCCGATGGCTGGTACGTTTAGCCCCTTGAAATAGAGCGCCTCGTAATGATCTTTCTCACTGAACCCGTGGCTGTAGGTGCCTGCGGGAAGATTAGGATGATAGAATATACCGTCTGTGCCGGTTGCGCTTGTATGGGTTCCGGTTCCGCTGGGATTAGTGCCCGCAATGTTGCAACTGTCGTAGATATGCGAGATTGGGAAACCTCTGGGGTTCAACAATCTGCCTGATATCTCACCAGCCATTGCATTGTTGCAGCCGAAAGCTATTAATACTAATAAAACCAAGATAGGTAGAAACGCCTTATTGGATGCTTGTGTCAAATTCGTGCCTCCATTGCTGTGGTCGGGCGACTTGCGGAAACGAGTACACCGACGCGCAATTTCTCATCTGCAGGTTAGCACCAGCATGCACCGAAGTCAACAGTTGAGTAAGAAACCGGTAATTTTGCCGGGATTGAGAAACACTGGAGCAATTTGCCTTCGCCTGTCGTCATAAAAATTGAAAACTCAATCCGAGAAGGACTACTTGAGCTGCACGAAAAAGTGGGGTATGATACACTATAGATGCTTACCCGTTGGTCCGACTCATATTAATAGCGGTGGGCCTATGCGCTCGCATGCGTGAAGGTAGATGCAGATATGACTGATAACAGAATCGATCTTAGCGACGATTTTAGCACATTATCCGATGACCTGCTGAAAGATGTGCAGGCGGCAACGGCCGAGGTCAAGAAGCGAAAAGAGACCGTAGCCGCTCAAGAAGCCCGAGAGGCTCAGGCGGCAAAGTCTAAAAAGACCTCGTTGATCCTTGTTGCCGTTGGTACCATACTGGTGCTTCTTATTTCCTATTGGATCGTGTTTGCCCGGTCTGACGAAGGAGCAAGCACCCAATCAAGCGCCGGAGGCGGAGTGCAAAACCCATCTGCAGCCAAGGTTATCGTCAATCCTGGAGTCACACAAAACGCGCGGACAAATCCACCAGCATACAGCTCGGGCGGTGGTGCGGCAGGTCAGGGGTCTCAGGTGGTCGAGCATCCACCGGACGAATATGAGCGACCTACTGATGATCCGGGTATGTGAAAGCTAAGTCGATAGTTTAGCGGCGCCCAAAAGTGACCTTATAGCGGTCAATCGATCAGAGTCAAGGGCGCCGCTTTCGGTGTACACCGCGTCGAAATCCGAAATCGGTGTTCGATCAAACACAAGATTTCTGCACTTCACTCCCACAACCTGTCCGATTGCTTTTGGGTCTTGTTCCTCTATTGCAAGCGGAAAACCCGGCGGTGTTATTTTATGCGTCTGTGTGACCGCAAGGCATGCGATGCCGGCAGACCAGGCGGCGAGTGCTGCAAGAGATGTCCCAGCCTTATTTTGGATCATGTCGTCTTCCGTAACTGCATCGCAGCCCACTAAAATACAATCTGAGTCCTCGACAAACAGGCCGATCTCTGCATCTGTGATTAGCGTGACGTTGATCCCTGCGGCTGCAAGTTCCTTGGCCAATGTAAAGCCTTCCAGTCCGGGTCTGGACTCGGCTACGATGACGCTTAGGGGAGCTTCCGTGGCTGCTCGCATTATGAGCGCTTCCTTCACAGCGCTGGAGTAGCTGATGGTAAGTATGGAGTGATAGCCTGCGATGGCTTCGGCAGCATGGCGAGCGGATTCCGATACGGCATTCTTGAGCTCAAGCATCAGCGCTTCAGCAGATGTGTCGCCCAACAAGAGACGCGCAGCCAAGTGCGGAAATACCCCCATTGAAGGTCGGCAAGCGGCTAACGCTTTAATCGCTCGTTCGAACTCCGGCGACGGACATCGGTGTCTGAAATCGATCAGGGCATTGAGAGCTGTCAAGGCCAGCGTGGTAGCACCGTTCGTTGTGTCAGTTGCCACGGCGCGAAGACGAGTCCAGAAATCGCTATCGCCAAACGGCGGCCAGACGGATGAGAGCGCTCTGTCCAATCCGGGCACAGTAGGCAGAGATTGCAGTTCTGCCGGTTCGACCCATCGGATTTCCTCGGCTTCCCAATCTGCTTGGACTCTTGCTGGATCGGTCACTTCGAACAGGAACGGGTGCACCATCCATTTAGCATTGAGAGCTGTATCCTCTACTACGACAGGGATACCTATTCCGCGCAGTTCGATATCAGATTCCGAAAGTCCTGTCTCTTCTCGTATTTCGACGATAGCCTGTTCAAGAGGCAATCTTTCGATATACCCGCTTACTCCCGCCCATGCCCCTTTATACGTGCCGACGTGCGCACTTCGCCGTGCTAGCATTACTTTGCCGGAGTGTGTAAGAAACACTGTCACAACAGACGTTGGTTTCATCTCATTCCTCTATCAACAATACGCCCGAACACCTTGTTCGCCTAATGAGGATCGAGGTCCTTCCGACGACCGGATAACTTAAGGCCCCACGCGGCAAGTTTCGCGTGAGGCCTCAATCGGCTGCCTACCGGATGGGTCTGCAATGATATTATTTCATCGTCGACAGATATCTAAAACAGCGAGCGCGTCATGGTTTAGAACCCTTAGAGCGTAGGCACTTTTCGATCTCGCGCTCCAACTCGGATTGTATTCGTGTTATGGCTTCAAGTCCCTTGCTAAGAAGCCGTCTTGCCTCAGCAATTCTAGCCAACGCATGGTCTGCCGACACGCCGTTTGCGCTGCGAACATCGTTTGCCGCACTAATCACAACCGTCTTGCCGATGAACAGTCCCGACGTCAGACTTTCTTTTGCACCAGCAAGACCTATCGGCGCCGGCAAATCCGTCAGTTTCTGCCAACCGGCCTCAATAGGATTCGCAGACGCGGCCTTGATAATAGCCGCGGAATTTCGAGACTTAATCGCAGCTTCTAACTCATCCAGCGACCGGTTCGCGGTCTGAATGATACTGACAACCTCGGCTTGATATTTCGCCACCTCCGCTTGTTGTTTTTGCAAGACCACGAGGTTCTGCGACAGGTCAGACGGCCGAATCTCAACGCTCTGCTTAGGCGTGGGTGCTCTCAGTGGGGCAGTTACGGCGATACCGACCAGCAACGCCGCAGTCAAACCCGCCATAACAACGGCTGTCTTGCCAAGGCCAGCGGTCCTTTTCTTGACGGGCTTTGGAAGATTCGGATTCGGCCGATAGCCTGGCGAAGCAGATTTTTCATCTGCGGGCGGCTCTTCTTCAGCTTCAACCTCTTCAGCCGAAGAAAGACTCGACGCAGCCGACGTTTCGGCATCAACAGTGCCAGTATCAGCATTTTTGAGATTGCTCTCCATTAAAGCGCTTGTGGAGGATTCTTCAGGTGCGCTTTCCTGTCCTGTCAGCTCCGCGAACATTTGCTCCGCGAGAGTGACGGGTTGCCTGCCTCCTCTTGCTGTTTTCACTACCTCATCCACCT
>Ga0123519_10016033_pt1 | contig 10460 bp, 7 predicted proteins | sample YelNatPaOPRAMG02_FD_87396 | JGI IMG/M metagenome (GOLD analysis project Ga0123519, IMG submission 87396) | Hot spring microbial communities from Yellowstone National Park - Yellowstone National Park OP-RAMG-02 (version 2) | ecosystem: Environmental > Aquatic > Thermal springs > Hot (42-90C) ...
ACAAGCAGGTAGCAGCGAGATTATCCAAAGAACTATTGAAAATTGGTATATCAATAATGAGTTCTTGCCTGATGAGATATTTTTACCTACCGAACCAGAAGATTTAGAATATATTACAGATTGGCTGAAAAAAAAGTTTAAATCACAAGTTAATATTAGTATACCACAAATTGGAGAAAAGCGTAAGCTAATTGAGATGACTAATTCTAATGCTGAATTGATATTGCAAGATCATATTTCTGCTTTAGAAAGTAGAGAAAAAATTATTTCCAAAGCTGTTCTTTCTTTACAAAGAGATTTACATTTAAATAAAGCACCGGTAAGAATGGAATGTTTTGATAATTCTCATATTCAAGGTTCTGACTTGGTTTCTTCATTAGTTGTTTTTGAAAATGGCAAGCCGAAGAAATCTGATTATAGAAAATTCAAGAACGAAACAGTTAACAGGAATGATGATTTTGCAACTATGAAAGAAGTTGTAATGAGAAGGTACACACGACTTTTAAGTGAAAAATCTCAACTTCCTGATTTGATTGTTATTGATGGGGGAAAAGGACAACTTTCTGCTGCCTGGGAAGTTCTTAATGAATTACAAATTCAAAACAAAATTACAATTATAGGTCTTGCAAAAAGATTAGAAGAAATTTTCTTTCCAGAAAAATCTGATTCTTTGATTTTACCCAAAAGTTCAAGTAGTTTGCGATTATTACAACAAATACGAGATGAAGCACATAGGTTTGCTATTACTTATCACCGCAAGTTGCGAGAAAAAAGAATTATTCATACTCAAATTGAAGAAATACCAGGTATTGGAAAAAAGAAATCTGAAAATTTGATTAAGCATTTTGGCTCTGTTAAACAAATCCGGCAAGCAAATTTTGAGCAATTAAAAGAAATAGTTTCTGAAAAAGATGCAAATCAAATTTTGGACTATTTCAAAAACAACGCAGATTAAATTTTGGACTATTTCAAAAACAACGCAGATTAAATTTCTTGTTCTGTTAATGCAAATACCAATACAAATGTGAATTATAAATTGTGTATTACAAACTCTACAATTCCTTTGATTTGGAAATGTTCTTCAGGGAAAATTTCAATTGGCAGGAATTTATCATTTTGTGCCATTAAATAAATTTTACCATCAATTAATTTTAATGTTTTGACAAGCATTTCGCCATTTAATGAGGCAATAACAATGCTATCGTCTTGAGGTTGTTTGTTAGCATTAACGATTAAAGTATCACCATCGTTAATACCAATGTTTATCATACTTTCACCATTTACACGCACCAAATAATAATCTCGAGGATTGCCTTTTAATAAATTATAAATATTAAACTTCTCATTCAAGCTTTGCAAAGAAATTTCATAATCCTTATTCTTTGTAGTTTTAGCAGGAATGAGAGGAGCTTCAAATCCGTATTTTTGTCTAATTTTACCTTTTGGTGTTGCTTTCATACTGTTCTTAAATTAATTTTATATAAGAGAATAACAAATATTGTGCCATTAAGCACAACAAAAAAAATATATATAAATAAAAAACTAATAAGAATGTATCAAATGCCTAACCACACCAATGAAATCTAAAGTATCAAAAAAATTAGATTGAATCGGAATAAATTGTCCCAAAGGAGTTTCAAAGTATTCTGTTCCTTCAAAAACTCTGTAACGACGAATTGCAAGATGGTGGTTTATTTGTACCAGAATTAATTTTCCATCTTCTGGACGACAAAAGGAATCTACTATGAGTAAATCTCCATCTCTAATTCCTTCAAAATTTTTTGCATCTCCAATGACTTTGGCAAAAAATGTAGAATTTGGATGCTGAATCAAAAATGAGTTTAAGTCAATTTCATCTTCAATATCCTCTTCAACAGGTAAAGGAATGCCCGCCGATACACTCATACTGTAAAGTGGTAATAAAATATCATCATTTTCTTGTATTGAATCATTTGATATGATTTCAATTCTTTGCATATTCCCCCCAGAATTTTTAACAAAGAAAAAAGCAATTTAATATTTTTTTTCCAAACCACAAAAAAATATTAAAAAAAATTTGCCTTTTCCAATTTATCTTATCAATCATTTTAATCATTTGATTTAATAGTAATATACAATCATTACAAGAATAATATATAGAAATAATTATTAAAAATCTTTGTTCTTTGGAATTATGAATGAATTAATTTTAATAATTAAGGAACATTATACAATTAATTTATTATTAAATTTTAATAGAATTAAAATAAATAATGATTTTTACTGTTTCTTATATTATTTTTATAAATATATTGAAATTATTTAATTTATTTAAATACAAAGAAATATCTTAATCCGACAAAATGAGTTAATTTAAAATTAACTATAAAATATTTTAAGGTTACATAAATAATTAATTTTTAATAATTATTATTGTTATTTAAAATCATTATTTTATTTTTGTTTTTATAAAAATTACATTTTTTTTGGAGGATTATAAAATATGGAACTTACTACAATATCAAAAAGAGAATTTTTGAAAAATGGAGGCAAAATAGCTCTTGGTGCTGCAATTGGTGTAGCAGGAATGAATGCCACTAAAATATTTGCAGACGATACTTATCCATGGCCATGGACTTATGCTATTTTAGACCCAGACCAAGCAAGAATTATTGGGCATGATCTTTATTGGAATGATAAAGATTGCTCGTCAGGTGTTTTTGGAGCATTATTGACATTGCTTCAAAAAGCAGTAGGTGCTCCTTGGACTAATATTCCAATGGAAGTTGTACTTTACGGACGTGGCGGTGGTGCTTCTTGGGGTACTTTATGTGGTACTTTAAATGGTGGTGCCGCTATGATTAGCTTGTGCGTGAATAAAAATGATTCCACTGCTTTAATTAATGAACTTTGGGGTTATTATATGACTGAAAGTATGCCAACTCAAACTGCAAATGATTTTGCAGTTCAAGGAAAATATACTGTACAAAAATATAACGACCCATTAATAAGTAATGTTTCGGGTAGTCCTTTATGCCATCCATCAGTTAGTCAATGGTGTTTTGTTGCAAAGAAAAAAACAGGGGATACAGAACGTAAAGAACGTTGTGCTAGAATAGTTGGTGATATTGCCGCTAAAACTGTTGAAATCCTTAATGCATATTTTAATAAAACTTTTGTTGCTACATTCAAAGATAGTGATGGAGTTAATGGATGTTTATCTTGCCATGGCTCTTCAGGACAAGCAAATGTATTTACTCACATGGAATGTTCTACTTGCCATCCAAATCCACATGCTTCTGGTGTTATTGAAAACACAAACAAGAGTGCAAGTGAATATAAAATTATGCAAAATTATCCTAATCCATTCTCGGGTAGCACAACAATTCAATTCTCTATTCCAAAGGAAGAAAAAGTTCAAATTGAAGTTTATGATATGCGTGGTGATGTGTTCGCTACTTTAATTGATTATGAACTATATCAAGCTGGAACTTATTCAATTACTTATAATGGTATGGATGATGAAGGTAAACGTTTAGTGCCAGGAATTTATTTCTGTCGTATGATTGCAGGACCTTATTTAGGCACAATTAAGATGAACGTAGTGTAATACTTTTGCATATATAACAACACAAAAAAATGGCTGTCCTTGTAAGACAGCCGTTTTTTTTGAAAGATTATTGCAAATATTTCTTCATCATTTTTTCTAATGTTTCTTTTTCAATTGGTTTAGCTAAATAATCATCGCAACCGATAGCCAAAACTTTTTCCTTTTCCTCGCTATATGCGTAAGCTGTTTGAGCAATAATTGGGATTGCTGGGTTAATTGCTTTAATTTGCTTAGTAGCTTCTAATCCATTAACAATTGGCATTCTAATATCCATCAAAATTAAAGCAATATCTTTTGTTGTTTTGATTATTTCAATGGCATCTTTGCCATCAGGAGCATAAAGAGAATTAATTCCCATATCTTCCAAGATAATTCGTAAATACAAATAGCTTGTAAAATCATCCTCTACAATTAGAACTGTTTTTGCTAATTTGTTGTCCATATTAATTTGCTCCGATATATTTTCTGTTTCATTTTTTTCATTATTTGTTTTATAAGGTAAAGTAAAATAAAAAGTAGTACCTTTATTAAGTTCTGATACAAGCCAGATTTTACCACCTAAAAGTTCAACAAGACCTTTGCATATTGAAAGACCGAGTCCGGCTCCTTCAAATTCACGTGTTACTCCCATTTCTGCTTGTACAAATCTTTCAAATATTTTTTCTTGCATTTCGGGTGGTATGCCAATACCTGTATCCTTTACGTAAAATTGTATGTATTGTCCTTTTATCTCATAGCCAAATTCTACTTCACCTTTTTTTGTAAATTTAATTGCATTATTTATTAAATTTGATAAAATTTGATGAACTTTTGTTTCATCTGAAATTATTCTGCTTAAAGTATCGGCAAGATAGGTAGAAAACTTTAATTTAATTCCTTTTTCTTCAGCAATTAATTGGAATAAACTAAACATTGTATGAAATAGCGAATTTAAAGAAAATGTTGTTTCATTAATTTTTATTTGTCCTGTTTGGATTTTGGACATATCCAATACATTGTTTACAATTTCTAATAATCTTTTGGAACTTGTTTGGATAATTGAAGTAAATTCATAAATATCTTTTGTAGATAAATCTTTTTGGTTTAATAAATTTGCAAAACCTATAATTCCATTAAGTGGTGTGCGAATTTCGTGAGACATATTCTGTAAAAAAGCAGTTTTTAATCTTTCGCTTTCTTCTGCTTGTTGTTTGGCAAAAATTACTTCTTCAATAATTTTTTTCTTTTCTGTTACATCTTCTCCAATTTTTATAAAATTTACAATATTATTTTCTTCATCTAAAATAGGGGAGATTAAAACATTTTCCCAATAAAAAGTTCCATCTTTTTTCTTGTTCATTATTTCTTTTTGCCATATATTTCCTGCAAGTATTGTTCCCCATAAATCTTCATAAAATTCTGTTGTATAAATTCCTGATTTTAATAAATTTGGTTTTTGTTCATAAGCTTCTTCAAAAGTATAACCGGTAATTTCTGTAAATTTGGGATTTACATATTGAATTTTCCCATTAACATCTGTGATAACAATAATAGCTGGATTTTGTTCTACTGCTTGATGAAGCAATTTTAAATTTTTTTCAGCTTCTTTTCTATCTGATATATCAGTAATTATTGAATGTAAATAATTTTTATCTTTTATTTTAATTGTTGAAGAAAATACCTGTACATCAACAACTTTCCCATTTGCTAATCTATGCTTAAATTCAAAATTATTTTTTTGTCCTTTTTGTACTAAACTCATTTTTGAGTAAATCTGTTCCTGAGGTAATGTGTTTATATCAGCGATATTCATTTTTAAAAATTGCTTGTAAGTATACCCATAAAATTTAATTGCAGCTTCATTCACATCAACAATATTTCCTGTATCAGCTTCTATTAAAAATTCCATTGCTGAATGCTTTTCAAAAATATCACGAAATTTTTGTTCACTTTCTCGTAATTCAATTTCCGCTTTTTTCCTATTAGTAATATCACGCCAAGTAGTGTAAAAAAGTTGCTTTCCATCAAGAATAATAGGGGTGAGCATAACGTCAACAATAACTTCTTCGCCATTTTTTTTATTATGTACCCACTCAAATATATTATATCCTTCATCAAGAGCTTTACGAATCATTTGAATTGCTTTATTAAAAGAAGGAGTTCCATCAGGTTGAAGTTCAGGAGAAATTTCCCAAGGTTGTTTATTTAAAAGATCATTTTTATTTTCATATCCAAGTAATTTCAATGTTGCCTCATTACAATCAATAAAACCGTTATCATTTAAAAGTAAAATTGGGTCAACAGATGCTTCAAACAATCGTCTAAAAACAAATTCACTTTCTTTTAGTTTTTCTTGGATAATGTATTTATCGGTAACATTAGAAAAAACGAGCACAATACCATTAATGCTACCTAAATTATCAATTATTGGGGCGGCACTATCTGCAATTTGAAACTCTGTTCCATTTCTATTAATCAGGACAGTATGATTAGCAAGACCTATTATTTTGCCTGTTTGAATAACTCTATTAACAGGATTTTCAACTGCTTGACGTGTAAAGGCATTAATTATATGAAAAATTGAAGATAAAGGTTTGCCAAAAGCTTCATTTAATTTCCAACCTGTTAATTTTTCTGCGACTGGGTTCATTAGTACAACATTGCCATCATAATCTGTTGCTATTACACCATCGCCAATTGAGTTAATAGTAATTGTTAAATTATCCTTTTCATTTTTTAAATATTTGATAAAACTATAATTTTCTTGTTCAACTAATAATATTTTTCCTATAATTACAGTTCCAACTGGGTAAACCACAAGAACAGTCAAGCTAACAGTAGCAAATACAATGTGAGAAAAATTAGATGGTAATAAAATGATTGAAAGAATAAAAAGGATATGCACTACAAGTCCCATTAAATAAAGTCTTCCTTCATTAATCTTTTTGGATTGCTTTTTTAAAATCTTAAAATATAACCACCCAACAAGCACAGGAACAGCTATGTTCCATATTCCCATATAAAGACCACTACCACCGATGATAAGACGATAGATTAAAGCTATTGTTCCGGCAATTATACCAGCGAAACCTCCGAAAAATAAAGATACAAGACTTAATACAATTGTTCTACCATCAAAAATTAATCCCTGAGATAATATAAAAGGATTCATCATACCCAACACTGTAACAATACCGAATAATGTTCCTTGTACGATTTGTCCTAAATGTGAGTTTCTATCAAATTTTTTATCTAAAAAAATTGACAAAATGCTTAATGAGATTAAAAACCCGATATTGTAAATGATTTGTATTATAAACATTTTGCCCTCGCTTTATTTTAAAAACGTATTTCATTAATAAAATATTTAAATTATTATTTATAATTTCATATTAACTTATAATTACATATAACTTAATCTATTGATTGAATTGCAAAATCAATAATTTTCTCAATATCACTTTGTTTTGACAATACAGCGTTTAAAACTTCTTGGTGAGAAATTCCATTTTCTCTAACCTCTTTTAATTGATTGGTGATAATAGAAAAAGCGAGTACATTTGTTTTAAGCAAAGAAGCGGCGATAGATTCCAAAGCTGTGGACATACCAATTGCATCACCACCAAAAGTACGAAACATCTTAACTTCTGCTCGTGTTTCGTAAGTTGGTCCTGTAACTTCAATATATGTTCCTTTATGATAAGAAATTTTATTTTCAGATAGCATTGCTTCTGTTCTACTAATCCATTGTTTTGCAAAAATATCGCAACTAAAATCCCTATCAATAAGAAAAGAACTATTAAAAATACTTTGTATTTTTTTAGAAGTAAAATTAATAATATCCTCAATAATCATAATATCGCCAACATTGAATTTAGGATTTAATCCACCTGCCGCATTGAATAATATGAAATTTTTTACTCCAAATAAGCAAGGAATAATGATTGGAATAAGTATTTCTTCTATGGAATAATCTTCATAAAGATGGAAACGACCTGTAAAGACCAACCCAATTTTCCCTGAATGTTGTATAACTACAATTTCGTTTCCATGACCTTCAACATTGACAGTTGGCATTGAATTAATTTCATTAAAACTGATTCTTTGGAGAATATTGAATTTGTCCCATACTCCCGAAAATCCAGAGCCGCTTGAAATTACAAATTCAGGATTTTCATTTAATTTTCTTGCTAGACTATAAGCAATTTCATAAAGTTTTTCTAATATTTCTATTTGAATTTTTGACATAAAATTTATTATTTTCACAAATTTAATAAAAAAAAACTCAATATATTAAGAATATTTATTGTATTTCGTCATATTTATTTATTTACAATAAAAAAAAACGCAATGAATTTTTTAAATCCATTAGTATTATTTGGTTTAATTGCCGCAAGTATCCCAATCATTTTACATTTCCTTAATTTAAGACGTGTAAAAAAATTAGAATTTTCAACTTTGAAATTTTTAAAAGAACTGCAACGTTCTCAAATCAGAAAAGTAAAATTAAGACAATTGCTATTATTGATTTTACGGACATTGTTAATTATTTTAATAGTATTGGCATTTGCTCGTCCAGTGATAAGGGGGACTTTACCTGGTCTTACAAAATATGCTAAGACAAGTGCAATTATTTTGGTTGATAATAGCCCCAGTATGAATTATTCAGATGAATATGGTAATAGATTTAATTTTGCTAAAAGAGTTACCAAAAAATTACTTGACCAAATTCATTCAGGTGATGAAGCAATTATAATTGATATGGCAAGCAATAAGAAGTTGGAAGATTATCAATTTACTGGTGATTTGCGTTCTTTAAATGAACAAGTGAATAAAATGCAAATCTCTTATTCCGTTGCAAACATTTCTAAATCATTAAATTTATGCTTTTCTCTTTTTGAAAATTCAAAAAATATCAATAAAGAAATATACATAATTTCTGATAATCAATCAATCAATTTCCTTAATTTTGATTCATCAAAAGTTCAGAAAATAAGACCAGCATTTTATTTTTTAACAATTGGAGCTAACTCCAAAGTTACATTGAAAAATTTATCTGTTGATTCTTTGAATTTTATTACGCATATATTCCAACCAAATAAGCCAATTTTATTAAATGCAATAGTTCATAATCACTCTAAATCCGAGCAAGCTGAGTCCTCTATTTCTTTATCATTTGGTAATGAAAAAGTTGCTCAACATTCATTTGATATTAGTAAAGCTTCTGATAAAGCAATTGAACTTTCAACAAATTTAAGTGATGAAAAGATAATTAATGGAAAAGTAGAATTACAAAGTGATGCTTTAATTGAAGATAATACAAGATATTTCGGGATTATTATTCCTAAAAAGCCAAAAGTTGCTTTAATAGAAGATGAGAAAAATCCTTTTCTGCTTACCGCTTTGCTTTATAATAGCCCTAATTCATATTGTGAAACTGATGTGCTTTCGCCAAATGATTTCAACAATCAAGATATTCAAAAATATGATGCAATTATAGTTGCTTCATATACAAATTTATCAATGGATAAACTTAATAAATATCTATCTGGCGGAGGAAAAGCCTTGCTTTTCCCAACTGATGAATTAAAAAATAATTCTGCTATTTTCCAAAAAATTAATAATCTAAATTTAAATTTCAAATTTGGAACAAATGCAGTGATTACTAAAATAAACAAGAATAATCCTCTTTTTGAAGGTGTATTTTTGAATAAATCGGAAGAGAATTCACCAGACAATATTAAAATTAATCAGTTTGTAGTTGCAAATAAAGGGATTCCAATTATTGAGACAACAGACGGTATTTTACTTTCAGAACAAAATATAGGGAGTGGGAAAATGATATTTTTAGGGGTTTTCCCTGATACAAAATGGAGTAATTTGCCTACTTCTACATTGTTCCCTGTGATTATTTACCGTAGTATTCTGTATCTGTCTATGTTACCAGAATTATCAAAAGATGTGGTTATCGGGCAAAATGCACAGATCATAATACCTGAAAGATTTGCCAAAGGTTCAAATTTCAAAGTTGTTGATCCGAAAGGAAATGAATTTTATCTGTATGCTCCATATTTGCCAAGCGGAGTAATCATAAGTTTAAAAGATTTTATTTTGCCGGGCAACTATATTATTTACAATGCTTCTAATGAACCTGTGGCTATTGTATCAGCTAATTTATCTAAATTTGAATCTAATTTGCAACCAATAGAAAATGATAAAATTTCATCTTTACTTCAAAAGAAATTTGGTAGCAGTGTTAATGTTTCGTTTATTGATGATTTCACCTCTTTAAATAAGAAAATTGAGAAAGTAAGAACAGGTTCTGAACTTTGGCAAATATTAATAATATTAGCGTTAATAACAGCAATAGCTGAACTTGTAGTTCAAAGAGTAATGAAAAATGAAGTAGTCTAATTAAACACAAGTAAAGTAATGAAACGGATATTCTTATTATATCTTATTATATCTTATTATATAAAATTGTGTTTAATTTTAATGAATAAAAATCAATTGAACTAAAATAAAAATTGGCAACAGCACAATTAAAGAAAATTTAAACATATAAGCAAAGAAATGAGGCATAGGTATTTTCTGTTCTTCTGCAATTGATTTTACCATAAAATTAGGTCCATTTCCAATATAAGTTATAGAACCAAACATAACAGCACCTGTTGCAATTGCGGCAAGAATATTTGCAGGTATTCCTGCAACAAGCGGAATATTTGCAAATATTTGCGGTTCTTGATGCACTAAACCTAATGCAAGCGAATAAAATGTTACTGCTGTTGGGGTGTTATCTAAAAACGAACTTAAAGTACCTGCGGCATAATAATATTGAATAGAACTTGTTACACCTAATGAAATTGCATTTGCTTCCAAATATATTATTACT
>Ga0123519_10016034_pt1 | contig 10460 bp, 5 predicted proteins | sample YelNatPaOPRAMG02_FD_87396 | JGI IMG/M metagenome (GOLD analysis project Ga0123519, IMG submission 87396) | Hot spring microbial communities from Yellowstone National Park - Yellowstone National Park OP-RAMG-02 (version 2) | ecosystem: Environmental > Aquatic > Thermal springs > Hot (42-90C) ...
TGTTATACTTATTGAAACTCTCGACCCCAGTGTTACCAAAACAGTCATTGATGTTAACTATTCTACTTTGATATCCTTAAAACCTAATTATATACCACAATTAAATGGAGATGAACATAAAACATTGATGAATGAACTTTTATTTTCAGGGGGTTATAAAGAAGAAGATATTGAAGAATTATATCCCTCATTATTTTATACTCCTAAAGATGAAGGATATATTGATTATCACCATAATACTAATTGGCAGAATATTATTTTCAATAATTCTATATCAAATCGTTTTCATATTAATGTTAAAGGTGGTGATGAAATTGCAAGATATGGATTATCTGTTGGATATTCATTAAATAATGGAATAATAAAGCAAACAAAATATAATGATTTTAATCTAAGATTTGTTTCTCGGTTAAATATTTTCAGATGGATGCGTATGAATGCCGAAGTGTCAATGAATTCAACTTCAGGCAATTTAAAAGAGTCTGCTGTATCAAAAGAAACTAGCCCAATTTTAACAAGTTTAGCAAAATCACCATTGTTGAATCCATATCAGTATGATGAAGAAGGAAGAGAAGTTTCAATACTTTCAGAAGTTGATGAAATAGGCGTAAGCAATCCCCTTGCTGTAATTCAAAATTTTGAAGCAAAAAATTTAAATAATAGTTTTTCTTCATTTTTTAATTTTGAATCAAATATTAATAAACATCTTATTGCAAATTCGATTATTAGCCTTAAATATAATATTCTCAAAGAATCAGAATTTCTTCCTAACCATGGTATGGAACATTACTACGAACAAGAAGCCTATAATGTAGCTAAACAGGGAAATAATGAATATTTTAATATTTACAATAATACTTTTTTAAGATATCAAAAGCAATTTAATTCAAATAATTTATTAATATCAACAATTGGCGCACATATTAGTCATAATAAATATCAATTCGATTATGGAATATCCAAAAATGCACATGAAAATGACCAATACAGAGATTTACAAAGTGGACAAAATAGCTTGAGAGAAATTGGTGGAATTAATAGAACATGGAATTATGTAACAATATATGAAAATCTTTATTACTCATTAAAGGATAAATATCTTTTCTCAGCAAGTATTTCACTTGATGGCTCATCAAGATATGGCAAAAACGCTATTAATACCATTAAAATTAATGGTCAGCCATTTGCAATTTTTTATTCAGGGGGTTTTGCTTGGAGAATTTCCAATGAACCATTTCTCAAAAATATATCATCAATTGAAGATTTAAAACTTAGATTTTCTGCTGGAGTTTCAGGAAATGATGATATTGGAGAATCAAACAGCAGAAGATATTATAAATCGATTAAGTTTAGCCAGACAACAGGATTATATCCCGGTGGAATTTTTAATGATAAATTATCATATGAAAAAGTCTCTCAAATTGATGCAGGCGTTGATTTATCAATGTGGGGAAATAGATTAGTTGCAACAATTGATTATTTTAATTCGGCTACTAATAATTTGCTAGTTTATATGCCAATTGAAGCTTATTTAGGTTATGATTATAAAGTTGAAAATTTTGGAACTATTAATAATAATGGCATAGAATTATTTACATCTGGCCGTATCATTGCTAAAAATAATTTTAAATTTGATTTATCTTTCACTTTGACAAAAATTAAAAATGTAGTTAAAGATTTGAAAGGTAAATACTTTATTACCGATATTCCCGGAGGACAATTAATTAATACTGAAGGTTATGCAATAAATAGTTTTTATGGATATAAATTTAAAGGCGTATTTACGACACAAGAACAAGCAAATAATGCAAATCTTTTAAATGATAAAGGAATGCCATATCAAGCTGGAGATGCAATTTTTGAGGATATATCAGGCCCTGATGGGCAGCCAGATGGTATAATTAATTCATATGATAAAACAATTATTGGCTCGCCACTTGCTGATTTATTTGGCGATATAACCACTACATTTTCATATAAACGATTAAAACTAAATTTTGTGTTTCAATATATAACCGGAAATCAGATTTTTAACTATTTAAGGTACATGAATGAAAGAATGACAGGACTTGAAAATCAAAGTGCCAGCATTCGTAATAGATGGACATATGAAGGTCAGGTTACTGATGTACCAAGAGCTTTATGGAATGATCCAATTGGAAATTCAGCTTTTTCAAGTAGGTGGATTGAAGATGGTAAATATTTAAAATTAAAAAATATAACTTTAAGTTATAAGTTTAGAGAAAGGTTCTTAAGTCTTAGAACTTCTGAAATATATTTCTCGGCAATTAATATATTAACTTTTTCAAAATATCTTGGATATTATCCTGAGTTTGCATATTCTTATTCACAAACATATTTGGGAATTGATTACGGTCAAATGCCTTTATCAAAACAATTTATTTTAGGAATTAAATTAGGTTTATAATTAATTAAAATTATGAGAAGAAAAAGAAATTTTAAATCCGCAGCAGTAATAATAAGTATAGTATTTTTAGTGTTTTCTATTTCTTGTGATGATTTTTTTGATCCTAAACAAGAATTAAATTTGGATGAAAAAAATATGTTTACCGACTGGTATGAATATCGTGCAGCCGGAATGGGTTTATATGGATTACAACAAAAACTTGTTGAACAATTATTGGTGCTCGGAGAATTACGTGGCGATTTACTTAAAGTTACCGAAAATGCCGACGCAGATCTGAAAGAAATATATGAGTTTAAAATCTCAAAAACTAATAAGTATGCTTCTCCTATCAACTTTTTTAAATTAATAGGAGCATGCAATAATTTAATAAGGGTGATTGAAAAAAATCATCCTGAGGTATTAGATCGTAATAGTTCTGTAACTAATTACGACCGCTTATATGGAGAAGCTGTTACCATGAGGGCATGGGCATATTTTAATGCAGTTAGAATATATGGTAAAGTACCCTTTATTCATCAATCACTTGTAACAGATGAAGAAATTGAAAAATATATTAATTCAAGTGGAACATATGTCGATAGTATTTATATTACATATGCCCTTGACGGATATCATAACGATACAATTAAAAGAAAAGATACAACACTTACAAAGTTATATTACGATTTGAATATTATTGTCGATAAATTTACTAATGAATTAGAAAATCTTAAAGCCGTTGGAGTTAATTATGCTATTAACAATAATAAGGATGAATGGGAAATTATTACCTGGCACGATTATGGATACCATGCTCTTCTTGGACATATGTATCTTACAATTGGCGATTTAGTAAAAGCTGCTTATCATTTTAATAAAATAATTTTTAATAATTCTGATAACGACAGATACGAGCTTAATAGTAGTTTTTCTTATAATTCATGGAGCAATATATTCAGAAATATCGATAACCGTGAACATATATACACTATATTTTTTAATAAAGGTGATTTTCAGCAAAATAATTTACAGAAATATTTTTATCCTGAATACGGGCCAAATAAATTCTTATTAAAACCCACAAAACAAGCAATTTTAAAATGGGAAACTGTATGGAGAAATCAGCAAATGGCTGAAAATTTTACTAATCCCAGCCTTACACGTATGACGAATGTTGGTAATCCGGGCGATTATTTCCGTGGTTATGGAATTTCATATATTTATTTCAATGGGATTGATGCTCTGAGTGCTATGGATTTCTTAAATATGCTTGATTTGAAAAAACGTGGTGATATGAGAAATGCAGAAAACATTCTGGCAGGATATGATACGGTAGTTTGGAAATATTCTTTAAGGTCATATGGTGATGCTTTCCAACAAGACCCATATTATATAATTTATCGGGCTGCAGGTATTCATTTATATCTTGCTGAAATATATACCTATTGGGCGTATGAGCAGAATGGTTTGATTAGAACAAACTTAAATAATGCACTTTATCTTTTAAACGATGGTAAAATTTATGATATTTCTCAAGCCAGAAGTCAACGTGGAGTTCGTGGAAGAGTTGGCCTTGGTGGTGATAATGATGCTATAAATATTAATAATATTATTTATCTTCACGATCCTTTCACTAATAAAATTATTGGTTATAAAGATTATTCAGGTAAAACCTATGAAAAACAACTTTACCTGGAAGAACAGATACTTGATGAAAGAGCAAGAGAGCTAGCTTTTGAAGGAGAAAGATTTTATGATTTGATGAGGGTTGCTAAACGCAGAAATGACCCTACATTTTTAGCAAAAAAGGTTTCTGAAAAATTCGAGGGGACTAAAAGAGATGAAATTTATAATTTCTTAAAAAATGAAAATAATTGGTATATCCATTATTTTGAATAAATTTATTCAAAATTTTTCTGAATCATTTATTTCTATTAATCTCAAAAAATAAAGAGTCTTAATTATTCTTATTAATAGGAAATATTGACTTATTTATTAATATTAATTTGGATAACAAATAAAAATATTTTAATAAAAAAGAAATATTTTATTTATTAATTCAAGCTCATCGAAAAGAATTTTTTATTCATTATTAATAAACTATCCATCTATATTTATATCAATTATTAAATATCTTTTTTTATCTTTGCTTATCTAATTTTTATTTTGTTTTAGGCAAATATAATAAAGCAGTTATGCTCACAACTATAAAGTGAAATTTTAATAAAAATTTTTTTATTTAAAAATTATTTATATTTAAGGCCTTTTTATATAATTTTTATTTCCTAATTAAAATAATTGAGAGATGAAAGCAATGATTTTGGCAGCAGGCCTGGGAAGAAGATTAAAACCACTTACAAATGATAAGCCAAAAGCGCTTGTCGAAGTGGGAGGTAAACCTATGATTCAATGGGTATTGGAAAAACTTGAAAAAGAAGGTTTTAACGAAATTATTGTTAATGTACATCATTTTGCCGATCAATTAATTGAATTTTTAAATAATTATAAATCAGCTAATCTTAAAATTGAAATCTCCGACGAAAGTAATTTTTTACTCGATACTGGTGGCGCTTTGCTTAAGGCGGCTGACTTTTTAAAAGGTACCGAGCCTTTTCTTATACACAATGTTGATATTTTATCAACTATTGATTTACAAAAATTTTATAATTATCATCTCGAAAACGGCGCTTTAGCTACTTTAGCTGTTAAAAAACGTAAAAGCTTTAAATATTTGTTATTTAATAAGAATAATGAACTTGCAGGATTTCATAATGAAAAAACCGGCGAATCAATTTTTTCGACAAATTCCCCTTCTTTTCTTACTAAATATGGTTTTAGTGGCATACACGTTATCTCTCCCGAAATTTTTGATTTAATCATCGAAAAAGGTAAATTTTCTATTACTAATTTATATTTACGTTTAGCCCGTAAAAATAAAATTTTAGCTTATATTCACAACGATGATTACTGGTTTGACCTTGGTAAAAGAGACCAGATTATTAAAGCTGAAGATTTTATTGAATCAGGTATGATGGAAACTTGATATGTCAAAACTTACTGTATATAGGGCATCGGCCGGTTCAGGTAAAACTTATCTTATCACACTCGAATATCTTAAGTTATTATTCAATTTTCCATATAATTACCGTCATATTCTTGCTGTAACCTTTACAAAAAAAGCTGCAGCCGAGATGAAAACACGTATTGTTGAACAACTATATAAGCTTGCAAATGGCGATAATACGCCATACCTGAATGAACTTGAAAATGCTTTGCAATTAAAAGAAAAAAGTATTCGTCAGCAGGCCGAGTTGCTTCTTAAATATATACTTCATGATTATTCACGCTTTTATATCGAAACTATTGATTCTTTTTTTCAAACAATCTTACGGTCTTTTATTCGTGAAATAGGCATACAAACTGGTTTTAGGGTTGAACTCGACAATACAAAAGTGCTTTCGGCTGCCATCGACTTACTTTTTAATGAAATATCAAATGATGATTCACTGAAAAATTGGTTAGTTGAATTTATTGAAGATAAAATATCTGAAAATAAAAAATGGGATATTAAAAAAGACCTTCTTAATCTTGGTTACGAAATTTTCAGAGAAGAATATATACTTTCAAAACACTCACTATTAAATACAATTAAAGAAAAATCAATTACAAAGGATTTTAAGGTTAAACTCTTTACAATCAAGAATAATTATGAAAAAACACTTACTTCAATGGCCAATAAAGCTCTTAACATTATTGATAAACACAATCTTTATCTCACCGATTTTTCAGGTGGTCGCTATGGACCTGCAGGTTACTTCATCAATATTATAGAAAAAAAATTTGTGCCTCCGGGAATAAAATTTATTAATGCCTGCAATGATGAATCGAAGTGGTATACAAAAGAATCTGATATTCAAAAAAGAATACTTGATTGCCTAAACAATGGATTACTTGATATTGCCATTAAAATTCTTGATTATTTTAATAGTGAGCATGAAAAATATTATACTTCTATCGAAATTTTGAAATCATTAAACATTATTGGACTTTTTAATGACATTGAAAATAAAATCAGAGAATATTCTAGCAACGAAAACCTTCTTCTGCTTTCCGACTGTACTCAGCTTATTTCAGAAATAATTAAAGATAATGACTGTCCTTTTATTTATGAAAAGTCAGGTACAAACCTTAAACATTTTATGATTGATGAATTTCAGGATACTTCACGTCTTCAGTGGAATAATTTTAAACCATTAATAGTTAACTCATTATCACAAAATTATTTATCCTTGATTGTCGGAGACGTAAAACAATCGATATATCGTTGGCGAAATTCTGATTGGACTATAATGACTAATGATATTTATAATCAATTTTCAAATTTTGGAATAGAGGAAAGAAAACTTGAATTTAATTATAGAAGTAAAAAGAATATTGTTTTTTTTAATAATTTCTTATTTCAATACGTTCCAAATGTATTAGGTAATTATTTTGAAAACTTAACAGATTCTACTGACATTTTTCAGAAAGCATATAAAGACACAGTTCAGCAGATACCTTCAGAAAAGGATGGAGGTTTTGTCAAAATTGAATGGATAGAATCTTCGAATAATGAAGATTTTACTGCAAACGTTTTACCAAAATTTGTTTCAGATATTGAAAATTTACAACTGGCCGGATATAAACCTAACGAAATTGCTATTTTAGTAAGGAAAAAAGATGATGCTCGAAAAATTTCAGATTTTTTAGCTAAATATAAGACTAAATACGCAAAACCAAATATATTCTATGATTTAATTTCTGAAGAATCAATGTCTGTCTCTTCTTCTCCAATTGTCAAATTTATAGTGGCTATAATTAAATACTTTATAAATCCAAATAATTCTGTTAACAATTATTTGATACAGCATATTTACAATAATTATATTAACAATAATGTCCGATTTTCTAATGAGTATAATAACAATGATTTTTTCAAGATATTTTCTGAAAAATTAAAGACTTTAAAAAATCTTTCCTCTACATACGAACTTACTGAAAATATAATCAGAATATTCAGATTATCAGACATTGTAAGTCAATTACCATATTTAACTGCTTTTACTGATATTGTTTATAATTACTCAATCGATAATTCTTCTGAAATAAACAATTTTATTGAATGGTGGGATGAAGAAGGCAAAGAAAAAACAATTTCGGCGAATGAGCTTACCAATGCAATGCAAATTCTTACAATTCATAAATCAAAAGGTTTGGAGTTTAAAGTGGTACTAATTCCTTTCTGTAATTGGCCAATTGAAGAAACTACCTCTAAAATTTTATGGCTTAAAACTGATTGCGAACCATTTTCGGAACTTAATATAATACCTGTTAAATACAGTTCATCACTTGAAAATACAATCTTTAAAAATGATTATATTGAGGAAAGAATGAAATCATCTATCGATAACCTTAATCTGCTTTACGTTGCTTTTACCCGTGCATCAGAAGTTTTAATATCATATTGTCTATTAAAAAATACTAAAAACAATAATTATTTAAAAACAACCGGAAATTTTATTCATCATGTATTATTTAATTTTAAAATAGAATATAATTGTGAAATTAATATTGAGTTGTTTGGCGAAAATAAAATAATGACTATCGGAAATATTGATATTTATGCTAATAAAAATATAGCTCAAGAAGATTCACTTATCAATATCATCAGTAATCAAGGGTTTAAGAATATATGGGAAAATAAAATTTCTATCAAGTCAAATAGCGAAAACGCATTTAATAAAAACTTAACCACAGCAAATAATATTGAACATGGAAAGATTATGCATGAAATGTTCAGAAACATAATTTATCAGAGTGATATTGAAATAGCCTTAAGAAAGCTTTTAAACTCAGGATATATTAATGCTTATGAATTACCTGAGTATCGCAAAAAATTGAATAAAATTTTTGAAAATGATGAAATAAGGAAATGGTTTGAACCTGGCTCAATTGTCAAAACCGAAACGCCTATATTACTTGGCAATGGCAAAACATTACGGCCCGACAGAATAATGATAAATGATAAAGAAGCAATAGTAGTTGATTACAAATTCGGAACTCAGCAAAATGAAGATCATAAAATTCAGGTATCGGAGTATCTGAGCTATCTAAAAAAAATGAATTTTAATAATTTAAAAGGTTATATATGGTATGTTAACCTTCAAGAGATTATAGAGGTAGTATAACAGATTCGGCATGAATGAAAAAAATATTTTTTTTTGGAAGCATAAACGTCGTTACAATTCTTATTCCGAATATTTTAAAAAAGAATTTGGCACAAGAGTTCAAAAAGTCACAGTAGATGCGGGTTTTACCTGTCCCAACCGTGATGGAACCTTATCTTATGGAGGATGTTCATATTGTAATAATAATGCTTTTAATCCTTCATATTGTAATCCTAAAAAATCGATAAATCAACAAATTGAAGAAGGCATTATTTTTCACCAGAAAAGATACCGAAGGGCAAAGAAATATCTCGCATATTTTCAGCCATATTCAAATACTTACGCTCCTGTTGATAAGCTCAAGAATATTTATAACGAAGCAATTGCCAATCCTAACATATTTGGTATTGTTATTGGCACACGACCCGATTGTATTGATGATGAAAAGCTTGAATTTTTCAAAGAATTATCAGAAAAAACATATCTTGTCATAGAATATGGAATTGAATCGTGCTATAATAAAACGCTCCAAAAAATTAACCGCTGTCATACTTTCGAACAAACAGCTAAAGCAATCATAAAAACTTCTGAAAAAGGTATAAAAACATGTGGACATTTGATCTTGGGCTTACCCGGAGAAACCCGACAGGAAATTTTAGCGCAGGCTCCAATTATTTCAAAATTACCTTTAACAACAGTTAAACTGCATCAGTTGCAAATTTTCAGAAATACATCAATGGCCGAAGATTACAAACAAAATAGAAATATCTATTCTGATTTTTCGTTAGATGAATATCTTGATTTGGTAATTGAATTTGTTGAACGTCTTAATCCTTCGATAGTTGTAGAGCGTATATCGGGTGAAGCACCTCCGCGTTTTCTTGTTTCTCCTCCGTGGGGCTTGATACGAACAGATGAAATATTACGTATGTTTGAACAAAAACTTGAAGAAAGAAATACCTGGCAAGGCCGTTTATTTGGTGTTTGATTATATTAGTAAATCAAAATATTTAATTATTAATATCATATTTCATTCGGCAATCTTTTAAAATAAATAACCTTATCATCACTGTCATCATAAAAATCTTTCAAACGAGCAATTTCAGTATATCCGGCCGATAGATAAAAATGTCGGGTGGGATTATATAGTTCACGTGACGAAGTTTCGATATAAATATTTTTTCCTCCTTTTTTTAAAATTTCATTTTCTGTAAGCTTTAATAGTTCTTTTCCGATACCTTTTCCACGAAAATCGGCATGTGTTACTATCCAATATAAATCGTAACTCCATTTTGTGCAAGCTATTGAGCCATAACAAGTATAGGCAACAGGAATATCGCTAACTTCACATATAATAAATTCATAGCCACTTTCTTTTCCTTTATTTACTGCCTCTTCAATTAATTCAACAGCTATATCTGTTTCAAAATCATAAAAAAATCCGGTTGATTCGGTTATTTCTTTTATGGCTTTAATGTCAGAGGGCTTTACTGAAAAGCGATAATTTTTATTCATATTTATTTTTTTTGATGTTTTATAAAATTAACAAAACGTATTTTTATTTTTTAATAATTTTTTTTGCCAAGTAAGTAAATTCGTAAGTTATAATTTTTTCATTGTTTTTATAATATCTTCAAAACAGTTTTACGGGCCAATTTCTAAAAATAATTATTTGTTATTATATTAGTTCAAAACAGATATATATGGTATTGTTTTAGTTCTTTTTTCAGATATTTTGAATTTTCGCATACATTATCAAGCTTTTGCCAGAATTCGGCACTATGATTTTTAATTTTTGTATGTACCAATTCATGCAAAATAACAAAATCTATTAGATGATCTGGCAA
>Ga0123519_10016039_pt1 | contig 10458 bp, 8 predicted proteins | sample YelNatPaOPRAMG02_FD_87396 | JGI IMG/M metagenome (GOLD analysis project Ga0123519, IMG submission 87396) | Hot spring microbial communities from Yellowstone National Park - Yellowstone National Park OP-RAMG-02 (version 2) | ecosystem: Environmental > Aquatic > Thermal springs > Hot (42-90C) ...
CAACGATGCTCCGGTCACGTTCGATGAGGTCATCGGCCGGGTGGATGGGGTGGTGAGGGACGGCGTGGTGCTGCCGCTGCCGCCTCCTCCGCACACTCCGAGGCCGCCGGCGACGTTTCGCTTGCGAGTCTGGCTGGCGGGCGTGCATTCGCAGCTGTGTGGATTCAGGTGGTACAGGCGAGTGTGGCGCCGGCTGTGCCCTCTGGGCGGCGTGGTGGTGCGAGATGCCACGGACGAGGACGTTCCCCGCCTAGCGGAGTTCATGGCAGGCTACCGTCCGCGCCTCCCTGCGCCCAATCGTGAGCGAATCGTCAGAGCGGAGCTGGAAGACGCACGTGCAGCTGGCGCACATTATCTGCTTGCCGAGTCCGGCCCTAAGCTTTTAGGGATTGGGAGTGGCGGAGAGCTGCTGAAAGAACGGATTGGGGTGGACGGCTGGTGGATTGCCAACCTGCACGTGGGCACAAGATGTCGCGGACTGGGGGTTGGAACCGCCATCGTCCGCCATCTGGTGGAGCGGGCCAAGCGCGACGGCGCCGCGGAGGTGCTGTGCCTTGTGGCGCCAGGGAACAGTGCCTCCCGTGGGCTCTTTGGCAAGTTGGGGTTCGAGCCCGCGGAGCCGGTGTTTGCGGCGAGCGTGAACGCAGCTCAGGCACAGGCCGCAGGTGGTGCTCCGCCTTCTGCGTTGGTGCTTCGGTTGCCATTCGGCGATTCCCCGCCGTCCGGAGGCAGGTAAGGCATCAGCACCGCGTGGGGGTAGTCAACATCGTCCCCTTGGTAGGCTGGACCCACGTAGATGGATACGTGAACCGGCTTGAGACCAGCGGCAGCGGCAACGGTCAGCAGCTCTCGTTCCGAAACGTAGTGGCAGAAACCAGCGTGCATGTGGAAGGCGTCCCCGGGGTATCTGTGGCGCCTAGAGGGCAGCAGGCGCCTAATGCGCGCGGAGCCGCTGCAGGCGCCGGGTGTGTCTGGCAGCGCCAGAAAGCTCACCAACAGCGGACCCCTTACCACCCGGGCAAACGCCGCCAAGGTGGCGATCCGTAACTCCTGCGTGCGAATGTGGCTGAAGCTTCCCCATCCAAGCATACCCGCATCGAACTGGGGCATCTCCTCCAGGTTGGCGCTTGACAGGCCTGGCGCCGCCGCACGAAGCTGCGGAAGCTCCTCGTAGCGGCCCTGATAGGGCTCCACGCCGGGCATCGCCATCGCATTGCTGGCCATGCGGGCAGCGAGGGCGGGAGCGGCCTCAAAGGCCACCACCGAGTAGCCCATCTGCGCGAGCGCCAGCGGCTCCCGCCCGGCGCCCGCTCCGCCCACAAGAACACGCGCAGGCGGCCGCGGGAAGAACGAAGCTACGGCCTTGGCCTCCCAACGAAACAGCCCCCGGTGAACCACCGGTCCCTCCTGGCGATAGAACGGGCTGACGCCGTACACAAGGTCGTTGTAAGCGTCGAGGGTGGCGTCCGAGGCAAGCGCGAGCACCAGCTCCGAGCGGAGTGCGCTAAGCGCGGAGTACGCCCGGTCCAGCAGAGCCAGTCTGCGGATTGCTCTGGCGGCTATCAGCGGCATGGCACCGTGCATGCAACCGATCACCTCCGGCGTGCGGCCGCCAGTGCGCCCGCAACCATCCTGCGCGCAAACCGCGCAATAAGAGCCGCCGGGTAGAGCGCGCGTCGCGGCCACACCGGTGCAGCGTCGGGCAGGCCGTACCGTGCGCGGATGTAGCTGGGGTCGGGGAACAGCAGGTGCAGCAGGTACCACGCGCGCGACCGAGCGTCGGGGAGGTCCCTGGCCATCAGCACGCGATCGATGTAGCGCCCAAGGGCCGAGCCTATGGGGCTCGGTAAGAGGATGTGGTGCCGCGCGATCGGCGACGCGGTGCGCGGTAGGCCCGGCACGGGCACCCTCCAATGGGCGTGCAGGGTGGCGGCCACGGTTGCCACGTCCCTATCAACCCCCCACTGCGCAGATGACGCCCACACCTGATCCCAGTTGATGGGTGGCGCCTTGGGAGACGTCTGGACCAAGGCATCAAGCAGCCACCTCAGGCAGCCCTCGCCCGGCCTGAAGTGGCTCATGAAGTGCGTGGCTGTATGGATGAACGCGTGGGCCGGGCTCAGCACCATGAGGTTGGTGCCGGGCAAGCGCGCGGGCCTCGCGTCGGCCCACAGGAGACCCAGGGCGCGGCTCCGGCCGTGGCGGTGGAACGGGCTCACGTGAAGCTCGACGGGGAGCAGCCCAGGGCGCGCATACGGCCTAAGGTGATGGTTCAGGTGGTGGATCTGCACGTCGTACGAAGAGGCGCACAGGTGGGTGAACGGCGGGTGCTCATATCCGAGGCCCTCCATAACGCGAGACGCGTCCTCGGCGCGATTGGGCTGGATGAGCAGGTCGATATCGCTTATCAGCCGCCAAGCCGGATCGTCGTACAGGCTGAGGTATGCCGCGATGCCCTTGAGCGCTACGAGTGGCACGCCAGCTGAATCGAATGCAGCGGCCAGCTCGGTTAGCTGCTCCAGGGCGATGGCGGCCTTGTAGGTACGCGCTCTGTGTTGGCGCTCCCAGTCCGCAAGTATGGTTGGTGGCACGGGTGAGCTGCCCTGGCGGTTTCTGGACGCCCATACCGCCGGCCCAAGCCCGCACAGATCCACAAGGTCCCACAGCGCATCTCGCTCGTCCTGTGGTAGGGGGCTGGGCGCGGGCCACTGGGGCCCCAGAAAGAGCCACCCGCAGAGGTCAAACAGCGCTCGGTAGGCAGTTGGGCTCGCATCGGCGGGCGCGGCGAGCCTGGCGGGCTTTGGGCGGGCGGTCATAGCGCGCCTCTCACCATCTCTACTGCCGACCAGTCTGGCCTGCAGCGCATCCGAAACGCGGGAAGGCGTTGCACAACCTCGTGGGCTACTTGCATCGCGCGGTCCAAGAGGGCCACATCCCAGTACGGAAGGTAGGCTCGCGACAACAGGGCGGCCGCAGCTGCCGATGGGGGGAGCGGCCGCAGGCTGTTCAGCGGGGACTGCTCCAGAAAAAGGAGGGCGGCGGCGGGGGCGGATCGGTTGACTACCGGCTCCTCTCGCCTGGCCCAAGGTGTACCGTAGGCCACAACGCCATCATCGGTTAGCCGCAGCGCCACGCGGTCCGTGGCCAGGAGCGCCACGTTCGGGTCGGCGGCCCAGATGCGCGCCTGGGTGCTCTTTCCGGCGCCGGACTGGCCAAGGAACAGGAACGCCCTACCCGCGTCCTCTACGGAGCTGGCGTGAACGGCGATCGCGTCGAAGAAGAGGAGGCGCGTGCGAAGCGCAAGCTCGCCCAATCCGTGTGCCAGCACCTCGCGCGACGCCGCGGCGCCAGCTCGCTCTGTGATCGAGATCCGGTTCCACTTCGGATTGGCCCACATCGCCGCGAGCGACGGCCCATGTGGATCCCCGAAGCCGACGAACCGCGCCACCAGGCCGTCGCCGGCCGCAGAGCGGTACATCCGCCACGCCAGCCCGGGATCGTACAGCAGCTCTCCGGTAGGCACAGCATCGGGGTCGCCCGCACGCCACTCGATCACGGCGTCGGTCGTCGGCGGCGAGCGCAGCACGAAAGGGCGGTACCGCTCCGGGATGACAAGCTCCACCGAGCCTGGCTCTGGCCGCAGCTCCACGCACATGCCGGCAACCGCCATCGAAACGGGGTTCATCCGGCCTCCGGCCTGCGGTGCCGTTTGGCGCGTTCTTTGGCCAGCTCGCAGAGGAACGGCACGGCGCCATCCAGCCGCCGCATCTCCGAATAGGACCAACCCGGGCAGCATCCGCAGTACCGCCTCAGTTCGCAACTGGCGCACTGCGGGGTTGGGGGAATGCTGAGCGCGAACTCGCGGACCTGCCGCCACGCCTCTGCGAAGCCGACTTGCAGCGGCTGCGCGCGCGGGAGTGGAAGGGCGTTGCAGATCCCCATCTCTCCAGTTGAGGAGACGATGAACGAGCTTGTGCCCGCGGAACAGTAGAAGGCAGAACCCGGCGGGGCAAGCCCGGCGTCCTCCGCCGGCGGCGGATCCACCCAAGCTTGCGCTTCGACATCCGCCTGCTGGCATGGGGTGAGCCTGAGCTGGCAAGACTCGGACTCAACGCCGTCTCTCGGCCCAAACAGGTGGGGGCTTACGGCGAACGGCACGCCCCACCGGTCGGCCATGCCGCGCATCTCGTCGATCTCGTGGACGTTGAGGGCGCAGACGGTTGACTTCACGAGGAGTGTGAGGCCGGCGTTGAGGAGGTGCTCTATGCCGGCCACGCAGCGCCGATATCCGCCGGGCGCTCCGGTAACGGCCTCGTAAGTGGGTTCGGTGGCGCCGTAGAGGGTCACTTCGGTGCGAGAGGGAGGGCATTCGGCGAGGCGACGGGCGACCTCCTTGGTGACGAGGGTGCCGTTGGTGAACAGGATAAGCATCACGCCCAGGGGCGCAACGCGGTGGTAGATGTCGAAGAAGTCTGGCCTGAGAAGGGGTTCGCCGCCGGTGAGGAGGAGAAACACCATGCCGGCGTCCACAGCCTCCAGGGCGAGCTGCGCCCATTGGTCTGCGGACAGCTCCGGCGGGGAATTGGCTTTGCACGCGTGGCTGTGCCGAACATAGCACATTCGGCACGCCAAGTTGCACCTGGCGGTCAGCTCGAACGAGCCGTTGGCGGGCTGCCCAGCGGCGCCGGCTTCCCGTAGGATTCGCCTGGTGAGCTCTCTGTAGCTAGACTGCGGCGGGCTCATCTTGGAGGAGACCGATCCCATGCAGCTGTGCCACGAACTCCCTGACGTCGGTGGTGGCCTGCTCGGGGTCCACCTCGAAGCTATCGGCCACCTTAGCAGCTATCTCCTCCAGGCTGTGGGTTCCGTCCAGCAGCTCCCAGATGTAGAGGCCCGTGGCGTTCATGGTGACAAGCCCGTTCATGTCCAGCACCCGAGCGCCCGCGGGCACCAACACAATGCTGTCGCCGATCTTGCGCGACGCGAACCCCTCTTTCCTGCGCATTTCGTCAACGCAGGGCCGGCAAGCCCCGCCAGGACGGGGCCAGACTACGCCCCTGCAGCCTCCAATGCCTTCACGCGATTCGCCGTCCGAGCGGCCGGCCCAAACGCTTTGCAGCGAGCCTTAGCTGGAGGCGTTGCAACCCCCCGCGTTCGACGGAGTTGTGCAGACCATCAGCCGCTCTTCGGGGGTGAGGGCCACATACTCGACGCTCGGCTTTTCGTAGGGCCGACGCTGCTTCTGCTCTTTGCGCTCTTCCGTTCCCGCGGCTTGCTGTTTGCTATCCATCGGCATATCCTCCGGTGCGGGCTATGGGGGCATTCGCCGTGCGCCACCGGGCCAGGAGCCTCGGCCATGTTACGCTCGGTGTGGCGCGGCTTCGACCAAGGGCCGCCGACGTCCCAGGATGGGCGGCAGGTCGTAACCTCTGCATGTAGTATAGCACACGGTTGCTGGAACCTGTCAATACCAGCGAGTGCGGGCGGGTCCAGAGCTGGCAGACGCATAGAGGTCTGGCACCAAACCCATCGTTCCTATGCCAGGGCAATCGACGGACGGGATTGCACCCTTGGCCCCAAAGCTTTGGGAGGGATGACCGGGGGTAGGAGGCCGGAGAACGGCGAACACCGCAACCATCATTCCCATTCGTGAGCTCCTGCGCCCAAGCAGGTGAGCCCCGCCCACAGGCGGAAGCTGTTAGAGTGGAGTGCCCAGCCTGCATCGGGCGCCGTTTCACATCGAGATGCGTGTACTTGCCATCGCCTTATCTGCGTTAGCTTCGATCATTGGAGGGCCAACCATGGCGGCAGCTGCCGGTCCCGGCGCACCCACCAACCTCAGATGTGAGTACCAGGTCAAGCCACTCGCTCTGGATACCGATCGTCCCCGCCTCTCGTGGGAGGTGACTGACGGGAGGCGCGGCGCCGTCCAGTCCGCCTATCAGGTGCTTGCGGCCACTACTGTGGAGAAACTCCAAGAGGGCCGCGCGGACCTCTGGGACAGCGGCAGGGTTTCATCTGACCAAAGCAACCAGATCCAGTACGCCGGAGCCCCGCTCCACTCTGGCATGCGTGTGTATTGGAAGGTACGCACCTGGGACAGTCACGGGAGTCCGTCGCCGTTCAGCCAAGCCGCGTGGTGGGAGACCGGTTTGTTGCGCCCGGAGGACTGGCGCGCCACCTGGATCTGCTCCAACGAGCCGTTGCCAGATCGCGACGAGCTCTTCTACCAGGATAACCCGGCGCCGCTGTTCCGCAAAGAGGTGCAGATCCGCAAGCCCGTCCGCTGGGCCAGGGCATACGTGTCCGGCCTGGGCTACTACGAGCTGCACATAAACGGCAGGCGGGTGGGCGATCACGTGCTGGACCCCGGGTGGACCACCTACTCCAAGCGCGTGCTCTACTCCGCCTACGACGTTACCTCTATGCTGAAGCAGGGGGCGAACGCCATCGGCGCCATGCTGGGCAACGGGTGGTACAACCCGCTGCCGATTCGCTTGTTCGGTCGGTGGAACCTGCGCAGGATACTGGACGTTGGCAAGCCGCGCCTCATATTCCAGCTTGAGGTGGCCTACGCGGATGGTTCCCGCGAGACGTTCGTCACCGACGAGACATGGAGGGTTGGGCTGGGCCCCGTGCTGCGCAACAGCATATACCTCGGCGAGGTGTACGACGCAAGGCGTGAGGTGCCTGGGTGGGACGCGCCGGGCTTCGACGACTCCGGGTGGCCGCACGCGGTCGGCGCTACGGAGCCGGTGGGGCCGCTGGTGGCCCAAATGGCGCCGCCGATCAGGGTGTGCCGGGTCCTGAAACCGGTGAAGCTCACGGAGCCCAAGCCGGGCGTTTTCATCTTCGACCTTGGGCAGAACTTCGCGGGTTGGGTTCGGCTGCGCGTGCGCGGCGAGGCGGGCACCAGCGTGACCATGCGCTACGGCGAGCTTCTGTACCCAGACGGCACGCTGAACTGCATGACATCCGCCTGCACGCAGATCAAGGACGGCCACATAGACGGCGGGCCGGGCGCCCCCCGGGACGCGCTCCAGACGGATACCTACATCCTGAAGGGGGGTGGCCCGGAGGAGTACTGCCCGCGGTTCACTTGGCACGGGTTCCGGTATGTGGAGGTGACGGGCTACCCCGGCAGGCCGACGCTTGAGGCTGTAGAGGGGCTTCAGCTGCATTCCGCCGTAGAAGAGGCCGGCAGCTTTCGGTGCTCCAACGAGCTGCTCAACCGCATACAAAGCCTGTGCATGTGGGCCCAGCTCAGCAACATGTTCAGCGTACAGTCGGACTGCCCCCACCGCGAGCGGCTGGGCTATGGCGGCGATATCGTGGCCGCCAGCGAAATGGCCTTGATGAACCTGGACATGGCCGCCTTCTACACCAAGGCCGTCCGCGACCTCCAAGACGCCGCCCGTCCCAACGGGGGCATGACCGAGACGTCGCCGTTTGTGGGCATAGCAGATCGCGGCCTCGGCGGCGACAGCGGGCCGATTGGGTGGGGCACCGCGTACCCGCTCCTCCAGTGGCAGCTGTACCAGTATCACGGCGACAAGCGCCTGATGGAGGAGCAGTACCCAACTACGAAGCGCTGGATGGAGTTCCTGCAGTCCAAAGCCAAAGATAACTGCATCGATGTGTGCATCAGCGACCACGAGAGTGTTGTGCAGAAGCCAGAGGCGCTGACGGCAACGGCGTTCTACTACTACAACGCCTGGATGGCCTCGCGCATAGCCCGAACCTTGGGTCGCAATGCCGATGCCGACCAGTACGAGCGCCTGGCGGAGCAGATCCGAGGGGCGTTCAACAAGCGGTTCCTGGTGGCCGGCACCGGTCGATACGACACCGCCACCCAAGCCTGCCAAGCGTTCGCCCTGTACATGGGCCTGGCGCCAGACCAAGAGCGGGACGCCGCGCTGGGAGTGTTGGTGAAGGACATTTTGGAGCTGCACAGCGGCCACCTGACCACCGGCATCTTCGGCACCAAGTACATGCTCAACGCGCTTACTGACATGGGCCGCGCAGACGTGGCCTATACGATTGCAACGCAGCGTACCTATCCGAGCTACGGCTACATGCTCGAACACGGAGCCACAACATTGTGGGAGAGCTGGCGGCTGGACGAATACACGTACTCGCACAACCACCCCATGTTCGGCTCCATCAGCGAGTGGTTCTACAAGGCGCTCGGCGGCATCAACCCGGACCCGGAGCGCCCCGGGTTCCAGCGAATGCTGATCCGCCCACAGCCGGTTGGCGACCTAGAGTGGGCTCGGACCGAGCACCGCACTATGTATGGGCTGGTTCGCACTGCGTGGCGCAAGGCAGCTGGCGGCCTGAGGTTTGACGTGAGCCTGCCGGCCAACACATCCGCGCTGGTGATGGTCCCGCTGCTCGGCATTGGGAAGCCCTCCGTCACAGAGGGAGGGCGAGTGCTGCTGCGAAACGGGGTACCAACCGCCAACGCAGATGCCCGGCGTTTCGTGGGCCTGCGCGATGGCTTCGCCGCGTTTGAGGTTGGCGCCGGCACGTACAGCTTTGGCGTTCGGTAGAGGATTCCTGGCATCGGCTGTGCGGGGGCTCGGCGGCGCAGGTGCACACGCCAGCCGCCCCAACAGCATATTGGGAAGGATATGATTAGCGAGCGTTTGCCAAGTGGTTGCCGCCACCTCCGTCCGCTCTCCTACCGCGGTGCCTTGCGGAGAGGGGTGGCAAAGCTGGGCAAGGGGAACCATGCACGGTACGCTCGGCTCATCTCGACGCGTACGACCCCAACGGTCGTCCTAGCTACGATGCATCAGCGGGAGGCAGCATGTTGATGGGACTCCTTTTCGGTCTAGCGGCGCTCCAGGCGCCGGTAGCGCATTCCACCAATGCGGACATGGTTCTGTGGTACCGCCAGCCTGCGCGGCAGTGGGTGGAGGCGCTGCCGCTGGGCAACGGGCGCCTGGGCGCCATGGTGTTTGGCGGGGTGGCGCACGAGCGCGTTCAGCTCAACGAGAACTCCCTCTGGGACGGCCATAAGCGGGACACCAACAACCCGGAGGCCCTCCGGTACCTGCCAGAGGTGCGCAGGCTCCTGTTCGAGGGCAAGAACGCGGAGGCCGCGGACCTTGCCAGCAAGCACATGATGGGCATACCCGCTGGCGTCAAGTCGTACCAATCTCTCGGCGACCTCTGGCTCGACACGGACGCTCCCGACGAGGTGCAGCAGTACCGCCGTGATCTGAGCCTAGACACGGCCATCACAAGCGTCTCCTACCAGGTTGGCGACGCCGTCTTCACGCGCGAGCTTTTCGCCTCTGCGCCAGACCAGGTGATCGTCATCAGGTTGGGATGCAGCAAGCCAGGCCGCGTGAACGCCAGGCTGCGGATCACACGCCAGCAAGATGCCTCCAGCTTCGTGGAGGGCGACAACACGCTCGTCCTTCGGGGCCAGGTGATGGACAAGCCGGAAGGCTCGGCTCAGAACCTCGGCATGCGGTTCGAAGCTCGATTGCTGGTCCTGCCGCAGGGCGGGACGGTCTCCGCCGACGGCGACGCACTCAAGATCCAGGGCGCAGACGCAGCTACCCTGCTTCTGGCAGCCGCCACCAACTACCGCGGGGGCGATCCCGAAAAGGCCTGCCAAGACAGGCTTTCGGCGGTGGCCCGAAAGCAGTATGACCAGCTGCGGGCGGACCATGTGGCAGACTACCAGAAGCTGTTCGAGCGAGTGGTGCTAGACCTGGGCCCGGGCCCCAACCCATCGCTGCCAACCGACGAGCGACTTGCCGCTGTCAGGAAGGGCGCAGACGACCCGGGGCTTGTGGCCCTCTACTTCCAGTTCGGTCGGTACCTGCTCATCAGCTCGTCGCGGCCCGGAGGCCTCCCTGCCAACCTGCAGGGGCTGTGGAACCAGGAGATGCACGCCCCCTGGAACTCCGACTACCATACGAACATCAACCTTGAGATGAACTACTGGCCAGCGGAGGTCACCAACCTGGCGGAGTGCCACATCCCCCTCATAGATTACACCGCCAGCCTTGTGGAGCCCGGCAGCAGAACGGCCAAGATCCACTACGGCTGCCGCGGCTGGGTTGTGCACCACCTATCGGACATTTGGGGCTTCACCACGCCCGCCGACGGGGTGTGGGGCATATGGCCAATGGGCGGAGCGTGGCTGTGCCAGCACTTGTGGGAGCATTACGCCTTCTCCGGAGACCGCAACTACCTTCGCAAGCGGGCTTATCCAGTTATGAAGGGCGCTGCGCAGTTCATGCTGGACTTCCTGGTGGAGGACCCAAAGGGACGGCTGGTTACGTGCCCCTCGCACTCGCCAGAGAACAGCTTCAGGCTGCCAGACGGCACTGTGTCTCAGTTCACCTACGGCGCCACAATGGACCTGGAGATCATCCACGACCTGTTCACGCACTGCATCGAGGCGAGCAAGATACTGAACGTTGATGCCGACATGCG
>Ga0123519_10016046_pt1 | contig 10454 bp, 8 predicted proteins | sample YelNatPaOPRAMG02_FD_87396 | JGI IMG/M metagenome (GOLD analysis project Ga0123519, IMG submission 87396) | Hot spring microbial communities from Yellowstone National Park - Yellowstone National Park OP-RAMG-02 (version 2) | ecosystem: Environmental > Aquatic > Thermal springs > Hot (42-90C) ...
ACTCGCAACGACTGCGTCGGATTGCTTCGGAAGAATAAGCAAGAAGTTGACTCGCAACGACTGCGTCGGATTGCTTCGTTAGAACCAGCAAGAAGATGACTCGCCTGCCTGCCGTCAGGCAGGCAATGACTAGGCAAAGCTGTCGCTTCCTGCCTGCCGTCGCGCAAGAAAGCAACTCATCGTCAGGCAGGTGCGGCTACGGACAAAATTGTAGTTTCAGAGTTTACTCTGAAAAAGGCATCCCGACGTGCGTCGGGGTGCGGCTACAAATTAAAACAGATTGCTTCGGTAGTATCAGCAAGAAGTATACTCGCAATGACTTAGGGCAAAGTAAACTTTGCTACTACAAAAAAGTTGGTGGTTGGGTTTGGAGGACTAGGGGGCTGGTAAAATATTGAAATCTCAATGTTCAATTTTTAACACCATTTTTCGGAAAGTTTCAATAATACATTAAAGGACTTATACATTGAATTTAAACTTATCCATTCATAAGGTCCATGATAATTATACCCGCCTGTAAATATATTTGGAGTTGGAAGTCCCATAAAAGAAAGGCGGCTGCCATCCGTTCCGCCTCTTACTGGCTTTATAATCGGACGAAGTCCTGCTTCTTTTACCGCGGAGATAAGTTTCTCCATAACCTCGGGCTTTTTATCTATAACATTTTTCATATTTCTGTACTGTTTATTTATTTCAAAGTCAATCTTTGAAAGCGGATATTTTTTTCTTTTTTCTTTAATTATTTTAATCAATTTTTTTTCCATTTTTTTAAGTTTATTTAAATTATGCTCTCTAATTATCCCATTTACTTCGACAAAACTCACATCTCCTTTTATTTCGTCAAACATAATAAATCCATCATAACCCTCGGTATTTTCCGGGGTCATATTTTCTGGCCATTTTGATATAATATCCGCGGCAATTCTGACTGCGTTCGCCATCTGATTTTTAGCGCTTCCGGGATGAACGCTTCTCCCTGTTATCTTAATCTTAAGTCCATCAGCGTTAAATGTCTCATTTTCAATCCGTCCCTTCAAATCGCCGTCAAGTGTATAACCGAAATCAGCGTCAAGTTTTTTTAAATCTAAATTGTCCACTCCCTTGCCTATCTCTTCATCCGGAGTAAAAAGAATTCTGATGTCTGGATATTTAATATCTTTATTTTTTAAAATATACTCGGCAAATGTCATAATTATAGAAATTCCCGCTTTATCATCAGCGCCGAGCAAAGTTCCGCCTGAAGCCGTGACTATATCGTCTCCAATATGCTCATTTAAAACAGGGCAGTTTTTTTTATCAATATATATTCCATTTCCTATGTTTATCCTTTCGCCATTATATTTTTTATGAATTTTAACTTTTACATTTTTTCCGCTGTATGCGGGCGATGTGTCTATGTGGGCGATAAAAGCGATTTTATTCTTTGAGCTGCAGCTGGATTTTATTTTTCCAAAAACATAAGAGTTTTTATCTATAAAACTATTATCAATGCCAATGGATTTCATTTCTTTTAAAATGGTCCTTGCAAATTTTTTCTGAGAATCCGTTGAAGGATATTTTTTTGACGCAGGATCCGATGTTGTCTCTATTTCGCAGTATTTCTTTAATCTTTCAAACAACTTATTTTTTATTTCTATCTCGTTCATAAAACCTCCTTTCACTTCTTATTTTATATTTTACATTTTATTTAAATCAATTAAAAAGATTTTCTAATTTCTCCAAATTATATATAATTTAATTATGAATAGGAATGGAGGTTAATATGCCGTTGATACCGAAAGATGTTAAATTCTTCGATATGACAGGTGAACAGATAAAGGTGATATCTGAAGCGGTAAAAAAACTTAAAGAGATAGTGGAAAAAGAAGATTTTTCCGAAGAAAGCATTAAAAAGATAAAAGAAATGGAACAGCACTGCGATACTCTATCTCATGAAATAATAGATGTTCTGAATGAAACATTTATAACACCTATTGACAGGGAAGATATACATAAACTGGTAAACGAAATAGACGATATTATGGATTTAATCAATGTAGTGGCAAACAGATTATACATATATAAAATAAACTCAGTAAAGGATACATATTTTACTGAGTTTTTAGAAAATATATCGGAAGCGGTTATGGCAGTAAATAACGCAATGTCATCTTTGAAAGATATAAGAAAACCGAGAAGGATTTTAGAATACTGCATAGAAATAAATCGACTGGAAAATAGCGGTGATTCCTTAAGAGAAAAAGCGATAATGAATTTATTTGAAAGTGAAAAAGATCCTGTTAAAATAATAAAATGGAAAGAGATATATGAAGAGTTAGAAACAATCCTTGATTCCTGCGAAAAAGTTGCAAACACAGTTGAGGAGATACTTGTAAAAAATGGATAGTAATCTTATATGGACGCTATCTATAATATTATTCGCTCTTTTGTTTGATTATTACAACGGAGCAAACGATGCGGCGAATTCAATATCAACGATTGTAGCGACGAAGGTCTTAAAGCCATTCCCTGCGGTTTTATGGGCGGCTTTTTTTAATTTCATATCCTTTCTGATAGTAGGAACGGCTGTCGCGAAAACAATAGGAAAAGGGATAATAGATATAAACATAGTTGATAATTATGTCGTTGCTTCCACAACCCTTGGCGCGGCATTATGGGTGATGTTGTGCACGAGATTAGGACTTCCTATAAGCGCATCCCATGCCCTTGTTGGCGGACTTGTTGGTCCTGCTCTTATAAAAGTTGGTCCTTCTGGAATAATATATTCGGGGGTCTATAAAGTTGGCTTTTTTATTATACTTTCCCCGCTTATAGGTTTTATTCTCGGTGCGATAGTAATGGTAGCAGTTTATAATTTGTTTAAAAATAAACATCCATTCAAGGTTGAAAATTTATTCAGGAAAGGACAGCTTTTATCATCCGCTCTTTATTCAATAGGGCATGGTGGAAATGACGCTCAAAAAACAATCGGAATAATAACGATGACTCTTTATGCGAACGGCTATTTACAAACGGATGGGAATTCATTTAATGTTCCTTTATGGGTTGCGTTGCTATCGTATACGACGATCGCTCTTGGAACATTAGCGGGCGGGTGGAAAGTGGTATCTACATTAGGGCATAAACTTACTAAATTAAGGCCGGTTGATGGGTTTGCGGCTGAACTTGGAGCGGCGATAACGCTTCATACGGTAACTTTATTTGGAATACCGGTGAGCACGACACATACAATAACCGGTTCAATAATGGCGGTTGGTTCGTTAAAAAGGTTTTATTCGGTTAAGTGGGGTCTATCAAGAAAAATACTCTGGTCCTGGATTTTAACTATACCCGGCGCCGCTTTATTGTCAATGGCCATATACTCAATTTTAAAGATAGTTTAGACGAAAGGAGGAATTATGGTTTCTTATAAAGAGTTGGGATTCGTAAACACAAGAGCGATGTTTAAGGATGCTATGAAAAATGGATACGCCGTTCCGGCATATAACTTCAACAATATGGAACAGTTACAGGCGATAATTACCGCCTGCGTAAGGTCGCGTTCTCCTGTAATACTTCAGGTTTCAAAAGGCGCAAGAGAATATGCAAATTCAACTCTTCTTAGATTGATGGGTAAAGGAGCCATAGAGATGATGAAGGAAATGACTGACAAACCAATACCGGTCGCTCTTCATCTTGACCACGGGGATTCTTTTGAGTTATGCAGGTCATGTATAGATAATGGATTTTCATCAGTTATGATAGATGGCTCACACCTTCCTTATGAAGAAAATGTAAGTTTAACTAAAAAAGTTGTTGATTACGCTCATAAATACGATGTAACAGTAGAAGGAGAATTAGGCGTTTTAGCGGGCATAGAAGAGCATGTATCAAGCGAAAAGTCGCATTATACAAATCCGGATGATGTGGAAGATTTCGTTAAAAAGACGGGCGTCGATTCACTTGCGATATCAATCGGAACAAGTCATGGGGCGTATAAATTTAAGGTAAAGACAGGAGAACCAGTTCCTCCATTAAGATTTGATATTTTAGAAGAAATTGAAAAAAGAATTCCGGGTTTCCCGATAGTTCTTCATGGTGCCTCAAGCGTTTTAAAGGAATATATTGAGATGATAAACAAATACGGCGGGAAGATGGAAAATGCCGTAGGAGTGCCTGAAGAACAATTGAGAAAAGCAGCGAAGTCAGCAGTTTGCAAGATAAATATTGATTCGGATGGAAGATTGGTGATGACCGCCATTATAAGAAAAATATTTGCAGAAAAGCCATCGGAGTTTGACCCCAGAAAATATTTGGGACCGGCAAGAGAAGAGTTGATAAAGATGTATATTAGAAAGAATGAAAATGTTCTTGGCTCAGCGAATAGAGTATAAACTGGAATTGGAGGTTGTATGTCGTTAGTAGATAAGCCATATATTCAGGGAAGAACATTTGTATTTTCAATTGAAAAAGGAGAAGATTTGCTTCCTTTTTTGCAGCAGTTCTGTATAGAGAACCAGATTAAGTTTGCGACAATTTCAGGTATAGGAGCGGTTTATAAGGCGACTTTTGCGATATATGATCAAAAAAGTAAAAGATATAATAAAATACAGATAGAAAAAGAATTAGAAATACTATCAATTATCGGAAATGTAAGTATTTACGATTATAAACCTGTTATACACGCTCATATAACTCTTTCTGATCAGGAAGGAAAAGCGTTCGGCGGACATTTGATGTCTCCAACAATACTATTTTCATCGGAGATAATAATACAGGAATTAAGCACTTCCCAGGGGAGTCAGATAAAAACAAGGAAATTGGATAAAATGACGCAACTACTATTATGGCAGAGTCCTCTTAAAACAAAATGAGTTTTAAAAAAAATTATAAATCAGGTTTTGTTTCAATCTCAGGACTCCCAAATTCAGGAAAGTCAACTCTGCTAAATTCCATATTAAACGAACATATCTCCGCTGTTTCCCCGAAGCCCCAGACCACAAGATATCATTTAAAAGGAATAAAAACAACAGAGAAGTATCAGATAATTTTTGTTGATACGCCAGGATTTATTAAACCAAAGTCAGCGATTGAGAAAGTAATGAGAACAGAAACAACCAAGGCGATAAGGGAAGATGCCGATGTAATATTGTTATTGGTCCAGCCAGACATTTCGGAGATGGAATCAAAAATGGATTTCTTTTCATCAATATTTAATTTAAATAAAAAAACTATAATAGCGATAAATAAAATAGATATCAATAAAAAAGAAGAAATTAATGAAGCCGAGAAGTTTTTTAAAACGAAAATAGAGTGCCCGATAATAAAAATTTCGGCATTTAAAAAAATAAACTTGTGTTTATTGGAAAATGAAATTTTAAATTTCCTTCCATATTCCCCTCCATATTATTATGATGATATTTTATCGGATAGATGGGAAAGATACTTTGTTTCAGAAGCCATAAGAGAAGAAATTTTTTTAAAATACAGGGACGAAATTCCGTATCAAACGGCGGTGGACATAGAATCGTTTAAGGAGGACCGCGATCCCATTTATATACTGGCAAACATATACTTATCTAAAAAATCACACAAGTTAATTATAATAGGGAGAAGAGGCGAAGCGATAAGGAAACTCAGAGTTGACTCTCAAAAAAAGATAGAGAATTTCTTGAATAAAAGAGTAAAATTGGAACTCTTTGTAAAAGTGAGAGAGAACTGGATGGATGATATAAATTTTATAAATCTTCTAAATAAAGATTATAAATGAATTATAGAATGCTTACAAAGATAAATTTTTTTCTTTTTATGATATGGATAGAAATAATAATATTTATTTTATCAATGATTATTTCGGTTTATATAACTAAATATTCCTCTAATTTCATTGTTGAAAAATATGGATATAAAATCTATGACTCCATAAGGATTTCAACCCTTATATTTCTTATGGTCTTCTTTCAATATGTATACAAAAATTTAATAAAAAAAATTACAAAAATAGATATCAAAACTCTGATAAGCATAATTAATTCTTCTGCCATATCTTTATTTTTTATAAATAAAATAATAAAAAAGACGATATTTTGTAAATATTCTTTATTTTATTTTGTTTTATTTATAGCTTTTATATCGCCGTTTGCCGAGGATTTGACGGTTTTTAAAAAAATCAAAAACAGATTACGGTAATCTTTGCTATCTTAGAATCCCAGATTATTGATATTTAAAATATTTAACAAAAATGATAAAATAGATAGAAAGCGAGCAGGTGAGAGGACGGCTCTCAAAATATTGCTCATGGCTGACGGCTCACGGCTCACAGCAGGTGAAAGACGATGAAGATTGTGGATTGTGAATTATGGATGATGGATTATGAATTTTGGAGTCCCGAGATTGCTCGGGGAAAATCCCCCTATATCCCCCTTTAATAAAGGGGAAAAATCCCCTCTGTCCCCCCTTTTAGAAAGGGGGGAATAAAAAGGGAGATTTAAAGAGCCCCTCACCCTTCCCTCTCCCCTCAGGGGAGAGGGTTAGAGTGAGGGGGATTCAAAAGCTAAAGGCAAATGGCTGAATATGTCTGATTGTTTTTAAGATGAGTAAAGTGTTACAGTAAAATTCTATTATCAGGAGGATAAATGACAAAATCAAAAAATATGCAGGCGATGGATGGAAATACAGCGACCTCTTATGTTGCCCATGCAACCAATGAGGTTATCGCTATATACCCTATAACTCCATCAAGCGTTATGGGCGAATTAGCTGATTTAAAATCCGCTAAGGGAGAAAGAAATATATGGGGAATAATCCCTGAGGTTATAGAAATGCAATCGGAGGGCGGCGCTTCAGGAGCGGTTCACGGCGCTCTTACAGCCGGTTCGCTTACCACAACATTTACGGCCTCTCAGGGACTTCTTTTGATGATTCCGAATATGTATAAAATAGCCGGAGAACTCACGCCGACAGTATTTCATGTATCAGCGAGAGCGGTCGCTAGCCACGCCCTTTCTATATTTGGAGATCACAGCGATGTTATGGCTACAAGACAGACGGGCTGGGCTCTTTTAGCAAGTGCAAATCCTCAGGAAGCAATGGATTTCGCTTTAATATCCCAAAAAGCGACTTTAAGAGGAAGGGTTCCTGTTCTTCATTTCTTTGATGGATTTAGAACCTCTCATGAACTGAATATGGTTGATGTTATATCTTTTGATGATATGAGAAAATTTTTGCCCGAGAATTTTATATCCGAGCACAGGAAAAGAGCGTTAAACCCTGAAAATCCATTTATGAAAGGCACTGCTCAAAATCCAGATGTCTTTTTCCAGGGTAGAGAGGCGGTTAATAAATTCTATAACAAGATGCCAGAGATATTTGAAGAGACATTCCAAGAGTTTGAAAAACTCACCGGAAGAAAATACGGACTTTTTGATTATGTCGGTGACCCCCAGGCAAGCGATGTAATAGTTATAATGGCAAGCGGAGCGGATGTTGTCTGTGAGACAGTTAAACATCTTAATAATAAAGGTAAAAAAGTTGGAGTTGTTAAAGTTAGAGTTTACAGACCTTTCTCAGTTAAGCATTTCCTGAATGTTTTACCTAAAACAGTTAAAAGAATTGCCGTTATGGATAGAACGAAAGAGCCAGGAGCAAGCGGAGATCCGCTGTATCTTGATGTGGTTGATGCGTTGAACAGAGGGGTGAAAAATAAAATAATATCTAAGATGCCGCTTGTTATTGGCGGAAGATACGGGCTTGGCTCAAAAGAATTTAATCCTGCTATGGCTAAAGCGGTTTTTGATAACTTAAAATCAAAAGAACCAAAAAATCCATTTACGGTTGGAGTAATTGATGATGTAACCAACATAAGTTTGGAATGGGATAATAACTTTGATGTAGAGTCCAATGATACCTTCAGGGCGATGTTTTTTGGACTCGGTTCCGATGGAACGGTTGGAGCGAATAAAAACACCATTAAGATAATAAGCGAGGAAACCGAAAATTATGCTCAGGGGTATTTCGTTTATGATTCCAAAAAAGCAGGTTCATTGACTGTCTCTCATATAAGATTTGGAAAGGAATACATAAGAGCTCCTTATCTTATAAATAAGGCAAATTTTGTCGGGTGTCATCAGTTCTCGTTTCTTGAGAAGTATGAGATGGTTGAAAAACTGGAAAATGGCGGGGTTTTCCTTATAAACAGCCCTTATAATTCAAAAGAGGTATGGGACAAATTGCCCGCTCGAGTTCAGGAGTTATTAATAAATAAAAAAGCTAAACTCTATGTCATAAACGCATCAGAGATAGCCAAGAAAGTTGGTATGGGCTCAAGAATAAATATTGTAATGCAGACGGCTTTTTTCGCTATATCTGGAGTTCTTCCTAAGGATGAAGCGATAAAGGCGATAAAAGAATCCATAAAGAAAACATATATGAGAAAGGGAATGGATATAGTTGAGAAAAACTGGAAAGCGGTTGATGGAACCGTAAACGCTATTGAGGAGGTTAAATATCCGAAGAAGGTTACTTCTTCAATTCCTTTTAAACCCTGCAGGATTACTGATGATATGCCACAGTTTGTAAAAGAAGTTACCTGCGAGATGGTTTCATATCACGGAGATAATATCCCGGTCTCAAAATTCCCCGTTGATGGAACTTATCCGACAGGTACAACCCAGTATGAGAAAAGGAATATAGCGCTTGAGGTCCCGGTATGGAATCCAAATCTATGTATCCAGTGCGGTATCTGTTCTTTTGTCTGTCCTCATTCTGTAATAAGAATAAAGGCATACGATGCTTCTGAATTAAAGAATTCTCCGGAGACCTTTAAATCGGTTGATGGAAAAGGGGACTTAAGCGGCTTGAAGTTTACAGTTCAGGTTTCCGTTGAGGACTGCACTGGTTGCGGCGCCTGCGTTTATAACTGTCCCGCGAAAGAAAGGGTTGATGGAAAAGAGACAGGAAGAAAAGCGATAAATATGAATCCGCAGATTCCTTTAAGAGAGACAGAGAAAAAGAACTGGGAGTTCTTTTTAAAACTTAAAGATAAGGGAAGCGAGAAGACAAATAGGTTTACCATAAAGGGAAGCCAGCTTGTAAGACCTCTCTTTGAATTCTCGGGCGCCTGCGCAGGTTGTGGCGAGACGCCTTATGTTAAACTTTTATCTCAGCTTTACGGAGATCATCTTACGATAGCGAATGCTACTGGATGTTCTTCTATATATGGAGGAAATTTGCCAACGACTCCTTACTGCAAGAGAGAGGATGGAAGAGGCCCTGTCTGGTCTAATTCGCTTTTTGAAGATAACGCTGAGTTTGGTTTAGGTATGCGGCTTTCATATGATACCTTGAATAATTACGCGCTTACGCTGTTAAATGAGTTGAAATCAGAGATAAAAAATGCTATCGTTGATGAAATAATTAATTCAAAACAGGAAAACTGGGTAGAGGTAGAGAAACAGCGTGGCAGAGTTTTAGAACTTAAGAAGATACTTTCAAATCTTAACTCCGATAAAGCGAATGCGCTTCTTAATGTAAGTGATTATCTTATAAAGAAATCCGTATGGATTGTTGGTGGCGATGGCTGGGCTTATGATATCGGCTTCGGCGGTCTTGACCATGTTCTTGCAAGCGGTAAAAATGTTAAGGTTCTTGTCCTTGATACCGAGGTCTATTCCAATACCGGCGGTCAGATGTCAAAATCAACTCCGCTCGGTGCTGTCGCTCTGTTTGCCGCTGGCGGGAAGCCGCTTCCTAAAAAAGATCTTGGAATGATTGCTATGACTTACGGAAATATATATGTCGCTCAGATTGCTATAGGTGCCAATATGCAGCAGGCGATTAACGCTTTTAAAGAAGCCGAGGAATATAATGGACCTTCTATAATTATTGCTTATTGTCATTGTATTGCTCATGGTATAAATATGAGCGAGGGAATGAACGAGGATAAAAAAGCGGTTCAAAGTGGCAGATGGATACTTTACAGGTTTAATCCTAAACTCAGAAAGGAAGGAAAAAATCCTCTAATAATAGATTCCTCAACCAAACCGACTCTTTCCTTAAAGGATTATTTTATGGGCGAGATAAGGTTTAAAACGCTATTTTCGTCCAGGCCAGAAGTGGCTGAGAAACTTGCAAAACTGGCAGAGGAAGATTACAGAAGGCGTCTTTCCGTCTACGAACAGATATCTAAAATGAACTGCGATACAGCAAAGACCGAGGATGAAAAGGTGAGAGGACATCTCACGGCTGACGGCTCACAAAATATTGCTCACGGCTGACGGCTCACGGCTCACAGATACAAGCAGTAGCGGGCGAATTGCCAATTGCCAAAATCCCTTCTGTCCCCCCTTTCTAAAAGGGGGGAGTAAAAAGGAGGATATGTTTCTCATTGCCTGCCTACTGTTAGGTAGGCATCAGTTGTAAGTATTATTTTTTGATTTTTCTTTCTAATGCTTTTATGCGAGCAATTAAGATATCCG
>Ga0123519_10016047_pt1 | contig 10454 bp, 8 predicted proteins | sample YelNatPaOPRAMG02_FD_87396 | JGI IMG/M metagenome (GOLD analysis project Ga0123519, IMG submission 87396) | Hot spring microbial communities from Yellowstone National Park - Yellowstone National Park OP-RAMG-02 (version 2) | ecosystem: Environmental > Aquatic > Thermal springs > Hot (42-90C) ...
GGATTGACGTTGAAGCTGGGGGTTTTCTCTTGGTGAAACGGGCACAAGGCCACAAAGTTGCTCCCCGCCCGCTTCAACCGGAGGTAACCGCCAATGACCTCGACAATGTCACTGGCGGCCCGGATGCGGTCCAACGTTGCAGGGCTGATCAGTCCGGCCACGCCCCGAGCATGGCTGGCCGGCTCAGCGTGCTTCAAGCACTTCGTTCAGGTAGCGTTGCCGCGCCTGCACTACGTTTTCTTGCGGGTTGGTCAGCCGTTCGCTGGGTGAGGTGGGCCGGATCAGCACTGCGCTCAAATAACGGGTGGCGAACCGACCGACGCAGGAGTATTCGACAATATGTTGGCGGAGCTCGCCGAAGGTGGGCAACACCACCGCACCGAACTCTTCCTGTTGAAACTGGACGGCCTGGCGCAGCTCCTCGGGTGTGTAAAGCCGGCCATGCACCAAGGCCAGCAGCACCAGCACCGCACATGCATGCCGCAGGCCCCCCGCCACCATGCCCAGGTAATATTCGCCCCGGCCAAACAAATCGCTGCTGACCAGTTTCTCGTTTACTGCGCGCCGGAAGACCGAGAAGACCAACAGCACTGTGAGTGCCAACAGGCCATAGGCAGCCCAATAGCAGGCCAACAGGCTCAGGGCCGAGCCTTCGGCCAGATACGCCCCCAGTGGTTCGTAGAACAGCCCTGCCACGGTCACCACCGTCAGCCACTTCAGCAGCTCCCATAGTTCTTGGGACATGCCGCGGCGCCGGCCTGTCGCCAAGCCGGCCACCAACAGGGCGACAACCACCAAGTCCACCCAATTAAACTGCAGGCTCTTCAGGTCCATGGCATTCAGTGTCAAAGCCGGAACGTGGCGTCTGCCATGCCACCGCAGCTCGGCGGCTGGGGACGAGCTGACCGGCCCCAGTGGCGCCAGAGCTTATCGGTCCAGGAGCGCCTCTGGCCTTAGTTGATTTATCGGCAGGTTTGGGCCCAGTGTAAGTGGGTTGTGCCAAGTTGGCTTTGACGTTTGGCTTGGCTGTTGCATGTTGCCCGCATGAGCATCGCCACCAAAAAAGGCGACGACGGCCACACCGATGTGCTTTACCAACGGCGGGTGTCCAAAGCCCACCCCCAATTGGAGGCCTGCGGCACTGTGGATGAACTGAACGCAGCGCTGGGCCTGGCCCGAGCCACGGCGTCCGATGCCTGGGTCCGCGACCAAATCCAAGCGGTGCAGGCTGACTTGATTGTGTTGATGGCCCAATTGGCCACACTGCCAGAAGATGCGCCGCGCTACACCCGCGACGGCTATCCCCAGATTGGGCCCGCCCATATAGCCCGGTTGGACGAGCTCATCCGGCGTATCGAAAGTGGCGGGCTGCGCCCGCAAGGCTGGGCCTATCCAGGGGCCAACCTGCACTCAGCAGCTCTGGAACTGGCACGCACCGTGTGCCGCCGCGCCGAGCGCCGAGTCTGCGCCCTCCAACAAGCTCAGCCTCTAGCGAACCCTAACGTGCTGGCTTATCTGAACCGGCTGGGCGATGCGCTGTGGTTGCTGGCCCGATTAGCAGAGACTCAAGCCGGTAGCTCCGCGCCGACGCCAACCTCAGGCTCAAACTCGGGTGGTTCAGGGTAGGGCGACGGCCTTTGCGCTGTTGAGGTGCGTTTCCGCTACGGGTGCGTTCGTGGCCGGAGACATCCACGCCTGCCTATTTGGTCAATACGGGTGCACCAGCACCAACCGCCCCTTGTCATCGCGCAGGAAAACCGTGTCGCCATTGTTATTCCAAATCGGGCTACGACTGCCCCAAAACAAATCCGTGTCGGTATTGCGCCCCAGGCCAGAATGGATGGTGACCTTGGCCTTGGGCGCCAAAACAAAGCGCGGAAACAAATACCGGTGGTGCCCCTCATCCGACAACGTCCAACCAGTCAGGTCCAGTGGTTGATCACCGTAGTTCTCCAGCACGACAAACTCGCCAGTCGAGCTGGACGGCTGCCCGGAGCCCGGTCTGGCCTGGATATGGGCGAGGCGGACTTTGACCGAAGCTGTATTTGTCCAGATGCCAAGGCCGGCAGCCCGGGCATCTTCCTGCGCCTGGGCAAAGGCGGGCTTGTATCTGCGCAAAATGGGGCGCCGCATATACGCCGCTCCCAATCGGAGCAACTGCGTATTGACCATATTCGAACCCACGAACACATACGCTAGCAATCGACCGTCCCGATCCCGAGCGGGCCGGCCCAACTCCAGCCGGACCTGCTTGCCACCTACCAGCCGATTCAGAATCTGCGTCGCCTCATCCGCAAAAGGCTCACCGCGTTCTGGCGCGTCCACCCCCAAGCACCGCACTTGCCGACCGTCTTGGAGTTGGAAGGTGTCCCCGTCTAGAACCTGCAGCACAATTCCCTTCTGATCGGCACCGAGGCTGATTGCCCCCGCCAACGCTAGCCCAAACAGACCAGTGATCGTCGTCTTCATACTTGCGACTTGAACTCTACCGGATAAGGCCCGCCCCGCTGCGCGGCACAACCCAGACGCCTGAGCCGGTCCATTGCCCGGATGGTTCCACCGAGCCCGCGCCAGCTTCCGGCCCACCAAGCACTTGCACTGTGCTTCGGTAAAGCCACTGCACGCAACCTCAAAAGCTGGGCTCTGGCGGCACCGGCGCATCTCAGTTTATTGCAGGGTGGTATACCTGGCGCAGCGCAGGTGTTCCAACCCGCCCGCCCGTAGCGTAGCTGCGGGCTGAACCACCCGGCATAAACTCTGGCCGTTACTCCACGGGGCAAGTATCGCCGACTTCCAGCCGGCAGACCAAGGTAAGCGCTAGCCGCCGACGCAACTCGGCGGACTGATCCGCCGAAGGCGCAGGGTCCGCCGCCTTACGGCGGCGGCTACGGCGCGGGTCCGGCCCTTACCGAAAGCCTTAGCAGCTATGCTGGTTACGGACTGCTACCGGCCCTTTCAACGCCGGATGCGATAGAACTGCATCGGCCCGCTGCGTGTCGTTTGGGCACGCATCCCTTCGGCAGTGACCGTGATGGTCGCTGCTGGATCATCTTGCCAGGCCGGCGGGCTGAGGCTGGCGGTGCGTTGGAGGTGGTAATCCGAGGGTTCGGCACCTGGCGCCGCAGTGAAGTCTATCTGCACAAGGTCGGGCTCGATCAACTGGATGCGGGTGATCTGGACGGTAGGCGGCGCCAGGCTCACTACCCGCACGTTGTCGAAGATGACGAACGAGTTGGTCGAGCCGACCGAATCGTAGGCATCGTTAAGCCCCAGCATGATGGTGCCCTCGGTGAAGGGGCTGGTATTGGTGACTTGGAACACGACAGCCTTATTGACCATCAGCGTGATCACGTTGCCGACCTGTCGCAACTCCACTTCAGCCCACGTCGGGGTAGGGGATCCGTAGGGGTTTGAAGGTGAGCCCGACACACCCGGTGCGGGCGAGTAATAGGGCGGGCTGGGCAGGAATGGGCGCATGGTGCTGGCGCTGGCCAGAGCAATCAGAGCGGGCACGGTGGCCGGGTTGGTACTGGTGTAAGCGGCGTAATCTCGCAGGCCGCTGGCATCCGCCACCATCGCTACCCACACGCCATCGGCGCCCGGCGCGTCCGTGGTCACTGGCGGCGCGGTGCCAGTCAGGCGCACGCGATTGGTGTTTTGACCCGAATGGTTCAGGCCAGCCAAGGTGTGCTCGGTGGTGGCGGTGCCACCCACGCTCACATACAGGTCGAACCGCAAGGCGTAATCGCCGCGGAATACCTGATTCAGCGGGTAAAGGTTCACCGCGGCGGCTGAGGCCGTGGCATCGTTCTTGTTGACGTTCAGGAACAAACCGCGCGTGGTGCCGTTGAGGGTATGCGGCGCAGGCGGGATGCCCAGTTGGCTATAATCGTGGGCAAACACCACGTTGGCATCGTAAATGTTGTTGTTGGCGCCGAACCGCACCAGCCAGTTGGCTGAGGTGTCGGTATCGAAATCATCGGCAAACAGCACCGGTGCAGGCGGATCACCCGCATCCCGAATCACGCCGGTGCCGGAGGCCGGTGCGCCAGCGGTATAGCCGGTGCCATCCACCACCGTGATCACGACCGTCTTGTCGCCTGTGTAAGCCGGATTATACAGCGGCGTGATGACGAGGTTGGAGCTGACGACCCCGGGCGGAATCACCACCTCACTGATCGGTTCCAAGTAATCCAACCCAGGCACAGCCGTGCCGCCGGTGGTGTAGCTGACGAACAGTTCGAGGTTGGTGTCGCCCAATCGAGTCAACTGGAAAGCCAACGTGTCCAAGGCCACCCGCTCGAAGCTATGGCCATCGACCACCGCTAGCGTCACCACGTTCTCGTCGTTGTCCACGATGTAGCCCGTAGCCGTGATGGGCGGTTTCAATTGATAATCCATACTGGGCACAAGTGTCACCACCACCGTCTCCGTCAGCTCCGCTTCCCAGTCGTCCTCAGGCACAATGAGAATCTCGGCTGTGCTCTGGCCCGCCGGGATCGTCACCGTCAATGGATCATCCGGATAATCCACACCGTTGGAAGCTGTGCCGCTCAAAGCGTATCGGACGGTCATGGGCTCTACGGTGCTACCTTCACGCGTCACGGTAAAGATGATGGGCGAGGGGCCTGTTTCAAAGCCATCGGCCTGAGTCACGCTCACGTTCACCGACGGCGGGAACACGACGCTAAAGGTGCCATCCGATGACGTGGTCGCCACGGACGGGCCGCCGGGTGAATAGACCCGGAGCAGCCCTTGGCCGGAGCTGACCACATACAGATTGCCAGCGGCGTCGAAAGCCAGGTCGCGCGCCAACCCGGTGGTAGGCAGCGTCGGCATCCGGATCCGGTTGGTCAGGTCCGGAATCCCATCGATGAGAGGCAGAATCCAGATCAGGTTTGTGTCTCGGCGCAATACGGCCAGATACTTGCCGTCCGGCGAAATGTCCAGGGCGCAAGTCTCGTTCATCAGATCGGTGGCACTGGAATTCTGGAGTAACGCCCGTGATGCGCTGAGCGAGTCCCAAAGCAGACTACCCTCCGGTGACAATACGTAGATGCTAGCCACCGAGTGCGCTGGGTCGGCCGGTTCAGCACGCCGCTGGCTCTTGTAAAACTTGCCGTCCGGGCCTCGGATCAGGTCGCACAACTGGCTGGCATAAATGATTCCAACGCCGGAGACTTTTACCGGCGGGCCTGCGGCCGGCAGTGGGCCAGCGCCAATGTCCCAACGCCAAATGCTGTTCCGCTCGGTCATGGTGGAGGAATCCTTGTCGGTCTGCAGGTCCTCATCGATCACATACACCGTTAGGTTACCGGCGCTCAGCGAGCCCTCCACCACAACAGCGCAGATGCTGCCGTGGGTCTTGCCCGAGGCTGAGCCGAGGGGGAACCGGCTGCCCGTGGGCCCGGCGAATAGATTTTGGCCTGAGCCATCGCTTACGTTCCCATCGGTCACAAACACGCTCCCGTTAGTGTCGCCCCAGTCGCAAATGTAGAGGCTGTCATCCGGCCCCACCGTCAGCCGGTGTGGCCCTTCCGGATTGGGGGGAGTGGTTGTGACCCAATCAATCCCGCCCGTCAAAGCGGTGTCGCCCTGACCCAGCGCATCCGTCAGGTCCGGATTCAACACGTAAATGCCGTCGCCCAACGGCCGGTTCACATCCGCGTTAACCCCGGCGGATCCCACCGATACGTAGATGCGGCCAAACAACGGGCTGGCTGGATTCTTGTTCACCGCCACACCGCGCTGGTTGACGAATCGGACCAGCCGATTGTTATCGTCACTGATCTGGTTGGTCACGCCCACCAGCCAACCTGGCCCGGAGACCTTTCGCACCACGATTTGGAATGAAGTCGCACCATCCAAGTTGAACGAGTGCCGCCCTTTAGGCAAAGCCCCTAGATCGCTGGTGCGTGCCCCGCCATCAAACACCACCGTCACGTTATCCGCATCTTCATTCAAGATGAACGACACCGTGTCGCCGCTGCGGGTCACTGCGGCAGCGTAAGGCACCGCTTGCACGGCAGCAGGCCAACTCAAGACCAGGGCCAATAGTCCGGACGCTAGCCAGCCCGCACGCCTTCGCAAAGACCGCCCGGTCGAAACAGCCAACACCACATCGCAACACGCTTTCGCGACCACACCTATAGGTTTCAGATTCTGGGTTCGCTTCATTGATTTGCCATTACCATACCGCCTGTTGGCAAGAATGCACGTCGATTTTCGAGACCACCCTTGCAATGGTGGACACACCCTCCCATAGACGTCCCACACCACGCCGCGCCGCAGCGCATAGAGCAGATCGATTCAGAGACCGCGTGAGGCCGGAGACCAAACGGATCAAGGCTAATCAATGGGGGCGCCCGACCGGAACGCCGCAAGTGACCGCCCCGGTGCAAAAGCGGACAGAGCCAACCTCACCTCAACTCTGCCACCCGCTACGCCAAGCAAAAAGCGGGTAGCGTCGAGCATGGGGCCGAGCCTGGAGTGAGAGGCGGAACCTCGGGGCTCGGGTGGTTTCGGCGGGCTGCCGAGCCCCGACCGGCCAGCCGACGGTGTCCCCCGCCGCGACCGCACGCTAGGGCCAAAGCCGGTGCATGCTGTCGCCTACGGTAGGGCTGTGGCCTCGGCTCGTGGGGCCGCTTCGGATTTTGGGCTTTTGCGCCTTCGGGCTTGTTTCGGATTTCGGATTTAGGGCTTCGAATTTGCCACCTGAGGCCCGCGGCCGGGCAGGGCAAACGGACGGGATTAGGCAACTACGGAGAGGCCCAGGGCACAGAGAGGTGACGCCTTGAGATTTGTTTCGGATTTCCGATTCAGTGCTTCGCATCGGGGAAAGCAGTTGCCCCGTTGCAGGGCCATGTCGCCCCGCGCGCTTGGGTGCTGCGGATGTTCTTCTTGCGCTGCGTGGGTTCCGTTCGGGCTACTTGTCTGTGTGCGGATTGTTCTGTCTTCTGTTTAGGCAATTCGGTGGCTATAGGTGGTGAGCAGGCTGCTTATGAAGGTTCGTCTGGAACAGTTGAGTAGCGCGACAGGCGTGCGGTTCGGGACCAGTGGCGTGCGGGGGTTGGCCACGCAGATGACCGACCTGGTCTGCTACGCCTACACGTGCGGGTTCTTGCAGTATCTGCGCGCCACGGGTGAACTGGCTGAAGCCCGCACAGCGGTCGCGGTGGCCGGGGACCTACGGCCCAGCACCGACCGGATCGTGGAGGCGGTCTGCCAGGCTGTCGAGGATTTGGGTCACCAGCCGGTGTACTGCGGCAAGGTACCGTCGCCGGCATTGGCGTTTTACGGGCTGCAGCAGTGCATCCCCAGCATCATGGTCACTGGCAGCCATATCCCTGAGGACCGCAATGGCATCAAGTTCAACAAGCCTACTGGTGAAGTGCTCAAAGCTGACGAGACTGGGATCCTGCAACAGGAAGTGCGAGTGCCTGAGGGCCTGTTCGATGCGCGCGGAGCGTTTGCCCGGCGCGGGCGTGGCTCGGTGCGTCCGGTCAACGATGCGGCCCGGCAGAGCTACATGGTGCGGTATCTAGAGGTCTTTCCGCCCGACACATTCCGAGGTCTGCGATTAGGGGTGTATGAGCATTCAGCCGTAGGCCGCGAGCTGCTGACGGAGCTGTTCCGCGCTTTGGGGGCGGAGGTGACTCCGCTGGGGCGGTCGGATCGGTTCGTTCCGGTGGATACGGAAGCCATCCGGCCTGAGGACGTGGCGTTGGCGCAGCAATGGGCCGGTCAGTATCGGTTCGATGCAATTGTGTCAGCCGACGGGGACAGCGATCGGCCCCTGCTGAGCGATGAACATGGCCGTTGGGTGCGGGGCGATGTGCTGGGTATCTTGTGCGCCAAGTTCCTGGAGGCTGACTCCGTCAGCACCCCGATCACCAGCAACACGGCGCTGGAACGGTGCGGTTGGTTTGCGGAGGTCCGACGTACCCGAATCGGGTCGCCATACGTCATTGTGTCGATGATCGAAGCGGCCAGGGGCGGCGCCCGGCGTGTGGTGGGCTACGAGGCTAACGGCGGATTTCTGATTCAGACGGACCTAGAGTTGAACGGCCAAAGGCTGAGCGCCCTACCCACACGTGATGCCGCGATTGTGCTGTTGAGCGTGCTGAGCTTGGCGCGGCGCCAAGGGCAGACGGTGTCGGGTTTGGTAGCCACGTTACCGCGGCGGTTTACCGCTAGTGATCGGGTGGGCAATTTCCCGCCTGAACGTAGCCAAGCGCTATTGGCCCGATTCAACACCGGCAACCAGGCTGCCGACCGCCAGGCCGTCCAAGCCTTGTTCGGTTCGCTGTGTGGTGCAGTGGCTGGAATGGACCGGACCGACGGGCTGCGGCTAAGTTTTGCAAACGGCGAGATCGTGCACCTGCGCCCATCGGGCAACGCACCGGAGTTGCGCTGCTACGCCGAAGCCGACACGCCCGAGCGCGCGCAGGAGCTGACCCGACGCGCTTTGGAACTGGTAACGCAGGTATCGGCCTGAAAGTTTACCTCGGCCCTCAGCTTCAGCTACCTAGCCAGAAGCTCGTGTTGCCGGCGCGACTTCCGCAGAGCCTTCGCGCCCCTGGGCCCGACTAGCCCAAGATGCGGCGGCCTTCGTCCAAGAAGATGCCGCGGAAGTTCATCTCCAGGGCTTGCGGATTGCTGGCCTTGGACAGGGCCTCTTTTTCGGTGATCTTGCCTTCTTTGACCAGGTTGAACAGGGCCTGGTTAAAGGTCTGCATGCCATCTTCCACACCGGTCTCGATGGCCGCCGGCAGCTTGTCCAAGCGGTTTTCCTCGATGAGCTTGCGGACGATAGGCGTGTTGATGAGTATCTCTTGGGCTGGTGTGATCATGCCGTCGATCTTGTTGACCATGCGCTGGGTGATGATTGCCTGAAGCGTATTCGCTAGTTGGCGGCGGACCTGGTCCCGTTCATCGGGTTTGAAGAAGTCTAGAATCCGCGTGACCGCCTGCGAAGAGTTGGTGCTGTGGACGGTGGTGAGCACCAAGTGGCCGGTATCGGCGGCATTGATGGCAGCTTGAACGCTGATGGCGTCGCGCATTTCACCGATCATGATCACGTCAGGGTCTTGCCGCAGCACGTACTTAAGCGCCTCGTGAAACGATGGGGTATCCAGCCCAATCTCGCGCTGTTCGATCACCGATTGGTTGTCTTCAAACACGTATTCGATGGGGTCCTCCAGCGTGATGATGTGGCGTTTGAAGTTGGCATTGATATGCTCGATCATCGCCGCCAGGGTGGTGGACTTGCCGCAGCCGGTTGTGCCCGCCAAGATCACGATGCCCCGAGGCGATTCGGCAATCTTTTTCAGCACCGGCAACAAGCCCAGTTCCTCGAAGCTTGGCACGGTGGCTTTGACGTAGCGCATCGCGATAGCCCATTCGCCGCGTTGCTGGAAGATGTTGGTGCGGAACCGGCCAACCCCGGGCAGGTGATAGGAGAAGTCCACCTCGCGGTTCTCCAGCAAGCGGGGCTTGGCGTGTTTGGGCACCAGATACTCCACCACGTTGTCCATCCACTCGGCAGTCGGGTTAGGGCAATCGATTGCGATTAACTGCCGTTGAATGCGGAAGACCACCGGGTTGTTGATCTTCAGGTGCACGTCGGAAGCGCCCGCCTCGACGGCCGTCTGCAAGATCTTGTGAAAGAAGTCGATGTCGGCTTTGACGCGGGCGGCGTCCGAGCCGGTCTCCTGCGCAATGAGTTCCAGGCGCTGTTGCAGTTCCATGCCCCTTAGTCTAGGGCATGGAAGCCGGTCAAGCTAGCGCAGAATTTGCCAAGGCCTGCAACCGAGCCTGGGCCTGCCGGGACAGGCCCGGGAACAAGACACTCACTTGGAACCCCGCCTGGGGATTGCCCGTGCAGGCCACCACCACACCGGTGGACTGGAATTTGCCGCTGCGGGATGGGGCTTCCAGCTCGACGGTCATCTCCGTCCAGGGTGGAATAGCCGTCGGAGCACGAAACTCGATCCCGCTTTTGCGGAATCGCACTTCGTGCGCGGCCAACCGTAGCCGGCGAGTCGGCCCCGGCCCGGCGTGGGGTTGGGACACGTCCATGTGGCCGAGTTTACGTGCGCTCATAACGCTACCTCAGTTTACCACACTTCAGCCCTTGGTCAATTGAGTAGCATAAATTGGGCCTGAATCGCGGGGGCTTTGGGCCGGTGTGGCTACGCACGCTGCGGCGGAATACACAGCCCGCGCAGCAGGGTGGAAAACCAGTTTCTACCGGTCCGCCGAGTCAAGTCCGCGGCTACGGGGTGGCCGCCGGTGGTGCTGGACCGCCGAGCATCCCACCTGGGCCGTCGCGCAGCGACGGCTTGGCGGTAGCCATCAGCTTCAGCCCACGGTGGCCGCAGAGGCCAAGGCATATTGCGTCGCGGAGCGACGCCTGACCCCGGCGAAGGATCGATTCAAACGTGGCTCCACGA
>Ga0123519_10016048_pt1 | contig 10453 bp, 10 predicted proteins | sample YelNatPaOPRAMG02_FD_87396 | JGI IMG/M metagenome (GOLD analysis project Ga0123519, IMG submission 87396) | Hot spring microbial communities from Yellowstone National Park - Yellowstone National Park OP-RAMG-02 (version 2) | ecosystem: Environmental > Aquatic > Thermal springs > Hot (42-90C) ...
ACGCCACTCAAACAAAAAGGGAAACTAAAGGCGTGTCCTTATGGCTTTCCAGAAAGCACTATTTTTAGAGGCTACGCTAACCTGCGAATAGGTGTCCCAACTGATTTTAGTGATAACCCACGTGCAGAAATCGAAATCCTCACTATCATAGGCTTTATGGCTGTCGCTGTCATGCCACCGCATAAGCACCTTAAGAAACCTTTTAGTATTCGCCCACGTAATATAACCGCAGTTTCGACATTTAGCCATAAAAGGCATAAGCTCACCCTTTAAAGTTTGGGCGTAGCGTTTAGAGAGCCTATGTTAATCGCTTTTTCCTATGCACACCGCTTTAACGGTGCTGTGTGCCTTACGGCTCTAATCGGCACACACCCACACCGAAACACCGCAATAGTGTTTTATTCTCGGTGTGAGTTAGGCACAGCCTTAACGTGAGTGCGTCAGCCATTAAGAGCCACTATATAATGGCTCACGGCTCACGTTACCTTATGCCTATGCTGTGCGTCTAATTACACACAGCACAAAAATGCAAAAAAGCAAAAAAGTTTAAAAAGCTTGTTGAAAAATTTTAAAAACAAAAATGCATTTTTGCGCTTATTCCATACAAAAGTTAGACAAATGTTTATATATTTTATTTTTTAAAAATTTTTTATGAAAGAGAGATCTATTGATGAGGTTGAAGGTTTCTGTGGTTGGGATTTCCTACTGTCCCTTGTTAGAGTTTTCGATTTTGAGCCTTATCAGGGTTTTGTGGCCTGCCTCTTCGAGACGGGGGGCAGGGTTAGTGAGGTTTTGGAGCTTAGGACGGAACACTTCAATCTCAGCTTTCCAGCTGTCGTTGTTGTGGAGCGTATGCCCGTTTTTAAGCGTTATGAGGTTGTGGGTAAGGTGCCGGACGCGAGCAAGAAGAGGGGTTTCAGGTGGGTGACAACTAGCGTTAGGGACTACAAGTATTTCCCAATTAGGAGGTATGAGCCCCTTGTTCCATACTTGCTCAGTTGGGTTGAGAAGTGTGGGGAAGGCGAGAGGCTTTTTGAGTTTGACAGGTTTCAGGCTTTGCAACTGCTTAGGGAGGCTGGTGAAGCCTTGAACATGCCTATACCGTTCACTAGACACCGCAGGGAGAACAGGCCGTTGTACAGCTCAGAGATTTTCCCACATTTGCTTAGGGCTGAGAGGGCTTGCCAGCTGGCTTCAGAGTACAGCTTTGACGCCTACGCGTTGAGGCAGTTCTTCGGCTGGAAGCCAAGAAAGCTGGATATGGCTGAGAAATATGCAAGTTTGGATTGGAGGGGCTTAGCTAAGAGAATGGGCGTTTCAATGGAGGGTAATTACAGTGGCTAGTAAAGTTCGAGGATGGCTCCACTACCCCACAGGGATTTTCATAAGGGACTACTTGCTTGAGCACGGCGAAGCCTACCCCCAGGAAATGTGGAGAGCCCTCAAGGAGAGGAGGAAAAGCCTGGGCGTGGCTTACGGGTCAGTGAGAAGCTTCCACCTAAACTACATCTACGTTTTAAAGAAGCTGGGCTTAATCCAGCCCGTCAGGCGCGAAAGGATTAACCCGAAATGGTTTCCAAGAACATACTACCGCATAGTGCAGGGCATGGAAAACAGCCCGCTATGGTCGGCTCCCCAAATAGCTTTAGACCCGAGACGCGGTAAACCATCCATTAGAAGGAAGTATGCTAGGGAGAGAAAGAAGAGGCTGGTTGTAGCGCCACCCATCACCCCTGAGGAGCTTGACAGGATTTGGAGCACAGCCTCAGCCTTCCTTAAGGAAAAGGGTTATGTCATCTCAAGGGCGGACTTCGAAACTGTTAAGCCTGAATGGCCCAGCGAGGCAGGATTATACGCAACCTTCGAGGAGAGGGTTGGCTATGCCATCAGGCATGCTGCTGGAATAGCCTATGTAAGCCGGCTGGCCAGACGCTTAACAAGCGTCGAGGAAGTCCCAGAACCCTTCAAAAGTGAAGCTTTGAAGCTTGGGAGGATATTAGAAAGGGAATGGCTTAGGAGGAAGCACTAGCAACTTTCTGTTAAGGCTTATTAAGGAAGCGAAAATATGCGCCAGAAAAAAGCCTTCGGACCCCTATATCATATGTTTCGCCGAATGCATACTGCATACTTAAACTCTACCATGAGTTAACTTTAAAGCTGATTTTCCTAATGCGTCTTTAACAAAAGTTCTGCTCAGTATCAAATCCTTGCAGTAGCCAGTAATTTCGGGGAATATTTCAAGAACCACATATACAAAAACATCCATCACATCAATAGTCAAATTGACGCATTTTTTGAATAGCGATTCTTCAAAACGGAAAATCATAGGGATTGTACCTTTATCTATCAATTGATTCGCTAAAATATCTCGCTCTTCCTTAGTGTTATGAGCGTATTGTGAGAGATCACGGAAAAACTGATAAACGGTTTCGCTAAATCCACATTTCACCACTATGAGATCATATCGTGTTAGTTTATCAACCTCATCCATGCTCATTTTATCTAAAACATCCATGTTAGGATGTTTTTTATCCATGTAATATGCATGGATCATTGACTCTAAGAGAAAACGTAGATTTCTTATCGCAGATCGGTAAGCGCCTGAATGTATCTCAAATCCAATAAGTTGCATAGTTTTAACAGAATCAAGAACCCTAGCATAAATCAAAGAACTACTTATTTTAAGAAAGAAATCGTCATATGACTTTGTACCTTTATACTTTACTAGACGATCATGAAATGCATTATTCAACGATATCATAAAGCTAGTAAGTTCTTTCCATAATTCACCTTCGTTATGGTTGCGAGTTTCTTGATGTACCTTTCTAAACTCTGCTACAGATTTTTCAAAATCATCTTCTTTACTTATTATCACTTTCATCGCCAGACAATTTGTTTAAGTTCGGTCTTAAAAGTGTTCATTGGACGTAGTCTCCGATATGTTTGCTGGGCTTAGGAGTAAGCATTGAGGACGACTGGAAACTCCAATACAAATTAGACGATGTCATGTTATCATTACCGAAAAAATGTGGCTGAGTCCTATGCAACGCCATGTAACTTATAATATTTTAACAGACGGTGATAAGCATTTACGTGGTAGGATAGCTAAGCTAATCTTTGAAAGGGCAAGGTCGCAGCTGTTAGAGAGAGCTCTATATTGCTGTAGCACTTTAGACTTATACCATTTCGTCAACTATGATTTACGCTCAATAGATGCTTCTTCCATCAACGAAAAATCGTTGCTCTCTGAATATGTAAAGAATCTAAATGCTGTATGGGCCCTCCTTGGAACAGGAAAGTATGAAGAAGTTTCTAATGTACTTTTAAGCGAGGATGCAAGGAAAAGCCTAAGAAGGCTTTGTCTGTTTTGCTTAAAAGAAAGTGAAGCTTGTGTACATATTTGGGTAAACCATAGCTATCGTTGTCCTTTTGAACTTTGTAGCGGTTGTCTTTATATATGTGTTACTCGCTCCGGCACCTTAAATCCTGAAGCCGACTTTACTATCGCCTCGCGTGGCGGGAGGGCCCGGGGAGGCGGGCAAAGGTTTCTGCATGCGTGCGCACTAACAAAGCTTTAAAGGGAAAGACCACTTACTACTTATAGGTTAGTACACTATGCCTGAAATTGAAAACTTACCAGTTCCTCCAGAACCCTTGGAAATTAAAAACTACGTTCTCGATGTTAAATCAAGGTTAGGAAGAGAAAGTAGTATAGACTGGGATCCTCTAGCCGCTTGGGCTGGAAATAAGATCCCGAGCTACCTATGGAAGGAGTGTAGGTGGAAGGATATACTTGGGGCTGAGGGCTTTACATGGCAAAGGTTCCTCAGGCTTCTGAAGTATCATACGAAGGACATGGTGCTCTGGATGAATGGGAATATTACTTGGTTTGAATTCGTTAAGACATTGAAAGAATCTATTAAGGGACCCTTGGGCGAATCGTTAAGAAAAGCATGAGCATGATTGGCAAGGCCAATGGTGGTTATGTTCAGTGAAAAGCTCGATGCACTATGTGATCGTGCTCCTTTTCAATTTAATTAGGGATGAGAGTAAACGTGGTTTCAAAGAGTCCGGTCCTCCTGTGAAAGCAGGGTTTGCGCTTGAGGATGTGGTTTCCCAGAAGGCTTATGAATGCATAAGAGGCTACCCCGGAATTGAGGTTCTTCCTCCTAGGTCGACGCTTAATTACCCGACGGTTTCTGGTCTCACTCACCAATTTGATGTTGTGATGAGGGAAAATAACACTTTTTATGTTATCGAATGTAAACGACGCTATGTCGCTACAATAGACCAGATTTTCAGTTTCAATGCCAAAATTCTAGACTACGCGTTTAAGGATTTTTTTAACAAAAGCTTCTCAATCAAGGGACTCTTCCTTTCGACGGCGGAATTAACAGACAACGCTAGAAAGTACGCTCTTGCGCATGGGATTATTCCCATAGACCCTTCGTTACCACCGATACAATTTATGATGGATAAAATGAAAGAAGAAGACCCATTGTATCGGGAGTTAGTGAGATTTGAACGAGTGCTTATGCTTCCTCAACCATTTAGGAATAGAAATGATACACACGAGTTCCTAAACAACTATGTAATTTATCGTGAAAAATGGAAAAGCATGGGGTATAAATGATGTACAGGCGGATTCCAAGGGTTTTTCGCTTGGAATATCTTCTCACATTTCTCAAAGTCATTTCTAAAGAGGGCTTGTATGACCGTGATGAAGTTAAAAGGGCCATTTTTGAGCAGAGGTCTAAATTTGAAGAAGAGAAGTTCAAGGCGTTAGGTCGAGGGTACAGGTTAAAGACTGCTAAGAGCGAGGACTTGATAACAAGCTGCTATCAACTTTGCACTCAAACTGGTATATTACGGAGAATAAATTCGAATTTAATCCTTACCGAGGATGCAAAAAAGATGCTTCAACTTGGAATCAAGGATTTTAACTTGAAGGCTCTGCTCATCGGCAAGCTCATCAATACTTATCTTCCAATGAGAAATCTTCTATTCTTCATAAGGGATCAGAAAGAGGGCAAGGTAGTATTGCCATTAGGAAAAAAGAGAGATTTCTTCAAAAAAGTTGTAATGGCATTATATCAATTGCCCGTAGACCAAATAACTTTCAATGTTGTGCGCGACCTGTGCACTCAACTTGGCCTATTCAATTGGAGGGAAAGGGAGAACGAAGTCCGCAAGCAACACATCTATCTAATTTCCAATATTGTCAAGCTTTCCGAGCTGATGGATATGCTTTTCCACGACAGCCCATCTGATTCGTTTAAAAACTTATGCATTCATAATTGTTTGAAAGATTTGGGTTTGGCCGGCAAGAAAACATCTGAAAAAGAATTTCTAAAACGTGCTGAAGCCAAAGGGTACTTGATTATTAGGATGCAGGAGAATGGAGATTACGTGCTTATTAAGGGTTTTGATGTAGAACGCGAGAGTTTTGAGGAGGTTTTTTGGGAGGAGTACCTCAAGATGACTGACTATAAATCTCAATATCCCGTGTACTATTCTGAACTCAGGGACAACGTATGTGAAAGACTAAGGATAAGCGACAGCCTTTTCGACGATATAATCAAAAGAATGATAAATAAACCGTTCGAATACAGAATTAGGGTATATCCCGGCGGCGGTCCTATGCCTCTAAGACGAGGCCTCTCATCCATGCTTAAGGCGTTGCCACCAAAGACAGGAAGCGACGAATATATAACATTTCTGAAAGCAAGTAAGTTGTGATTGTATGTCTAGAATTGAAGACGACCCCAGGTACCACCCATACTTTCTCAAGGGAAATCCATTTCCTTCGATGGCTATAATAGATCCTCTTAATCCAGATATTCGCTACAATGGAACAATTTTCAACAAGGAGGTTTTCGAGGAAGAGGTAGCGAATTTGAAGAAAAAGATTGAGGCTAAGGTGAATTTGATCTACGTTACTGGAGGCGGGTGGGAAAGAGGGGTTGGGAAGTCGGCTTTAATAGTGCAGGAATGGCGGAGGCTGAAGTCACAATCAGATGCGACCTCAGTATATATAAAAGTCGAACCTAAATCAACTCCAGATGACCTCTGTGATGACGTTGTATTGAAGTGGCATGCAGACGGTTTCTTGTGGGAAACCCTTAAGAAAGTTCTATTAAAGTATGGTGAAGAGGCTCCATCCCCCAAAGTAATGAGTAGCGATGTTAGAGCCTTCTTATCCACGTTTCCCGAAATAACGGATGAAATCAGCTTTGGCTTATTCTCTTTCCTTTACAAACCTGCAGTTGTCGTTTCAGATATGACACAATGGATATGTAGGATAAGCTCTATTGCAAAAGACGATGTTGTGAGAGTTTTTCTAAACGCTTACCTCACCAAACCATCGAGCTTTCGCGATGAATGGCTGAAAATTAGACACAGCAAAGGACTTGACAAAATTGACTGTTTTAGAACGTTGATGGAATTAATGAGAATCGCAGGTTATAAATATCATTATTTCTTTTTCGACCAGTTTGAAGAGGCAGTTGAACCCTTAAGAGGAGCAAGCCTAAGCCTTTTCAGCACGCGTATGAGCAGTCTTTTAAAAGCTTGCATAGGGCAGGCTACAATAATTGTAACACTTCATCCAAGCGCCGAGTTAACTTTGTCTCAGCCTGAAGGCATGCATGTCAGGTCTTTGGCCGGACTCGACCATAGACATAAGGTTGACGTCAGTACAATGAGCCCCGACGAAGGAGTCAAACTTTGTCTCAGTTATATCTCACCATTTAGAATTGGAAAGCCTGATAGCCCTCTCTATCCTTTTGAGGAAGATGCAGTTAGGTACCTCACTTTCCTCACTAACGGTATTCCACGTTTTGCTTTAGAAGACTTCAACAGGGCTGTAGAGGTCGGCATTTCTTCTGATTACGCGAAAATCACATTAGACTTCGTCAAGGAGCATCATGAGGATATTACTGGAAAAGTTTTCATAGCTGAGAAGCTACAAGAATTTATGCAATACGCAAAATAAGGGGCACATAAGATGTCAGAAGAAGTCTTTAAAGAATTTTCCGATGAGTTGAACAAGCGACTTACGAGGAAGGAGAAACACTTTGAGCTACTAAAAACGCTTTTACAATGGCTCGAAGAAGGCGGAGGAGAGGCTGTAGAGGACGGAATAAAGGAAATGGTTAAGAGGATCAAAGGTGAGTAAAATGCCTGAAGCTCTTCGCATACTAGATGTTTCCATAGAAGGCTTTAGAGGAATCAACAAGAAAGTAACCTTCAATTTTGACAGAAAATCAGCTGTTCTATACGGCCCAAATGGAGCAGGAAAAACAAGCGTTCTACAAGCAATAGAATGGTGTCTTTTCGGCGAGCTAGCATCCGCATACATTGAAGGCACAGAATTCAAAAAAGAAGACGCTATCGTAAATCCATTCAACCCAAACAAAAAGGCTATCGTTGAATTAACAATGGAAGATCAAGAAGGCAAGAAAATAAAGGTTAGCAGAAAACGGAAGATGGGAAGATCCACCACAGCGGGGAAAGCTGAATTAGACATCGAAATCGACGGCGCAGAATATTCTAGTAAAGATGCACAAGCCCATCTGAACCAAACTCTGAAATTAATTCCAGCAGAATTTTACGCCGGCGTATATCTCCACCAAGAAGCCATAAGAGACATGATCGTAGGCGACCCGTTGCTTAGAAGCGAAGTCATTGATAAATTACTTGGTCTTCACTATGTGAGAGAACTAATTGACTATATCCCTCTGAAACATGTGACAAAGGAATCCAAGACGCTCGAGGAAGAAATCAAAGACATCCGTGATAGAAAGATGCTGGAGGTTGCTGTCGCCAAAAAGAGGTTAGCCGAGCTTGAAATAGAGCTTGAAAAAGTGGGAATTGAAAAAACATCACTCACCACCACTTTCTTGATTGACTTAACCGAAAAATCGAACGACCAATTACTGAAAATCGCAGGTGAAATGGGAGTAAAAATAAAGGAGATTAAGAAACCACAAGCCGAAGTGGGATCTCTAGTGGTTGCGTTGGATGAATTGAAAGAAAGGATAGAAAAGTTAGAAAGGCACTGGGCCACTTCGTACAAAGAAGGTGTGCAACAAGTATCATCCCTACAGTCTCTGCAGAGAGACTATGGGAAATCCCTAGAGGAGTTCTCAAAGCTTGAAATACAAGACCCAAAAATCCTACTAACCAAAAAAGACGAGATTGCACGCCAGATTTCAAAACTGCAATCAGACTTGCAAACAAAAATGTCCTCAAGAAAGTTCCTTCAAGGCGAATTCATTATTATTCAAGGGCTCCACTCCAATTTACGCAACCTCCAAGAAACTTTGGGGAAGATTCAACATGAGTATGGAGACGAAGCGACCATAGAAAGGACTCTAAGCAAACTTCTTGTAGAAATTGAAGAAAAGAAAAGAAGCATAAAAAAGGAAGAAGCCTTAAACTCCTTACTCGTTTCCGGGCTAAACTATTTGAAAGGCTTTATAACCAACAATTGCCCGCTATGCCTAAGCGATATCGACTATGAAAAAGTACTTTCTAGACTACAGGAAGATATCGGACGGCGAGAAGGCGCTAAGCTTTTGCAGAAACTTCAAACAGAACTAGAAGGATTAAACGAAAAGAGAAGGCAACATGAAGAAGCCCTCACCTCCATTAAGAGATATCGCAAGGATTTGGAAGACGTGCAATCGAAAGTCGAAGACATGAAAAAGAGACTGAAAGACAAAGGTTTTGCGCCGGAGGACCCATTATTAGATTACATAAGCAACAAATTGGAAGAGCTTGATGGCGCCATCCGGCATATTGATGAAGGAACAAGGGCGATGAAGTCGGAGGAAACTCAAATAGGCTTAAGACTTCAAGACCTCCAAAGCAAAACTGAAAGACTAACCACATTAGAAAAGCAAATACAGAAAACGATCACAACAACCGAAACAGGCGAGGAATTACTAGAAACTTTGAAGGCAAAAGTTGATGAAATGAACCTTCACATGACAACCCTTGAGAAACAAACTGACAATCTCAAGGCAATAAGAAGTCAGATGGAAACTTTCGAAAAGATTCTTGCTTTCTTAAAAGAGAAAAGCCGAGCTGAGGAATTGGAGAAGGGTTTGCCTATCCTACAACAAAGGCTAAACGACTTGCAAGAAAAATACGCGAAGATCAAGGAATTGGAAGCAGGTTTAACCGACATTCACCAAGCAGCCGTATTAGCACGTGAAGATATGGTTAAGAGGACTCTATCGCTTTTACAGTCAACGATAAGCTCATATTACGCTAAAATTTTGTGCCACCCCTACTATTTGAACCTACAACTAATACCCGAAGAAGAGAGGGGAAAGGCAATCTATAGGTTGAGAGCATGGGATAAAGATTTTAAGCAAGGAACTTACGTGCAGACAAGGTTTAGCAATGCCCAAATGAACGCAGTAGCTCTTTCCTTATTCTTGTCAATGGCAACAAAAATGCCATCCAATGCGGGCTTTATCCTATTAGACGACCCTACACAATCAATGGATTTACCCCACAAAGAGGCTCTTGCAAAACTGATTTCTGAAATATCAAGTGAAAAGCAAGTGTTTATAGCGACACAGGATGGAGAATTTCAAGAGTCTTTAAGGAAACATCTTCCCGAAGCCAAAACTAGAACTTACAACTTCAAAGAATGGAGACCAGAAGGTCCACAAATCGAACATGCGCGTACGTGAAAGTTAATGTCTTTCAAAATTAGAGAAGAAACCTTGTACGAGTATATCGGAAAGGCGTTTGAGAAGTATGGTTGCAAACACTTCACTCTGGTTACGGTTGAGGGAAAGGGGCCTCCTGATCTAATCATTGAATTTGACGGGTCAAAGGTAGTTTCCGAAGTAAAAATCGACATGGATAGTAAACGCGAAGAGGCATTGATCGATGCATATGCCAAGGCATTAAAACTCAAAACTCCTCATGCTATGGCTTTGTTATTTCCCAGTTACGTTCGAAACATTCCCCCTACTGAACTTGAAAGAATGTATCCTAACATTGAAGTCTCTGCAACCATTTTAACTGAGTGGCTGTCTGATAGAAAGGACTTAACAACACTAGATGCTCTTGCCGGTCTTGTTGCTAGTCACTTTCAAGATTGGTTGAGAACCAAAACCCCTAGAGTAAACTATGACTTAGTTGTTGATATCGCTAGGGGGTCTATTAGTGAGATTGCCGCTTACTTAAGGTCACACCTTGTGAGAAAACCAGTTCTAGACAGTGCTATGGCTGTTATTGGAAGGTTTGACATTTACAAGAGTTTGCTTGAGGATGTTTCTGGAATTACGGAAAATGAAGCAAAGTTATACATCGCGGATATAACGGCCTACATCTTGGCAAATCAATTGCTCTTTTACCAGGTTCTATCAGAAAAATTAGGTTATGAAAGGCTACCAGACGTAAATCCCATTCACCCTCCAGATGATTTACT
>Ga0123519_10016052_pt1 | contig 10452 bp, 9 predicted proteins | sample YelNatPaOPRAMG02_FD_87396 | JGI IMG/M metagenome (GOLD analysis project Ga0123519, IMG submission 87396) | Hot spring microbial communities from Yellowstone National Park - Yellowstone National Park OP-RAMG-02 (version 2) | ecosystem: Environmental > Aquatic > Thermal springs > Hot (42-90C) ...
AGTTCGCGATATTCTTGGAGCCGAGGAGGAGCTAGGGTTGGGTACATCTGTATTAACCGGAACATACTTCTCTCAAGGAGACATCGCATGTGCGGAGGGCGCTATAGCATCAGGATGCAGATTCTTCGCCGGGTATCCAATAACCCCCGCGACTGAGATCGCGGAACACATGGCCAGGAGGCTTCCCGAGGTCGGTGGGGTATATGTACAAATGGAAGACGAATTGGCCTCGATGGCTGCAATAATAGGAGCCTCATACGCTGGCGTGAAGTCTATGACGGCCACCTCTGGGCCGGGTTTCAGTCTTATGGTGGAGAACATCGGATTGGCAGTCATGACAGAGGCACCATGCGTCGTCGTGAATGTCATGCGTGGAGGGCCAAGTACCGGTACTCCTACATCGACAGGCCAACAAGATGTCATGCAGGCCAAATGGGGTCCTCACGGAGACTGCGAGATAATCGCTCTTGCGCCATCATCTGTCCAAGAGATGTTCGATTTCACGGTCGAGGCGTTCAATCTATCGGAATCATATCGAGTCCCTGCAATAGTACTGGCGGACGAGATTATTGGCCACCTCAGAGAGCGATTCACAATACCTGAATCCTCATCCTTGAACATACGTGAAAGAAAGAAGAAGCAGCACAGTCTTTCAAGAGATCTTCAGGAGCCAGAACTTGTTCCTTCAATGGCTTGTTTTGGTGAGGGGTTCAGGGTCTTTGCCACGGGGCTCACCCATGATCCGCAGGGACGACCTGACACCAGCTCTGACGCCCACTCAGCTCTTGTCACTCGACTATGTGAGAAGATACGCAAGAACTCAGACAGAATCGCACGCGTCAAGCAGATGTACATGGAAGACGCAAAGGTTGCGGTTATCAGTTACGGAAGCGTGGCCAGATCTGCACTTCAGGCGGTGAAAATGGCACGGAAACAGGGAGTGAAGGCTGGTCTCCTCAAGCTCGACGTCCTATGGCCCTTCCCCGAAAGACAGGTGGAGGCTGCTGTATCAAACATCTCGCGCATAGTGATCCCAGAAATGAACTGTGGGCAGATTCTCAGGGAGGTACAGCGAGTCACAGGAATCTCGAAGGTGATCTTTCTGCCCAAACTTGGGGAACACGTACATACACCTCTCGAAATCTTGGACGCGCTGAGGGGCTGACTCGTCTTGGAGATCGAGCACCCTCTTGACAAATACCTGCGCGACGGGATGATTCCACATATCTGGTGCGAAGGCTGCGGAAATGGAATCATATTGAACTGCTTTACAAAAGCATTACAGGAATCGGAGCTTGATACCAACAAACTCGTGGTTGTCTCAGGCATAGGATGCATCGGGAGGATATCGGGCTACATCAACTCCGACGGCTTCCATACCACACATGGGAGAGCAATCCCCTTTGCCACAGGGGCCAAGATCGCCAATCCATCACTAAATGTTGTGGTCATAAGCGGAGACGGCGACCTATTTGCGATCGGAGGCAACCACTTCATACATGCAGCTAGGCGTAACATAGACATCAAGGTGATATGCTCAAACAACTTCAACTACGGCATGACGGGAGGCCAGTCTGGTCCAACAACCCCGCTTGAAGCGTGGACCATGACAACCCCTTATGGAAACATAGAGCATCCACTCAACCTCGTCCACTTGGCATCCGCATCGGGGGCGGTCTATGTGGCAAGATGGACAGTCATGCACGTCACAAGACTCATCAACTCCATCAAGAGAAGTCTAAAGAAGAAGGGCTTCACTTTCATCGAAGTTGTGTCTCCGTGTCCGGAGCTTTTCGGAAGATATAACCGCATGGGAGATGCTTCCGAGATGCTGAGATGGCTCTCAGAGAACTCTGAGATCCATCATGGATATGATACTTCAAAGGCCGACATTGGACTGAGAGAGAAGTTGATCCTTGGAGAGTTCGTCGACATCGAGAAGCCAGAGTACACAGATCTGCTGAACACTGTAAACTTGAGAGTCAGAGAGGCGCTGGCCAAAGAGGGCAAGCCCACACTTGTGAGGCTTGAGGGATGAACATGGCTGAGGAACTGGGATCGGGAAGGATTGAGGTTCGAATCTGCGGATTTGGAGGGCAAGGGATTGTCCGAGCTGGAGTGATCCTTGGCCTTGCAGCTTCAATATATGCTGGAAAGAACGCTGCCCAATCTCAGTCGTACGGCCCCGAAGCAAGGGGTGGTTCCTGCAGGTCAGAAGTTGTGATCTCCAACTCGGAGATCGACTATCCCAAGATCGAGGTCCCCGATGTAGTCGTCATAATGTCACAAGAGGCTTACAGACGATACGCGAATGAGGTGAAGAAAGATGGGCTCCTGATAGTGGATCCCGAGATGGTTCCAGAGACGGGGAGATCAAGCCCTGCCAGAGTTGTTCAGGTACCGGCGAGCAAGATCGCAGATGAGTTAGGCAGGCGGATCGTCTCAAATGTCGTGATGCTTGGCGCACTGACCGCCCTGACCAAGATCGTTCCTGTCGAAGCTGTTGAAAAAGCCATACTCTCAAGCGTCCCCAAGGGTACTGAAGACCTCAATCTCTCAGCTTTCCGGAAGGGATACGCGTTCGCAAGGCCGCAAACCTAACCGCCCTCAGCACTACTTTACCTTACTTGAAGATGATCCGATGGATGCGGAAGCACTCGCCAACTATTCAAAATTCTCCAAGGACTCGATCGAAGCTCTCATCGAAGTCTTCGGCGATAGGACGCCTTCAGTCGTCAAGGCTTTGAAATCTCCGGGGAATCGATTTTTCATCCGAATCAACACTCTCAGGGCCGACCCTGAAGAGATCGTGGCGCTCTTCGGAGAACGAGGCGTGGCCGTCGAGATGCTTCCAGAGATAGAAGAAGCCGCCTTCATACGTATTCTAGGGCCATTCGAGCTGAAGGCTCATCCGAAGAAGATCGTGGTCGACAGACTCGCGGGCGAAAGTATCCTCTTGGGATCACATCTCTATGCTCCGGGGGTGAAGAACTGCCAGGGGGTCAGACGAGGAGACGTCTTGGCAGTAGTCGACGAAGAGGGCCAACATGTGGCCAACGGGGTGGCAAGACAGAGCGAGACGCAGATCTTGAAGGAGCGAAGAGGCCTAGCGGTTGAGATAACAGAGGCTGTGTACCGCGTACCTAGCATCAGAGAGACACCCGAATTTGTCCAAGGCATGACAATTCCGCAGTCGCTACCCGCGATGGTCGCCGTACGAGCGTTGGAGCCACAGCCCAATGAGGTCATCGTTGACCTTTGTGCTTCTCCGGGAGGCAAGACCAGTCACATCGCCGAGATCACAGGTGGCCGTGCTTCGATATTTGCGTTCGACAGAACGGAGGAGAAGATCAACGACCTCAAAGCGACACTCTCTAGGCTGAGACATGACAACATAAACTGCATCTGCCATGATAGCAGATATCTGCCAGAAGACTTCGGAGATCTGAAGGCCGATAAAGTCCTTCTCGATCCGCCGTGTTCGGCGCTCGGACTCAGACCAAAACTGGCTGAACATGCAACACGTAGGGAAATCTCCTCACTTGCCTCGTATCAAATGCAACTTCTCCAATCCGCCTCCAAAATTCTCAACGAGGAGGGAAAACTGGTCTATAGCACGTGCACGCTCACTTTGGACGAGAATGAAAAAGTCATCAAGTACGGTCTGGAAGCGCTTGGACTAACGCTCGAGTCCCAGCCCATCTTCCTAGGTAGTCCAGGCAGAGACGAAATTTTCAAAGAGGCGAAAAAAGCTCAGAGGTTTGATCCAGCTCTTCACGATACCCCAGGATATTTCATAGCTCGCCTCGTCAAGCGCAGATCTTAGGACGTCCCTATAGGAACGGCCTTGATCAGAGTCTTCACTGGAACGCCATCTATGGTCTCTCTCGCCTTCTTGTCGACGAGGGTGAGGATTCCAACAGGCCTCGAGTTCGACTCTCGAAGCGACTGGACGACCTCCCTCAGCGTTTCTCCCGTATTCACAACATCGTCGACAATGAGTGCCCTTCTACCCTCGACCTTCGAGAAGTTCAGGCAGATCGCTCCGGGAGCTGCCCCTTCCTTGTTCACGTGTCTGCGAGGTCGTATGACGGCCATGGGTCTCTCTAACTCATCGGCAACAAGAAGGGCGAGCGGTATGCCTGACGGTTCAACCCCGACAACCACTTCACTCTCTTCAAATTCCTTGCTCTCCAGTGCAGATCTGGCGATCTCTGCCAGCATGTATCCTGCAAGGGTCAAACACTTCGGATTTGAACCGATCTGGCTCCAATCAATGTGAAAATCGTATAGTCCTGCCGGTTTCTCCCTTACGTGTTCCTTCATGAGCAGCCACAAGACTGTGTCGGGTTGTACATTCAACTCGTCAGCGATCTCGGTCGTCGTGAATCCTTTAGCCTTCAGTCTGCGCGCTCGCTCAGAGAGCTCATGATACTTCTCAGTATCCAAATCTCTTGCCCTTCGATTTCCCAGTTGCAGGGCGACGCCTTAAAGACTTTCTTTTGAGGGTTGTCCCACATACGGGACAGCTCGCGCCTCTGAAATCAGGTGCAAATCTTCTACGGCAGGCAGGACACAAGAGGATCCAGTCTTGAGAGTATCTGATCCCAAGAGTCGCCAAACTAACATATTGGAGATGCAGCTTCTCCGCGAGATTCTGAATCGAGTAGTCGTCTGACACAACGGTGACGTCAAGGTTCTTCAAGGAAAGTTCAAATGCGAGCGCCAAAACTTCAATGTCGGTCTTCGAAAGCCTGTGAACATCGCCAGTTTTTCGGGATAGATCTTCAACCTCGTTCAGGGATCTGAGGCTCGGAACATCCACCTTCAGCTTTCCGGCTTCCACAGCCATCTTGAAGCGGATCCAACTCGTCGCACCGCACGGCAGCTCTGCCTCGACTAGGGGTGTGGTGTACTGTTCCAGCTCAGACGACGACGGATCATAGCCCATGATGAAAGCAGGAAGTGTCTAGGACCAACGCTCCTCTCTTCAATACCTACTCCTCCATCGCAAACTGGAGCCTCCCTTTCAGTCTCTGATAGAAACTCGGTTCCAAGCGTATGAAGACCGCTCTGTGCTTCGATTTCTGTAGAATGATGCGTTCTCCGCTCTTCAAGTCATGTTGATAGGTGCCGTCTACGACTGCCACGGCTCTGACCTGAGGTTTCAAGAGGTCCACAATCGTCCTCCCTCGGGATGATATTGCGAGGGGGCGCGTAGGGACCAAAGGACATACCGGGGTCAGAATGAAAGCGTCCAACATCGGATCCAGTATCGATCCTCCAGCTGAGAGAGAGTAGGCTGTCGACCCAGTGGGCGTGGCGACTATTAGACCATCAGCCCTGCACTCCATCAGAAGTTCTCCATCTCTCTGAACTCGGAAGAAGATCATCTTCGACGGGACGGCAGACGTGATCAGGATCTCGTTCAGAGCGTCTGGAAGCGGGTTGCCGTTAACAAACACCTCTATCTTTGCGTTGAACTCCTTGACGTAGTTTCCTGCCAGAACCTTTCGAACCGCCTCCATAGCATGTTCGGGCTTTATCTCGGCGAGAAACCCTCTTGTACCCATGTTGATCGCGAGCACCGGGATCTCGGATCTGCCGAGTTCGAGACATGTTCTGAGAATCGTACCATCTCCGCCTATGACTATGAGCAACTCTGCGGGGGTCTCGGCCGCCGAGCCCAGAGTGAACTTGTCTGCTTTGGGGGCTATCTCGCGGTTCATCCAGACCTTTCTGCCTTTGGAACTAAGAAATGCGGCGATATTCTTGGCGAGCGAGACTGCCTCTTCCCTATCTGGCCTAGCGACGATGCCAACGGTGTCAAACAAGACGATTCACGCCGAAGATCTATGTTGGATCAAAGAAACACTTAGTTGTTGCGTTCAACCGAAGCCGCCATAGCATAATTAAAAAGATCCTATTTCAACAATAGTCCAGACCATGCCGAGATGAGAGGATGAGCAGGCCTATCGATGTGGGGTCAGTGAAGATCGGACAGCACATCATCATAGATGGGGAACCGTGCAGAGTGGTGGAATACGAGAAATCAAAGCCAGGTAAACATGGCTCTGCAAAGGCGAGAATTGTTGCTATCGGAATCTTCGATGATGGAAAGCGCAGCATCGTGAGCCCAGTCGATGGGAAAATTGAGATCCCAGTCATAGAGAAGAGGAGCGGACAAGTGGTTTCAATCTCCCAGAATACGCTCCAACTTATGGATATGGAGAACTACGAAGTCTTTGAAATCGAACTTCCCAGGGAAGAGGATATTCGGCCAAGGATACGGCCCGGAAGTGAAGTTGAATACTGGAAGGTTTTAGACCGAAGGAAGGTGATTCGCGTAAAGGAGTAGGTCAAACTTCATCAGCTGGGCACGCATGAAACACTCCTTCGCGTATCATCCAACGATCTGCCTATAGCGGCTATCCGTCATCCTTTCCAAGTACTTCATGGCCGCGGAGTTCTCGTTCCTAACCCGTTCGACACCAATCCTTTTTATGGTTTCACTCATCTCCGAGACTATCTTTGCGAACCTATCACCCTCGGCCGCCGAAACCCACTCCAACCGCAACCTTTCTGGACTGATTCCAATCTTCTCTAGAAGCGGCGGTAATGCCTTGACTCGCTTTTCGCACTGGAAGTTCCCTGATATATAATGACAATCGTAGGGGTGACAGCCTGAAACGAGCACCGCCCCGGCGCCTCTCCTGAACGCCTCGAAGATGAACTCCCTGTCAACTCTTCCGGAGCACATTACTCTAATTACCCTCACATCAGGAGGATACTGGCGCCTACTCGTCCCAGCAAGGTCTGCCCCGGCGTAGCTGCACCAGTTGCAGAGGAAAGCGAGAATCTTCTTCTCCGGTTCGACCGTGAGAGCGGCAGCGATCTGAGAGGTGATTTGTAAATCTGTGAAACCCAACTGCGTTATCGCATTGCTCGGACAGTCCGCGGCGCAGGTTCCACACCCATGGCACTTTGCCGGGGTGACGATTGCCGCTTTCTTCTCCTCCACTGTGATCGCGCCGTACGGACACTTAGTGGCGCAGATACCGCATTTCGCTGCTGTGTTTCTGCATAGCTCGGGTAGTACCCACGCGATAGTCGGTTCTATGCTCCATTTGGGTTTCGAGAGTATCCTAGATGCTCGAGCTGCGGCTCCACTTGCCTGCGCGACGCTATACGGGATGTCTTTTGGTCCTTGTGCGCATCCGCTGAGAAAGATACCTTCGGTCGGCGTATCCATCGGTCTGAGTTTGGGATGATATTCCATGAAAAAACCGCTGGAGTCTCTTGGGATGTTGAGGGTCCTACCAAGCTCTTCGGTGCCGCTTCTAGGCACAGCCGCAGGCGACAAAATTACCATGTCGTACTCGGCGTCTCTTCGCTCCCCGGCGGAGACATCTTCAACCGAGATGATGAGGTTCTTGCTTGCCGGATTTTCACCCACTTCGGATGGCTTCCCACGAATGAACTTGATTCCTTGGATTCGCGCTCTTCGATAGAACTCTTCGTATCCTTTGAAGGGAGCGCGGATGTCGATGAAGTAGACCGTAACATCCATATCAGGATAGTGCTCTTTCAATAGAACTGCGTTCTTGATGGTGTACATGCAGCAGAATCCTGAGCAATACGGTTTCTCCTTCTCATCGCGAGACCCTACACATTGTATGAATGCCACCTTGCGGGGCTCCTTAAGGTCAGAGGGGCGAACGACATGCCCGTTCGTTGGACCTGCTGCGTTGATCAGCCTCTCGAGCTCAAGTGAGGTGATGACATTAACGTATTCGCCGAATCCATACTCCTTGATTATTGCTGGGTCATACAAGTCGAAACCAGTAGCCACCACGATCGTTCCAACCTCGATCGTCTCTTGAATGGGGTACATGTCATAGTCTATTGCGCCTCTCTCGCAGGCTTCCTTGCACTTTCCGCACGTCAAGGGGACAAGTCCGAGACAGCTCTTCTCGTCAAGGACGTAGGAAGCTGGGACAGCCTGCGGGAAGGGGATGTAGATCGCCTTTCTCCAGCTGAGTCCTTCGTCGAACTCGTTGGGGACCTCCACAGGACACACTTTAGCGCAGTCGCCGCATGCATTACACTTCTCTGGAATCACGTACCGCGGCTTCCTAAGAAGGGTGACTTTGAAGTTACCGATGTAACCTTCGACGCTCTTGACCTCCGTGTAGGTAAGCAGCTCTATGTCGGGGTGACGGCTCGCCTCGACCATTTTAGGGCCAAGGATACAGATCGAACAGTCAAGCGTTGGAAAGGTCTTGTCGAGCTGGGCCATTCTTCCACCGATGCTCGCATCCCTCTCAACTAGGTACACATGGAACCCGTGGTCCGCCAGATCCAGAGCAGAGTGGATTCCAGCCACGCCGCCACCTACAACAAGGGCCTTATTGGTTACCGGGACTTCAATTGGATGCAACTCTCGGAGATGTCTGGACTTCGCGACTGCCATTCTCACAAGGTCTTTCGCCTTCTCAGTCGCCTCTTCAGGATGCGAGGTGTGGCACCAAGAGCACTGTTCTCTGATATTCGCCATCTCAAAGAGATATGGATTAAGCCCCGCGCTGCTGACGCATGTCCTAAAGGTCGGTTCATGCATGCGGGGAGAGCATGATGCCACTACTACGCGGTTTATCCCCAGCTCCTTGATGTCCTTCTTTATGAGTTCTTGGCCTTGATCCGAGCACATGTATCGATTGTCCCTCGATACCACAACATCTTGAAGGCCTGCTGCGAAGTCTCTGACCTGGGCACAGTCCACTGTTCCAGCGATGTTGAGGCCGCAGTGGCAGACATACACTCCGACACGGGCTTGCTCCCCGCTATCCGCCTTGGCAGTCATCCCACATCGCTACCTGCGGCATCCAGATTCTCCAAAGGGATTTTTAAAGATCCCTCAAGGAGACTCGCCTCTCAATTTCAATTTCGGCACGAGCTCTGCATCGCGGATCTGAAGATATCCGCTATCCATCTTCCAGACTATCTCGGACTTCAATACACGTATTCTTTTGGAAAAGATGGGCGCGTCTAGGACGAATGTCTCGGCTTCACCCCCTTCAAAAGTCAAGTTGATTCCATACTTGACGCTGAGTCTCTTCAACTCTTCAACCAAAGCGGCCTCCAGTCTCCTACCTAGAATCTCTTTGGTAAGCCCCCACGCCATACAGGCGGTCACTATTGCTTCAATTCCTGATTCGATCTCCTTTCTGAGCAGTAGCTCAGCCTCCGTCCCCCACAGGGGTGCCTCATGAACTAGTCCCAGTTCCGCACAAATAATGTCTATACGCTTCTTCTGAAAGGCGCTGGCTATCGTACCAGATACGATGGCTTCTAAGCCATATCGATACTTCGCCTCAGCGATTAGAGCGCTTAGAAACCCCTTCTCCGAGCCCTCTTGAGCATCTGCCGTGATCTCCAGTTGTGGTAGTTCGAGCGCCTGCGCTTGGAGGCGGGTCCACCTCGTATTCGGGTAATGGAACATTGACGACTCAGGAGTTGGGTGAACCGTTATGAGGCAGGTAGCCTCATGGTGCCTCCTCATCGATTCAATGATTGCGAAGGTGCTATCCTTGCCTCCACTGAAGAGGAAACCCGCCTTCAAAGGTTTGCGCCCATCCCCGGCTGCATATGATGATTGGATTAGCTGACGGGACTAATAAGGTCAGATCGTCTAGAAAGCCTATAAAGAAGGGTCCATTCTGGAGACTACTGACCTCATAATCAAGAAGGTCGATCTCGGTTGGCTCTGGAGAAGCTAGGAGGCTCACTCAGTTCGGCCATCCATAAGATTCTCAGGCAACCTATCGTTGATGAGGCGGCCGTCAAGGAACTCGTTAGAGATCTGCAAAGAGCTCTCCTCCAATCAGACGTTAACGTTCAGCTCGTTCTCAGTCTTTCAAAGAGAATCGAAGAGAGGGCTCTGAAAGAGAAGCTTCCCCAAGGGATATCGAGGCGCGACCACGTCGTCAAAGTTGTTTACGAAGAGCTGACCAAGCTCTTGGGAGAAAGCCCGGCGAAGATCGACCTTTCACCTGGAAGGATGCAAACCATCATGCTGGTCGGTATCCAGGGCTCGGGTAAGACAACAACCGCAGCAAAGATGGCAAGATACTATCAGAAGAGGGGTCTCAAATCGGCGATAGTCTGCGCTGACACGTACAGGCCGGGAGCGTTCGAACAGCTAAGGCAGCTCGCAGAGAAGGCCGGGATACCCGTTTACGGAGGAGATGGTGAAAAGGAGCCGACCCAGATCGCATCAGAAGGTGTCGAACAGTTTCGCACAGAAGGATTCGACATCATCATAATAGATACGGCTGGAAGGCACAAGAACGAGGCGGATCTTATTCGAGAAATGGTCATCATGTCGGAAAGGATTCATCCAAGCCAAGTGACAATGGTGATAGACGCTACCATAGGCCAGCTCGCGGCGTC
>Ga0123519_10016054_pt1 | contig 10450 bp, 13 predicted proteins | sample YelNatPaOPRAMG02_FD_87396 | JGI IMG/M metagenome (GOLD analysis project Ga0123519, IMG submission 87396) | Hot spring microbial communities from Yellowstone National Park - Yellowstone National Park OP-RAMG-02 (version 2) | ecosystem: Environmental > Aquatic > Thermal springs > Hot (42-90C) ...
TAATTATAAAATTGCAAAAGATAAAGAATCTGCATTAAGAGTTGCATCAAAATTTGATCAGTGTAAGAATCAATTAATTCATTAATTTCATTTATTGCTTAACGCTATATCCAAAAGCATTTTTATTGCATTATCGTTATATTCCTTAAATTTTTCATTTGATTCTGCGCATGTGCGATAGAAACCTTTGATTTTAATATTTTTTTTATTAAAAAACGATTTAATTTTTTCTTCCATCTCATTAATTACTTTCTCTCGATCATTATCATTAACCAAATCAGATTTATTTATACACACATATATTTCTTTTGGAAAATATCGAATATCGTTATAAAAATCAAATTGATCTTTAATAGGCTTATCCGCTGCAAACACAGTAACTATTTGTTTAGCAATTCTGCTGATGGTGATAATCCCCATTCTTACCACTGCTTCTGTTCGATCTCCTCCTGGACCAAATAATGTATGATTAACTCCAGTATCATCTTCTTTAAATATAACTTTATTTGGATAAATTGTTTTAGTTTCTTTATCAGATTCTGGGTTTTGAGGATTTAAAGTTGCTTCACCTGAAAAATCAGTCTTAATTATACTAATGGATTTACCACCTTCTATATTTTGAATTAGATTCTTTTTAACATACAAGACAAATAATCTTAAAATAGACGTTTTTCCTACACTAGCAACGCCCAAAAGACCTATATTAGTCATCTGATTTACCTCCACTGTCATAAGTATCTATTTCTAAAAGATTATTTATTAATTCTTCATAATCATCAATAAGAAATTGTGAAAGTAAGCTAGCATTATGAGTATTTATTAATGCAACAAATAAATCTTTCAATGTTTTTGCGTTTTTTAAATATTCTTTTATATTTTCAGAGGTGGGTTCAACTAAAAATTCTTGTGGAGATTTTTCAAATCCAAATTTTGCTTCTAATGGAAGAAGATTAAAGAATGCAAATGCTGTATAACCATTATGAGTATAAAAACAAAAGAATCTGGATTTGATTGATTTTACAATATTAGTTAAATAAACAGAAGGATACAATTCTCCAAATACCATATCTTGATCTTGTTTTATTACATAATAAGGAGATATTGGAGATTTTAATTTCTCAGGAAACATTTCTTGAGGGGGCATACTCACAAATGGCAATTTCTCCTCTATAATAGCCCACAAATCTTCTCTATTATTTTGAATTAATATTTTTTTAATTTCTTCATAAGCATACATAAAATCTACCTGAAAAGAGACTAAACTTCCTAAATAAACAGATAAACATGCAAATGTTGCATCTAATATGGGCTTTTTTCTTTGATTGGGTGAGGGCTTTGTGGCTCCTTTCCAATCTCTAATTGCAGAATATGCAAAACCTCGGGTTTCATAGAAATTCCCAGATATTATAATAAAAGATAATGAGGGATCATTAGGTGCTATTAATTCCCTAGCTTTTTCAAGTAGGGCGTTTTCAAGTGAATCATCATTATAGGTTGAGTGAGGTTTAGGCATTTTTAACCATTCTTTTTTGATTCTTCTCAAATTTTTTTTGCCCCCTTAGTTTAAATCCTAATTTTTTTATTAAATGATAATTTTTTACAATTTGTTTTTAAATATATATAAAAAAATAATATTCTTAAAATTTAAGAATTTTATTTTTTGTATTATATAAAAAAAATTATTTTAAAAATTAATTTCCTTTAAATTTTCAATACTTTTAAAAATTTCTTCGGCGCTTTCAATATTATATATATTCTGAATTAACAATTTCGTGATAAAGTTTTTTTCATTTTTATTTTCTATTTTTAAATTAAGATTTGGTTCTGCATTTTTTATTTTCAGTAATGGTTCTATTATATAACATAAGTATCTTTCTTCCGATGATGTTAATTTTAAAATATCCGGATTTGGAAAATATATTTCCATTTGAGAACCATTATATTTTATCATTGCTAATAAATTATTGGTATCTTTAAAATATACTTTTTTTGTAACATCTACATTTTCAATTTTCTTTTTTGACTTCAACTTTAAAAATTCTTCAGTATCAATTAACTTATCCGACGAGATAATAGAATTTGCATTTATGAAAGTATCAATTTCTCTTATTATACTTTTTGTTTCTTCAAAATCAGCCTTAAGTTGTTGTATTATTGATTCTTTAATATTAAGAGATTCTAATAATTGATTACGTATATTTGTTAAAAATTTAATAATTTTTTCCAGTTCCATTGACATTTATCATCAGCTTATTTTTAAATTATTGAAATTTAAATTAAATTATTAATATTTTTTAATTATAAATTATAAAATAATTAGAATCCAAAAATTTTTTGCAGATATTAAATTAAATAATCTGAAAAAAAGGATTTGAATTTTAAAATGAATTCAGCCGAAGAAATACTAAAAACATTACAAAACCAATCATTTAAGGGGAAAGATCTTAAAATTTATATAATAATAAGAGAGATCCGTAAAAATATTTTGGATATCAAAGTGAAAGAAGAAGATAAATCAAAAAATCTTCAAGTTAGAGTACATACAGATGATGTTAAAGCCCCTCCTTGGTTTACACATGCTTATATTATACCATTGAGAAATTTAGGTTTAAATGAACCTTTAAAAAAGGAAGAAATGGTAAATTTATTAAATGAAGGAAATTCTTCTATGGACCAAGATACGGCTACATTATTAAAAAAAATTATTAAAGAATTTGGTTATATTCAAGATGATGGAAGTAGAAATAAGTTAAAATTCAAAACTGAGAAATTCAAGAAACAAAAAGATTATTTTAGGATAAAAATGAAAACTTTATAAAATATTCAAAAAATTTAAGATAAATAAGAAAATAAAAAAAACAAATACATTTTGATTATTTTATATTTTATATTATATTATTGATTTATTTAACCATTTCAATGGCTAGTTTCATATCATCATTTGTTATTTTCTTTCGCTTGGAGTGTTTTGCTAATTGCAATGATGTACTAGTTAATTTCTTAGCTCTTTCTTCTAAATAATATAATAATATATCAACTGCATCTCTTGAAACAATTTCTGCACCAGCACCCTTCATTAATTCTCTAACTGGACTCCAAGCAAAAATTCTTTTTCTTTTAGCCATTTTCTTATTCCTCCGCAAATTATTTTATTTATAATTTTTTTAAGAAAAATTATTTTTCTTCATATTTATATTAGTGTAAGTAGTATTTAAATATTTTGGTATTCTGAACAAAATTTAATACCCAATATGCTATAGTTTAAAATTCTGTTAATTAATTCCCACATATAATTAAAATTAGATTTAGAAAATTGAAAATTAATAATATTGAATTTAAATGATTTTGAATAAAAATATTAATAATAAATATTAAATTTCTATAAAAATTAAAATATATTCACCTATTTCGCAAAAAATAATAATTGATTTTGAGAATTCATTTAGATTTTATCATATAAAATTTTAAGAATATTTTTTAATATTTTATAAAAGTATATTAAATTTGCAAAAAATTTTCCCACAGATTTTTGTCGTATATTATAAAATATTTAATAAAAATTTATTTTTAAAATAAAATATTACTATAATCAAATATTACAGTTGCAACTTTAATCTAGTTTATTTCAAGTAAAAAATGATGCTGCTGAATTTAATTTAAATGTTTTATTTTCTCTATCAATTGAAATTAAACCTCTTATTTCCATTGAATATAGAAAATTATTTAGTTCATTAGGATTCATATTTAATTTCGTATTTAATATTGTAAGATCATTTTCGCATTCTTTTAAAATCAATAAAAGAGGTGATAGATTTTCTTTTATTAATGAGATTAATTTCATCAATGAATCTTTTACATTAATCTTATTTTTAGCGGATATTAAGTACATTGGAAATAATTCAGGAATATAATTTTGTTCTCTAACAGATTTGATATCTCTACAATTATTATCATCACATTTATTGACACAAAAAACAATTGGAATTTCTCTAGATATTATCATTCTTATTTCATTTAGTATTTGAATTGCAGAATCATCCATATTTGAATTTAAACCATCAAAAATGAAAATAATGCCATCCGCTCCTTGAACAATAATTTGTCGAATTGTTTTGAATCTCAAAAGCCCTGGAGTTCCAAATAGTGAGATTTTTACTCCATCAATTTTAATATTTCCAATATCCATTCCAATGGTAATTTTATTCTTATTTTTATCAATTGTGCTTATATTTATAGCATTATTATCTAAAGCATTTATATATTCAGATTTACCACATTGAAACGGACCACAAACAACAATCTTCATTTAATCGCGACCTTCAATTTGTTTATCTTCATTTAATATTATAAATTGATTTAAAATAATTTAAATATATATTTTTTTCTTTTCCATATATATAAAAAAAACATATCTATTTAAATGATTATTTTCTTCATAAAATTTATTTAATAACTTTGGATTTATGAACAGGTAATAAATTTTATTTGTAAAAATTTTGGGAAAAATTTTGGGAAAAATTAAAAAATTTTTAAAATATTTATTTTCCAATAAATTGACAATAAATTGTTCTTGATCTGGGCTTTTCATCAAATTCGATAAATACAATTTGCTGCCATGTTCCTAAAATTAATTCCGAGTTCGTAAAAGGAATTGTTAAACTTGTTTTTAATAAAAAGCTCCTGAGATGACCGGCTCCGTTTTTATCATTCCAAGTCTGATGATGAGCATAATCTCTATCATACGGAATTAATTGCTCCATAAGTTGCTTCACATCAGTTTTAACTAAACCTGGCTCGAATTCTATAGTTGAAATAGATGCTGTAGAACCAGGAATATGAATACAAACGATTCCGTCTTTTAATTTTGTTTCAGCTAATGCATTTTTTACATCTTTAGTTATATCTATTAAATCACAAATTGGTTTAGTTTCAATTTTAATCTTTTTTAGAATGATATTCATTTTTCACACCTACTAATTTAATCTTCTTTTATTTTTTTCATCATTTTCATTGAATTAATTAAATGCATGGGATCTTCCTTATAAATTTTTAAAATCATATTTGATGTAGTTTTCAAAACATAAGGTAATTTATTAATTCTTCTAATGAATTCTTGTACTTCTTCCATTTTTTGAAATCGACAAATCAATATAGCCGACATCTCTCCTAAAATATGATAAGCATTTATAACTTCAGGATATGATTTAAATATATTCATTACTTCTTCAGTATGTTTTCCATCTATTTGAACTAATATAACAAATTTCAAATTAAAACCTAATTTCTGTTCATCCAAATTTAAAAGAAAACCATCTGGTTTTATAATTCCCAATTTTTGCAATTTAAAAATTCTATTATGTACAGTTCCCACGCTGATTTTTAATTTCTCAGCTATTTTTCTATAACTAATTCTAGCATTTTCTTCTAAAATTCTCAATATACTAATACTTAATTCATCTAATGACTCCAATTATTTATTTCACTTCATAATTTCATTTAATTAAAAATATTTAAAATTATTATTTAATTTATTTAAAATTATTTAAATTTTTCTTATTTTTTTAATCAATGTTTATTTGAAAAATTTTATTTTAATATTATTTTTTAAAAACCTTATATTTATTAAAGAATTTTTAAAAATATGCCACTTGCAAAACGAATCATTCCATGTTTAGATGTTAATAAGGGTAGAGTAGTTAAAGGAATTAATTTTGTTAATATTAGAGATGCTGGAGATCCTGTAGAACTTGCCCAAAGGTATGATGAAGAAGGATCGGATGAATTAACATTCTTAGATATTACAGCATCTTCAGATAAAAGAGAGATCTTAATAGAAGTTGTAAAAAAAATTGCTGATGTAATATTTATACCATTTACTGTTGGAGGAGGAATTCGGAGTATTGAGGATATTAGAATGATATTAAGAGCCGGAGCTGATAAGTGTTCCATTAATACCGCAGCAGTTAATAATCCAACATTAATTAATGAATCATCAAAAATTTTCGGCGCACAATGTATAGTTATTGCAATTGATGTTAAAAGGCGATATGTAGAGGATCCTATGAGACATAAAGAACATACTATAATTAAATTAAAAAGTGGTAAATATTGTTGGTGGGAAGTGGTTACTCATGGTGGAAGAACTCCAACTGGGTTAGATGCTATTAAATGGGGTATAGAAGCTGAACAACGAGGAGCTGGTGAAATTCTTTTAACTTCAATGGACATGGATGGCACCAGAGATGGATATGATATTGAATTGACTAAAGAATTTAGTGAAAGATTGTCTATTCCTATTATTGCAAGTGGTGGTGCTGGCTCAGAACAACACATTTTAGAAGTTTTTCGAGAAGGAAAAGCTGATGCTGCATTGGCAGCTTCTATTTTTCATGATATAGGAATGCCTTATCATAAGTCGATTATAGAAGTTAAGAATTATTTAAAGTTGCACAATATTCCAGTAAGAATGAAATAATGGAGGGATTTCGATTATTTCTCAAATGAAAGCCATGATTTTAAAAAAGCAAGGAATTTTAAATCCAAATTCATTAGAATTAGAGTACGTTGATATTCCAAAAATCAATTATAATGAAGTTTTAATTAAAATTAAAGCATGTGGTGTTTGTCATACTGATTTACATGAAATTGAAGGAGATCTAAGAATCGAAAATTTTCCAATAATACCAGGACATGAAATCATTGGAATTGTTTCGAAAATTGGAAATGGTGTTAAAAATTTAAAAGTTGGAGATAGAGTTGGTATTAGCTGGCTCTATTCTTCTTGCGAAAATTGTAAATATTGTTTAAGGAATCAACAAAATTTATGCTTGGATGCAAAATTCACAGGATATTCCGTAAATGGAGGATATACAGAGTATATTAAAATTAATTCAAATTATGCATATAAAATTCCAGATGTATTTTCCGATTTAGAGGCAGCTCCATTGATGTGTGCGGGAGTTATTGGATATAGATCAATAAAATTATCCGAATTAAAATCTGGAGAAACAATAGGTCTTTTTGGATTTGGTGCTTCTGCTCATATTGTCATTCAAATTGCAAAACACTGGAATTGTGATGTTTTTGTTTTTACTAGATCAAAAAATCATCAAGAACATGCATTAGAACTTGGTGCTAAATGGGTTGGAAACATTAAAGATCAGCCACCTAAAAAAATAGATAGAGGAATTATTTTTGCTCCGGTAGGTGAGATTGTTGTCAATGCTCTTAATTTTTTAAATAGTGGAGGAACATTAGCGATAAATGCAATTCATATGAGTGATATTCCATCATTTAAATATTCATTATTGTGGCATGAAAGGAAAATAATTAGTGTTGCTAATGTCACAAGAAATGATGCTATTGAATTTTTAGAATTAGCTGGTAAAATTCCTATAAAAACAAATATTGTTTCTTATAAATTAGAAGATGTAAATTTTGCTTTATTAGACATGAAAATGAGTAAAATCAATGGAGCTGCGGTATTAAAAATTTAAAATAATTATTCAGAATATTTATTTATCATTATTTTCATCCAAATTAAATTTTAAAACCATTTCTGAATGTTCATTTTTTATTTCAGTTGGTAATTTTTCTTTTTTTTCTTTTTTTTCTATATATGGTTCGATTTTACGTCCAAATGTAATATAACCTGTATGTCCTATCATACGAGTTTCTGGTCTAGTAGCATCCATATCTTCTCTTACTTGAATTTTTCTTTTCAATAACTCATAAGTTTCAATTTCAACAAATCCATTTGCCTTTAATGCTAAATGATTCTTTTTAACTTGTTCGATAACGGGAGAAAAACAACAACAAACTCCAGAATTTTTAAGAAAATGATGGATTTTTGGAATTGCCAACCATGGAGTTGCCATATCTAACATTATTATATCGCATTCAACTTGAATAATATTTGAAATATCATCATTAATAATGTCATTATGACTTAATGTAACATAATTTTGTAAGCCCATCTTTTCTATATTTTTTTGAGTCTGTTTAATTGCTTCAATTCTATTATCAAATGAGTAAATATGACCGTTTGGTTGAATATGTATTGCCATTATTGAAGTTAATATGCCAGATCCACATCCCGCTTCCAAAATAATAGAACCAGGCTGAATTCCTGAGTATACCAAAATTAAACCTATATCCTCTGGATAAATTATTTGTGATGCTCGACTAAGATTTAAAATAATATCTGAAGGCAATGGTTTTAATATTATTACATTGTGATTATAAGGTTTTGATTCAATAATTGTTCCAAAATTTTTACCAATAATATCATCAAAATCTATATATCCTCTATCACAATGAAATTTTTCTCCTGCTTTTACTGTTTTTAAAAATTTTCTGCGTTTATCAAAAATTAAATAAACAATATCTCCATTTTTTATTTGCATAAATTAAAAAATGCTTTAAAAAAACTAAAATTTTTTGAATTTATTTTGATTAATTGATTTAAAATTTAATATGATTTAAATTTATAAAATTTGTATAATTTAGAAAAAAAATTTTGAATAAAATTCAAATATTATATTATCTATAAAAGCTTACTTTATTTTATTTAAAATATTTTTGGAATTTTTTATTATGACAGAAAATAAGTCAAATACAATTAAACCAAAACAGATTAACGAAATTCCAATAGAACTTAAACAGAAGGCTGAAGCTGAAGTTTCTCAAATAGATGACTTACAGATATTAAAACAAAAAAGAGATAAATAAAATGAAAAACATAAAAAACTAATTGAAGAAAAGAAACGAATTGAAAATCAGATAAAAGAAAATTACAACATAATAAATGAATACAAAAATAAAAGAGACGAATTAAATGAAAAAATAAAAGAATTAAAAGAAAAAAGAAAAGAATTATTCAAAATCATTAATGAAAAAAAGGAACAACTAAACGAGCTTCGATCTAAGGAAAAATTGGATAAAAAATCAGAAGATTATAAAAATAAAAGGAATAATATAAGAAAAATTGAAAAAGAAATCAAAGCATTAGAATCTAAAATTATTACTGAAGATTTGGATATAGCTACAGAAAATGAATATGTAGCGAAAATTCAAGAATTAGAAAAAAAGAAAGCCGCAATAGATATTGTAATAGGAAATGGCCAAGAAAATAAAAAACTAAAATCGGAAATAAATGATTTAAATAATCAAGTGAAATTACTAAACGATGAAATTACATTATATTCTAAAGAGGCACAAAACTATCATTCATTAATTACAGACTCATATAAGGAGAATGATATTAATAGAGAGCAAATACAAAAACTGGAAAAAGAAATTCTAGAATCTAAAGTCATTGCAAACGAATATCACAACAAGTATAGAGAAATGAATAAACGTTCTAAATTAAAGACTAAAATTAGAAAAGGAGATATTAGAGAGAAAATAGAAGCAAAAAAAGAAATTTCAGAAGAAATATTGAAAGAAGCGTTGGACAAAAAAAAGAAAGGACAAAAATTAAATATTTTTGAAGCAAGAGCCCTTTTTGAAAGTACTTTTAAGGAAAAAGAATAAAGAAAAAAATTTAAATTAATTTTGTTGAAAACTCATAAATTATAATTATTTAAAATTTCTCCAACTATTTTCAATCTTTTTCCGTCTGTATTGCCTGGTAATTCATCTGAAACTCCTAATATAAAATTTGGAGAAAAATATTCTAAGGCTTTTTTTACTGTTTCAATTAATTTATCTACTGGGAATTGATGCATGAATAATGTTGCAGGAATTCCGTCTAATAATATTTTATTACCAATATTGTCTCTTAATTCTTCTAAGGAAACATCGCCTTGTGGTTCTGGAGTTAAAGCTTCAATTCCATCAAACGGTAATTGAGAAATATAAGGCAAGAGATCTTTACAGTGACCGTCGATGTGTATATGAGTGAATTTAGGAATTGGAGCATTTTTAAGCCATTTTACACGTTCTTCATAGTAAGGTATAAGATATTTTTCGAAAATTTTTGGAGGACTTAAGTTCGCATCAATATTTTCTCCAAAATTGAGAATTTGCAAATCCGAATTTATTACAATTTTATAATTTTTTCTATCGATTTCTTCTAAGAAACTTATAAAGTCCTCCATTAGTTGCGGTTTTCTTTTTAACCAAATTGTTGTACGTTCGAATCCTAGATATTCAATTATACACTTTTGATAAGGAGATCTCCAAAAATATGTTTGAGGAACACCAATATTTCCCAATTCTTCAATGGCCGCTTCATACATAAATTTATTATAAAAATATTCTTCTTGTTCTACTAAATATTTAACAACTTTTAAATCTTCTTCTTTTTTTACCATTTTTTCAATCGCATATCCATGCCTATGTTTTTCAGTTACGGAACCAACTGGAGTTGTTATTTTAATAAATCTATTTCCAAATTCATCATTTTCAATTTTAATAGAGATTTTTGAATCCTTTTTGAAATTTTTAA
>Ga0123519_10016055_pt1 | contig 10448 bp, 7 predicted proteins | sample YelNatPaOPRAMG02_FD_87396 | JGI IMG/M metagenome (GOLD analysis project Ga0123519, IMG submission 87396) | Hot spring microbial communities from Yellowstone National Park - Yellowstone National Park OP-RAMG-02 (version 2) | ecosystem: Environmental > Aquatic > Thermal springs > Hot (42-90C) ...
GATATTAATTCTATTAATTGATCCTCATCTATATTTAAAATATTGTTCATATTCATTTTTATCAATTTTTATTATAAAATTTAAACTTTTAAACTTATCTATAATATTATGATAAAAGAAGCATCAAAATCTATATACTATGCGTTAAGTTCAAACTGCAAATTAATAGAACTCTCAGACCTATCATGGCTATGTCTTGAAGAGTATGTGTCTTATATACTAAGTAAAAAACTAAAGATCGAACCAAATAAATTTTATTTAAGTTCTATATAATACCAATCTCTACTTTCCGATCTAAACCTTTTTTGGAGCAAAAACAAATTGCTTTTTTGAAATTATAAACCATGATTAAATAAAATATATTTCAAATTTAAATGGAAGAGCGAAATTTTTTGCACTTTGATATTTAAATTATTACATTACTCAAATCAATTAAAATGGAAGAAAATAAACTGACAATTAATCCAGAAAGAGCTAAAGAAATTGCAATCATTCTTTATGAAAAATTTAATCTTGATGAAGGAATTTTTGAGACAAAAATAAAAGGAATTTCCTAAATTGAAAAATGAACTCTTATAGTTTGAAAGATTCAAAAAATTTTATTGCTAAATTCCTATTCAAATAACGATGAACAAATTGGTTGCTATAACTTCTTAAACAACTACTACAACTTGAATCTAATCCACAAGTACATTTTTTAACTATATCATAAGCCGTTTTTAATATTTCTTTAAAATTTTCCAATTCAATAAATTTAGCCATATATCCAGCTCCTCCAGGCACTGTTTCATAAATAATTAATTCATATTTATTTTCATGATAAAATATCGAACCTTCCAATTCACTTCTTTGGATTCCTAAGACTTTGGTGGCTCCTTCAATTAAAGAATATAGGATAGAAACACATCTTGAATAATTTTCTTCTGAAGATGATAAAATAGAATTATCAGAACTTAAAAATTCAATCTTAATCTCTAAAATATCTGTTTGAAAATAATGGCCTAAGCTGATTGGACCATTAAAAATACCATCCTTACAATCATATCCATATGGATTTTTATGTTCTGTATTTTTTGGACGATAAGAAAATCCTCTTCCACAATTTTCACAGATATAAAATCCAGAATCTTTTCCCTCACATACTACATACATCTTTCCATATTTCATATAATTAATATTAAATTTTATATTTGAATCAGGAGGTATATATATGACAGGCTTATCAATTAAATTTCCGAATGAAGCGAAATATGGTCTAGAACCAAATTCCTTTCTAGGCCGATTTTCTCCACATTTTTTTATTTTATCTAGAGCCATTGTCTGAAATCCAAATTCTGGAACTATTGCAGTTTTGATTCTTTTATCAATTTTTATGCCACATCCTTTACATTCTAAAATATTTTGATTAGAGAGAAGCTGAGTATTACTTAATACAAAATTCTTACATTGAGGACAAATTGCATAAAAAAATTTTTCCCATGTTTTATTTCTTAATTTTTTTATGGCATAACTTTCGAAAATATTTTTGTTAGATACAATTTGAGAGGAAGGAGCAAATTCAGAAATGGCAATTTTTAGATCCCTTTCAAGCCTAACTTTTTGAGCTTCACTATCTGAAGATAAAATTTCAAGCTCAACTGTATCGACAGGGAATCCATATTTAGGTATAATACTTCTTGAAGCTAAATACTCAATAATATCCCTATTTTTGATAGTATTTATTCTCTTTTGAGCCCAATCTCTATTTCTATTAATCTTTTTAGTATAATCTATGTCTTGAATATACAACCTCATTTCATTTGTTAAACTTTCTAAATATTCTTTTAATTCATTATAATCTGAAAATATTTCTTCTTTTGATTTTATTAAAGGTTCGTGTGAAGAGAATATATCATTAATCCAATCAAATTTATTATTTATTTTTAACTGGTGATGTAAATTTTTTGGAATTATTCTCTCTAAGGATTCTGTAAGAGTCTTTGCGTTTTCTCTTATATATCTTTCAAACAATTTTAGTGAGTTTGATTCATTATCTAAATCATAAAATTTTTCTACAGTTCCATATTTATCTTTATATTTCATGAAAAAATTAGAGATTATGAATGAACGTAAATGACGGCTAACAATTTTTACATTATTTAAATTTGCAATAGGAATTTCAATTTTACCTGCGATCATATTTACTGGATTGTTAAAATATCCCATATCATGAGATTGCAATAATGAATAAGTAACTGCAAAACCTATAGTATTTTTTCTTCTACCAGCTCTTCCTGTTCTCTGAATATAATTTGATGGTTCAGGGGGAATATTTTTTAAATAAATAATCTCTAATTCACCTAAATCTACTCCTAATTCAAATGTAGTTGAACAACTTAAAACATTTATTTTTCCTTTAATGAAATCTTGTTGAATTTCTGTTGCATATGTTTTTTCCAGCATTGCTGTGTGCTCTTGAACTTTCATTGGAACTAAACTAAATTTCTTAATTACTTTATAGAAGTAATTTGATTCAATAGTTCTAATTCTATTTTCATCAATCTTATGGAGTTTCCCATTGCAATTAAATTGAGGACAAACTTGATTTACGTTGTACAAAGTTAAATAACCACATTTATCACATTCATAAAATTCTTTTAAATCAACTGGTTTTACTAACCAGAAATTAGAAGATATTTGTAATCCAACTCCTTTATTTTTTACTGAAGTTAAAACAATTCCATTATTAGAAAAATTTTTTGTTAGATCATACCAAATGGTTTCTAAGATTTTATTAATCCTTCCATTATTGGTTTCTATACCTTTTGATTTTAAAATTTTTTGAATATAATCATAGATTGTATTTGTATTTTTGATTGGAATAAACGACTTTAATTCTTTACTAGATTTATCTAACTTTAATTTATAATAAACAGCTCTATTATTATACAATTCAGAAAATCTTTCATCTTCCGAATTAGGTGCTCCCTCGGGGAAATGAACAGCTAGTAAATGCCTAAAATTATCAAAAATAAATCGATAAATAATTTTTATTTCATTATCATTAAAATTTCTTAACTCTTTTAATAATTCTTCAGACGGTTTCCAATTATTAGGAAAAATAAATTCAAATTTGAGCAAATTCAGGTCTTCTAATGAATATCCTTTTTTTGGTCCAAAAAATTCAGTTAGCAGTATAATCCAACATTCTTCCCTTCTTTCTCTTGAAGACTTTTCTGGAGAGAAATATTTTTCACTCATTAGTTTATATAATTTATCATGTAGATCTTGTAGTCTAAAATCTTCAAAATCTTTATTATCCATAAGGGCTGAATATATAAATGCTTTTTTCAAGATTCTTTCATAGTTAATATCTAAATACGAAGCAAAAAAAGCAGCATCTTGTCTATTATCCGAAAAACATAGAATCTTTTTATCTTTTTCATTGTTTCTTGATATATATTGATAAATTTCACTTAAAGAAATTGAATTCAATTCGTCTTTATTAAAATAAAATGTTTCAATTAAATTATAAGGAGATGTTTTTAAACAATAATAACATTTATATAATTTATTATCATTAGTTGGAATTTCATAAATAAAATATTGTTTATCTATATCACAATTACATTTATATTTTTCATTATTCCAATACGAACCACATTTTATACAAAAATTGTATTTTTTAATATTACCTTTCTGATTTTCTTTAATTTCTATTATTTCATCTTCATTCTCAACTTCTTCCAATTCTTTATCCATAATTAAAAAATAATTTTGCGGTTTAGGTTCTTCATAAGTGGATTCAATTTGGTTTTGCGTCTCTAAATAATTAGTTTCAAGTGGATTTATCTTTCCATCTTTCATTTCTCCCATTATATACTCTTTGCCACAAAATTTGCAAAATCCAATTTCAAAAATCGGTATTTTATCATTACTCAAATATTTAATTCTTTTAAAAAATAACTCTTTTTTAGGATAAAATGAAGCAAACAGACCTTCTGGAGGTCTAATAAATATGTGAAATCTAACTGGTAATAATGGTTTACTATACTCTCCTAAACTAGCAAATGCCATTAATTCTAATATATTTAATAAATTTTTCTGAAGATTATTTTGTTGTCCTATATTTTGAAATAAATTATATAATTCATTAATTGAAATAGGACTTTCTTTTAATCTACTTTTAATTAAATTAACCTTTTCATCTTTATTTAAAATATGATATAAAATTTCATTAATATTTAAGTCATTTAAATTATAATTTAAATTGAAATTAGGAATATTCTTACAAATTTCTATTATTTTTTTCTTTTTCTCATTATCAACTAAATTAGAATCCTTTCTAATCTCATTAAACAAATTTATGGTTTTAAAATCTATTGAATAACTATTTCCTTTCTCTAAATTTATATCCTTATATGTTGCAAAAATTATGTCTTGGCAGTCAGGATTTTTATCATCCCATTCAAATTTCTCATCAAACAATGTATTTGCAAAATTAATTAATTCGCTACATCCTTTTTGTTGATTAATTAATGTGGCACTAGTTCCAAAACATTGAAATTGATGACTTTTATTTCTAAATAATCGTTCCTTTAATCTTCTTATTAGCATTCCTATTTCGATACATTTGAATCCAATATATGTATGTATTTCATCTAGTATCAAATATTTCCATGAATTTTCAGATGTATTTGAAAATAAAGGGAAATCTTGAGGTCTCAGTAATAAATATTCTAACATCGAATAATTTGTGATTAAAATATGAGGTGGCGTCTTCCTCATTTGAGATCTTGATATTAACTCTCCTCTTGGAGGATCAAATCCATTATTCTCCAATCTATATCTTTCTCTTGCATTTATTTCATCTTCTTTTGTTTCTCCAATATATCTACCAAAAGTTATATTTATATCCGGTCTCTTCTCATTTATTTTAGATATTATCGATCTTAGTCTTCTAATTTGATCATTAGCTAATGCGTTCATAGGATATATTATTAAAGCTCTTACTTCATTATTTATTGTACCTTTTTCATTTTCTATTAATAATTGATTTATTATTGGAATTAAATAACATTCAGTTTTTCCACTACTAGTTCCTGTCGTAATAATTATATTTCTATTATTAATTGCCTTTTTAATTGCTAATTCTTGGTGATAATATAAAGCCGTTTTTTTAAAATAAGGATAAACGTCAAATATAAAATCTCTAAATGAACGGCTTAAATATCCTTGATCAATTAATTCATCTAACATTATTCCTTCTTTAAATTCTAAGGTCGCCTCAAGATATGGACCTTTTATTAGTTCAAATTTTCCAATTCCATCATTAAAACTTTTTATTAATTCAGGATCCTTTATTTTAATAACACTTTTTAAATAATCATAATATCTGTCTTTTATAATATTATATAATTCAAACGGATTAATCGACAATTCTTTCTACCCATTTAAATTTTTTTGATTGTGTTTATTATTTTTAATTCTTTTGAATATATATTTTTACCTGTCTGTCTCTCCTTTTTATTTATTATTAATTTAATATATCCAGGACTATAGTATTTTAGATCATCAATTAATGGAGTCAAATCCTTTTCTGTCGTCCCATTATCATTATATCCTATTCTAAATTCAATTTCATTTATTAGTTTATCATTCTTTTCTTGATAAAAAACTAATCTTCCATCATATTCTGAAAATAAATCATTTGTATTGATAATTAATTTTAAAGGTTTGGATATTGATAGATTTGTAACATCTAAGTCTGTCGGAATGTCCCATGATTGATATTCTCCTTTTAATTTTAATCTTAATCTTGGAATTGTTATTTTTAAATTAATTTCAGTTTCTTCTTCTATATATTTAAGATTATCTAATCTATAAAGCCATAATAATAAAGAATCTTTATTTTTAGGAAAGACTAATGGAAATGAATTATTTTCTATATTTAAAGTCTCTTTAACACATTCACCAATAAATTTATAAGGACAAAAGTATTTTATTCGGCAATCATAACACGGACATCGGCCATTTAGATCTTTCAATTTACAACTTACTTTTTCTTCATCTTCATTTTCACATGTACAATCATCCCAAGGATTTTTTCTAGAAATACCCATATTTTTACATTCTTTAGGTAGCACTATCCAATTATCAAAATTAAAATTTAACCAAATTATAAATTTATCATATTCTTGTTCATTTGGTAAAATAATTGAATCTTTATTTTTATAAAAAAAATTTAAGCTTAAATTAAAATCTGGAATCCATCTAAAAGAAGTTGAATATCTTGGAATTCTTTCATTTTTATAACAAATATCCAATTCATAGGTGCCAGGAAAGTTTATATCTTTTTTTGAATCTATAAAAACTTGATTCTTACCATTCCAATTATTAGTTATTGTAATTGCTTCATTTTTGTACTTATGTTGTATAATAACTTTTAACGAATGAGATCCATTATATTTTGATTCTAAAATTAATCTATTGCCTATGAAAAGAGGCTTAACCTTTTTATAATCATCTTCAACCTCTATAGTTCCACTTTGAATGTCTGGTCTTAGTTTGAAATCAAAATTTTGCTCATTTGTTAGTTTTATATGAATTAATTTATGATTCCATATTTTTCTTTCTTCTTTAATATCTATCTTAATATTATTTAAGTTATATTGACTTAATATTTTTTCATAATCTTGTTCCGCAATTGTATTATTAATTAATAACCACATACTATTAATTGGAACGTCTATATTTTTTCCAGATTGTTCAAAAAAATATATAAAATTATTATTATCATCAAAAATGTATATATTTGAATCTCTATGTTTATATTCATATTTTTGATTGGTCTTTTTAAATATATCAGGATATTCAAATAGGAGATCTTTTATAGGCTCTTCTATTGGAATACTTTTACCTTTAATGAAATATGAATTATTTCGTTTTTCTACTTCTAATTTAATATCATTTTCTTTTGAATTCAATTTAAATCTATATATTATTTCTTTAAGAGGAATTTGTGGATTATCTAATTTTTCAGAATCAATTAATTGAGAAGGAATGGTTAATTCAATTTTTTCATAATTTGTACTTAATCTTATTTTAAAATTAGATACTTTATTTCTTCTTTGATTTGATGAATGTTTAATGATTTTATAAAGATTTTGAGGTTGATAAGAAGGATATGAAGCAAGATATGTTGTCTGGGGTTGATTTGTCTTCTTACCATTTTTTTGCCGTTTATTTATTCTTGGAAATTGAGTTGGATCATGTCTTCTATATGGTTTCAAATTTCCAGTGTTTCTAATTTTAGCTTCAATTTTTCTTTTTGATAAACTTTTAAAGTATTTATTTATTACTATTTTTCCCTCACGTAGTTCATTAAAATTTTGAATACTTTCATCTTCATTTAATTCTAAATTTTCATCAAATGGTTCATCTAAATTTTGAGGCGTCGTAATAATGTTTATTTGTGATTCTATATTGTTTTGTTCATTTAAATTTTGAAAACCCATGTCATTTAAACATTTATTTTCTATATTTGATTTTTCTTCATATATAAATTGATTATTATTTTCATTCGATTTTTTTTCTATATTTATGTTTTGAACGATTAAATTTGATTGTTTTTCTTCTACATTACTTTTATAGTTTAAATTTTTGGTTTCATATTCTTTAGAAACTACATTATGGTGGATTAAATTATTACTTTTTCTATTATTATCTTTTGGTAATTTGGATTTATGAATATATCTAATTATATCATCCTTAATTTTTTTAAAAAATAATAATATTTTTTTAAATTTTAGTTTCATATTTTAAACACCTATATCTGAATTTAAAAATTTTCCAAATTAAATTTAAATTAGATTTATTTAAATTTTATTACAATTAATAAATTAAATTAAAATAATTGAAACAATTATCAAAAAATTTTTAGATACTCGAAAATATTGCATAAATTTTTTTGGAAAATAATTTATATTACACTGATAAATTAATTGAATGAAAAAAGTGATTTTTATGAAAAAAATAAATGAAAATGATTTTCAGTATAGAAAAGGAAATTCGGGTCCAAAATATTTAATGAGAGGACCAAATATTGATTGGGGAGTAATTTTATTAAAGCCTGGGGAGAAAATGGGAGCACATGGACATAATAAAACAGAGGAAACTTTTTATTTCTTGTCCGGAGTGGGAATATTTTATGTAAATGATAAACCATATGAAGCAAAACAAGGCGATGTATTTTACATAGAACCTAAAGAAAAGCATGATATTCAAAATACAGGGAACAATGATATGAAAATAGTTTTCATAAAATATCCCTATTTGCCTGATGATAAGATAGATTATTAAGTTTTAATTTTTTAAATTCTTTTACTTTTTATTTCTTTTATTAAAATAAAAATGCCTTTTTTTTCAAAAAGCGACTGACCAGCGACCTAAAAAGCGACTCGCCAGCTCCCTAAAAGCGACTCACCAGTCCCTTAAAAAAATGAAAAAACAATATATATTGGAAAATCGAAATCAAATGAGATTATTATAGATTTTTCTTTAATCAAGTCAGCTCCACCATTTTTAAATTATGCAGGAACTTGCGATGTATTGTCAATATGTACTGCTTTAGGAGATTGGATCATTTCTAACGAATATTTTGGAGTACCGATTGATCAAGAAATTTTCAACAAAGCAAAATCATTGGCTAAAAAAATGATTAATAATCCACAACCAGTGAAAGAATTATCAGAGGAGGGAATTAAGTTTTTAGTCGAATGCTTAAAAGATGAGTATTTGATTTGCAATGAATATGGAAGTGCGAGACTAGAGGAAGGAGGAGAACATCATTTGGCCTATTGTATTGAAAAAATTTCTTCTAAAAGATACATTCATGGTTGTTTAGTAGGATTAAATATTTTGGTTATTTTAAAAATCCAAGAATCTTACGCTGTGTTTGAAGTTGATGAATTAAAATCATACTTTGATGAAATTGGGAATGTTTGTCAAATGAATAAAATAGGAATCACTCCAGCGATTTATAAAAAAGCATTAAAAAATATTCATAAATATGTTATAAAAGAAAATTTGGATAAAGGAATTTTCTGGTTAAAAAATTATTTAACTTCTGCAAAAATTGATGAAATTTCTTGGAGTGAAAGATTTCGTCGTTTTTGATGAATTTATCAATCATTTTATATACGAATCAAAAATGCAATTGAAACTGAGAGAAAAATTAATAAAAGAAATTAGAAAATTTAAACCACAAACGATAATTAATTTTGATATTTCAAATATCTTCAATGAGAATCCAGATCATAGGCTTCTTAGTAAAATTGTTTTAGAATCCGCCTTGTTCTCAGCATATCCTCTTATCCATAAAGAACATTATAATGAAGGCTTGAAACCTCATTTTATGTCTCGAGTTTTAATGACTCCAACAACTTTACCAAATTTATATTTAAATATCGATAAAATTGACTTAAATAATAAAATAAAAGCTGGTTTTGCCTATAAATCTCAGCTAGAACTAATGTATAATGAATTTAAAAACCCCCCTAGTGATTATGAAATAGATATTCCTTTTAAAAATATTCCAATTGAAGAATTATGGCCTATGATTTGTGAAAGCGATGCAAAATCTTGCGCAGAAAAAGCTAAGAAATTTTATAAAGAAAATCTTTATATAAATCCATATTCGGAGCAAGAATTGAGTAGGTTCGAGTATGCAGAAGAATTTAGAGTAGTATTTTTAGGAGTATTGGAAAAGATTAAAAATATTCTTCCAAAAGAATTATATAAAATATTTTTTAAATCATTATTAAATAATTTTTTAATATTTTTAGTTGAAGTATTTATATCAAAATCTTACGAATTTTTTAATTATTGAAAAGTTTTAATTTTCATAATAAAAAATATATTATTGTATTTTATTAGTAATTTAAAATAAATGAAATTTTAAATGTGTTTTAAATGACAATACAAAATCAAGATGAAATTTTACCTATCGATCCAAATTCCATTGAATTGTCATTGGAAGAAATCGAGTATTTAAATTCAATAAAAGAAAGAATTCCAAGATTAGGAAGAAGAGATAGCCTACCTCATACAAATCAGATAGAATATATAGGATCAGTATTAAAAGCAAATTTTCCTAACGATACAGTTCTTACTGATTTATGGCATTATTTTCAAGTTGGAAATTATATAGAAAAGTTTGTACCTGATATAGCATTTTATAAAGATTTTAAACTAGATAACTTGATAAAATCATATAAATCAATAGAGCATAATAATAAAATTCCTTTAGTAGTAATAAATATGATGTCGCATTCAACATGGAAAAATGATGTGAGTGAGATAGTGCAAAAATGTTTAAGAGTAGGAATAGCATTTTACATAATATACACGATGTATAGCATAGATGTAGAAGAAAATAATCCACCATTTTTAAGGATATATGAATATAA
>Ga0123519_10016058_pt1 | contig 10448 bp, 9 predicted proteins | sample YelNatPaOPRAMG02_FD_87396 | JGI IMG/M metagenome (GOLD analysis project Ga0123519, IMG submission 87396) | Hot spring microbial communities from Yellowstone National Park - Yellowstone National Park OP-RAMG-02 (version 2) | ecosystem: Environmental > Aquatic > Thermal springs > Hot (42-90C) ...
GATGTCTGGACTTCTCTCAATTCTGCCTCTCTCATAGCAAGTAAGTTTTTCAATCTTATAGATTCCAACGTATCCAACCCTTTAATACCAGCAGTAATTGCACCTTCTACTGGAACATGTAGTGTCGTAAGCAAATCTTTATTATATCCATCGCAATCAGCCAACAGACATACAGGAACTGGAACTTTCTCCTCCAACTCAGTAGGACTATGCTCGCTCGGCAATGTAGTAAGGTCAATCAACGTCTCTTCTGTAGTAAGTATTGGACAAACCACCCCAAATCTAAATCTAAACTTCTTTTCGTAATTAAAGCATTCATTCCAAGGTTTTTTATGAACTATAACCAAAAATGGCAAACTTGAATATTTCTTCTCGCAAAACACTTCTGACACATACCATCCATCAATTTGTGTAGTAAGAATTTTCTGAGGTATATAAGTTATTTTATAATTCTTCTTTAACGTCTTAAGTTTAGCCCTATGCTCAAACTTACCCAAGAACGTCTTTGCTACTGCTGACTGTATCCAAATGCTTATACCAAAAGTAGCAACTGCACAAGATACAATTACAGCAACTGCCAACGGTCCAGTTATATTATAAATCCAAGTTCCCCATATTGCAAACACAACAGCAAATGCCCATCCAAACTGCAACATCAAATTCTGAAACATCTGTTTTTGCAAATCGCTAATCTTATCGGCTTCAACCTTCTCCAACAACTTATCAGTAGACATCTTTTGTTCAACTTCCAAAACAGCCTTATCTACATCTATCTTACCTGTCTCTACCTTTATGGTATCTTTAGACTTAGGCATAGACTTCCCTCCTTAAGTTACAGGATTATATATATTTATCGGTTTTGACTATCTCTTCTCGCTGACTTTCTTCTCCACTATTGCTCGTATCTCCTTCAAGGCTTCGAACGGAGTCTTCAATCCCCTCTTCTGTTCGTCCAATATCCTCTTTATTTCCTCCATTAGGCACACCTCCTTCTTTTTGTGAGAGCGAAGGAATTTGAGCAATTGCCTTTTTAACAAACTCAACCATAAACATTCTATCATACGTAAGAGGCATCTTCTTTACTTTCTCTTTCTTCTTTACTTTAACAGCCTTCTTATCTTTACTTACTGCAACTCTAACTGTCTCATAAAGAGGAATAGTAGACAAAGGAATATATGTTGCAATCGCCCAAGGACCGAGATATACTGCAAGAGGAACCAACAATATTAATATTGTAATAACTTTTATATCAAATTTAGCACGCAATCTATATTCACAAAGTCGAGTAATTGTAACATACAACCCTATAATTACACCCGAAACTAAAGTTGTTGTGACCGCTCCCATCTTTTCACCTCACACAGGAATCATACTTGCCGATGTCCCTACAACTATAATATTAAACAAAGCATGAGCTAACATAGAAGCAGACAACCTCCTTGTATACGTTGCTATAAACGCCAATATTATGCCTGAACACATAATAGCAAACAAATATATCAAATTGAGCGTTCCAAACATTTGCATCATAACCGCCCAATGGAACAATCCAAAAATCACACCATTAAGAATTATATTAGGATACAACAACACAGTAAGTGTTTCTTCTGACTCCCAAGGTTTACACAGTGTAAGTTGAGCATTTAAAATACCTCCCCTGAAACACAACTCTTCAAGTATTCCAATAACAAACACAGTCATTATAGTATATTTTGTAGTTTCGGCATTTAACACCTTTATATTTTGCCACATAAATATTGCATTCTGAATAACCAATATACTAACTATACCAATAGCTGCAGTCCAAACTATAGGCCTTACTTCTTCTATACTTCTAAACCTAAATCCACCCGAAACAAACGCAGTTCCAATCCCCACCATTCCAATAATTATTCCATACATCCCATATGATGCAATAGCTTCAGGACCAACAATAGTCCAAAACAGGCAAACACAAAACGCTGTCATAGTAAGAGCAACCGCAAGTTCATCCATTGCAATCGGCATCATTAAAAGTTCTTCACTCTCCATACTCACCCCTCATCTTTATTCCTGTATATATTATAAGCATACCCAAACAAATCACAACAATTGCTCCGACCATAAACAATTTTGCTTTCTCTTTAACTTGCAATTGTCCGCTAACAAGATATCCCATATTTGCACACTTTAATATTTCATTACCAGCCGTAATCAATAAATCGCCACAAACATCATAAGCCTTATAATTATAATCAAACAAACTACAACTAACTGTCCCTTCGATATGATTACCAACTATTTGAGACTTAATTTCTATCTGGTCTGTCTTACCAATTACAGTATTATCAGAAACAACATAAAGATTTACATCATACACATCACCACTCTTTTCTTTAATATCGGCATATATCCTATAATTACCTCTATAAACATCCATTCTCGCTTCATCTCTATACCACTCAAAATAACTTCCTTTCCCATAATTCTCATCGCACAACCCAAAATCTACAACATTATTCTCTCCTCTATAAGCAAACGAATTCTTACCAGTAGGAATAGGCTTAAGCGTTATACTAATAGGTTGAGAAGAAGCTATCGTAACTCCGCTAACATACATCAAATATCCTTTCTTATAACACACAAGATATCCCCACCCTTCATAAGACAACACAACATTTCCATTATTATCGGTATATCCTCCAGAATACGTATTTCCATACCTAATAAATACAAAAGCATTCTCTACAGGCTTATTATTCGTATCCGTTACATTAATTGGCACGCTATAAGATTGATGTTCTCCACTTTCCCCCATTATAAATATATTAGGCGCAACAAGCAGAGGAACCGTATTTAAACTAACAGCCGCAAGTCTCGTAGCAGAAAACAACAGCATACAACCAATCAATATAACTATTGCTCCACCTACCCTATACACCACATCCACCACCTCCTTACAAATTTAGTCCACCCCCACACAATATCAGCAAGACCATCAATCTTATCCATCAACATACATACAGGAGGACTTATAATGCGATAATACAAATATCTCCCAAATCTACCTACTTTCATATCTCTAAACTTTCTTATATCATCCAAATAATCAACTTCAACTTCGCGAGCCCTTTTTGAAGCCGAAAGCATCATACAACAAGCAGTAGCTCCAAAAACACCAGTTGAGCCCATATACATCAACAACAATATACATAAGAACAAAAATATCAATCCCATAGGAGACATCAAAAAGTCTAACAACTTCTTCCACCAAGGAACGCTAATCCATAATCCCTCATAAGGCTGTAATGGAACATCATCCAATCTTTTACCAACCCAATCTCCCACAACAAGAATAGTATATCCAATTGTAAACTTCCAACTTTCGGCAAATCCTTGAGTCTCGCCAAATATCCACCATCCTTCTTTAGAAGCAGAATTAATACTCGTAAATCCAAACGGATAATACCACCAATTTTTAAACACATCTGGCGACAAATAAGCATCTGGTTGTCCATCTCCATTCGTATCGACATACAATTCTGCTGGAGTAGGCGTCCATCCTTCAGGTTCTACATCAGACCATGTTCCACTAAAAGGTTGAGCAAACAAACACAACGGCGTTCCTTCCGGCATCATAGGCGAGCCTAAATATGGTTGCAAATCTGTAGACACTTTATCAGCAGGCGGATTTACTCTTTCTACATTCACAACTTCAACATCACATATCGCAAAATATGGATGAGTATAACCTTGGAAATAAGTAGGAGCATTTGGAACAGCCTTAAACCAAATAACAAACGGTTTCCACCATCCATGATTTGTTCTAAGTGTGCTCATTGGCACAGGGTCTATAGTTGCAGTTCCATCCATTGTTTGTCTCCATACTTGCGCAACATAAGTATGCCAAACACCATTTTCATCCAAAACTTCCCATCTCCAACTATCTATAGGCTTTGCTTCTTTGACCGAAACAGGTTTATAATCTTTATCGGCAAAATGAAGAGTTTCTATCGAAACATAAGCCTTTGGAGTTTCCGAACTACCCGAATTATATCCTGCTTGTAATGTCTTTCCTAAAAATTGTGTTCACCCCGTAAAATAAGGATTACCTTCTAAAGTATCTGTAGTAACCAAACGATAATGTTCATCAACTGTATATGATTCAGGATGTCCAATAGACTCAACATAAAATCCTTCTATATTTACATTAATCTCTTGATACGCAGATGGAGCTACTTGTCCAGGAACCATAGTAAGATGATATATTGTAGCCGTCATCATAAGCAATGTAAGCACTACAAACACACCTATAGCAGGCTTCATTTCAATCCTCCATAACAGTTCTTACTCTCCAATAAGCAAACATCAAGAACAACACCATACACACCATAGTCAATATAAGCAACTGTTTCCACGGCAATACCGCCTTCTTTTCCGAAGGCAAGGCAACCATAGTAAGCGTAACATAATTAACATCTCTAACATCAGATATCTTTTCATTTACAGTATAATATCCTTCTTTTGACGCACTAACTGTCAAATCTCCTAATCCGCCATACAACGTTGTAAACTTAGTAGTAAAGTAATCAGGATGAGCCGACTTAAGCCCTCTCAACGAAAACACCGTTCCCAATACTGGCTGATTAGATTCAGAAACTGCTCTAAGTATCACATCAACCGGCTTATATAGATTTATTACCCCAATATCTGTAGGCTCAATACCTGTTCCACCAAATACACTTGACCTCCTCAAATTCTTTTCTCCATAATAATACCAATATCTATGAGCATCATAATTCTCTATCCACAACATATCATCAAGATTTATATTTTCAACCCACTGCTCACCAATCCACATCTTATATGTTCTTATTTCATTATCGTAATATGGAGCCATTACATTGACAACATAATTATCTACATTAATAAACTGTTTCAAATTATTGCGACCAATATTTTCAACAACAACATTACCGAAATTATCATAATGTTTCCAATATCCGCCAACACCCTCAGCCCACCATGCCTCTACAACATCTCCGCTCTTCCATTCTATCCTCTTTGCCACACCATTTTCGCAATACATTCTCGCATAGAACGGAGTATAATAATCAGGAGTAGTTTTTACAACAACCATATAAGTCTTCAATACACTCTTTCCTACATAAGGCGAAAACGTAATTGGATATAGCCCTGAAGGCGCCCTCTCTGTCAACAATGTTCCAACATCAAACACAATATAATTATCTACAACAGGAGGACTTTCATAATACATCATTTTACTAACATTATACCATCCATTCTTTGTTCCAATTAATCTCAAATTCAACCTATATGGCGCAACTTGACTACTTGTTATCATCTCAAAATACCCATTATTATCGGTTGGCACATCATACACAGTTGCAGTATAACCACATGGTCCACTTATTGTAGCCCTCATCAAGAAGTTTTGAATACCTGCTAACGTATACTTATCCTTAACATATCCCTTAACTTTAACAGGATAACTCGCCAATCTTTCATTCTCTAAATATTTAAGCGGCTCCATAGTAAATACATAAACATACTCTTCTTCATTAAATTCTTTCGACCCACCTATATTGATAGTAAATACTTTCTCCTGATAGAATGGATGACAAATATACATACTATAAGTTCCCTCTGGCACATAGAACCAAAATTCTCCAGTAGGTCCAGTCCAGAACAATATACGATTATAATAAATTTCAGGATACAAATCAGGAGCAAACGTTACTCCATATATCTTCTTCAACGTATCAATCTCTTCTTGTGTAAGCTTAACACCTATATTTTCAGACAATCCTGTAAGCGTTATTTGAGCATTCTCTAATCCTCCACCAGTTTCATTTTCTACTCTACATATAAGTTTAAATACCGGCTTATCGGTATACTTAAACAACGCAAACCCTCTTGCTATATTTTCAATCTTCCACAAAGGTTCATTCTTTTCAGTATATCCTTTTTCTATTTCATAATCCGACAAAAACTTAAACGCTATACCGACATGTTGATTCTCTCCAGTAGCAAATGGTGTAAGCCCAGAAAATCTAACCCTAACTATATCGTAATCCCAAGTTTCTTTAAACTCACCCACTTTAATTAGTGGTCCATAATATTTTCCATCTTGCTGATATCTAAATGGCGATTTAACCCATTGTCCTCCCCAATACAACTCATATGGGTCTCCAACATCTGTTCCAATTACAGCCTGTAAATTAGCTCCTTCTGGACCAAATACAACAGGATACAAGCCGAGTTCAGTAGGTAGCGACATATATTTATAATTTGCCGGCTTCAATATCTTATATCTAACTTGCAACATTCTCCAACAGGCATGATTTTCAGCAATATAAGACAATGTTGGACTAACTTCCAAAGCATACATCGGCTTATTAAGTTCGCCAACTTCCATCTTCATTTGAGCATCTATTTCAGCATACCACTCTCTTATGTGAATATTATCCAATTTACCTGGCTGATTATCTACTCTCTTAACCCTCATCATTCCATTATCGCCCAATCCAGGAGAGAACAACAAAGTAAAGTTAGTAGATTGACTCTGCTTATATAACTCCCAAAGAGATATCAACTTGTTTTCTACTTTAGTTCCCTCGTCAAACGGATATTCAATATATTTGTTGGTCAAAGAAATTGGAATATATCCACCTTCATCAATACACTTTTTTAAATCTTTTACAGACACATTCTCCAACAAAACAAACTTATTTGGAGTTGAATTCATACTTATATGAGGAGCAGCAACATTTTGCGTTACAGAGCTTTCCATAGACCAATCATAATCTCCAGCCCACCATATTTCTAAATAATCATTTTCAACTAAATCAAAATTCTCATAATGTAAATTCTTTGGATAGATATAAAGCGTCAAATTAGTAGGATTAAGCATCCAATACAATTGAGGCACCTGAATCAATATAGCACCACTCTGGAAGTCATGCCACATATGTATATCTGCAAATTGGCCAGTTATATGCTTTTATCGGTTTTATTACCCACATATCTGTTCGAGTATCCCATCCAGTAACATCTCCAATAAACTTTACAACACTTCCATCCAAATAATTAGTTATAGTCAACGAATTTCTTGGAACTCCATTAATATACCAAATATTGTTTACATTATCGTAGGCTACTTTAACTGATTTACGAGAAAAAGGCACAGTAGCACATATCAATCCGTTTTCTATATAGGTGCCTATTGATTTCGTTGCTGAGTCTTTAAGTTTCCAACCTTCTCCAAATACTAAATGTGTTACACCAGAAGCAAGATGTCCAGCACCAAGAGAAATAATACCTCGAGCAACAGAACTATTGGCAACAGTTGTAAGTATCTTTCCTCCCATACCTCTAATATTATTCGCAGTAGCTTCAAGACCTTCAGGCGTAACTGTCTGACTATATACTACGCCATTCAAATTATAAGTAATAGTATAGGATGTAATTGATGCGGCACTAATAGCAGCAGGAGCTATCCCAGCATATGTTCCTAATGATGGCAACGCAGCATATGTAGCAACATCTGTGGCAACAACAAGAGCCGCTTCACCAGCAATTCTCCATCTATCTCTCTCATAAAAATCAGTCTGTGTTTCAATCATCCACGGACCAGTATTTTCTTCTACATATTCCGACCCAGAATAAAATACGCCAACTGTAGTTCCATAATTTCTATCTGCAACATATGGTTCGCAAAACACGCTATATTCACCATATGCAGACGGCACAAGAGTATCCGTCCAAGTGCTTCCTTGTGCAACTACCTCTTGTAATCCAACAGCAACAACAAATAACGAACTAAACACTATAGCGACAATAATCAAACTTCCATAAGACCTCTCATCCAACATTATAGGCATATACTTCATTCTTCCACCCCTATTTTTCGTGTGAACGCAAAAGCACCAACTCCTACAAACGCAAGTCCTCCAATAATATAAGGCAACACATCAGGCTTTTCTTTTACAGGTAATATATTAGTTTCAACCAACTTAATCAACAAATCATTCGTAACAACATTTTGTAACTTATCTTTAGTATAGAAATAATATTCAAACAACAATCCAGTTCTATTCTCAAAATGTAAACCTACTCTATACTCTTGAACATCCGATACACTTGTCTCTCCAAAAAACATGGCAGGATATTTTCTATTTTCATAAACATAATTTTCATAATACAAACTTATTTCAGGTCTACCTATAGCATTTTCAACCAAAGTATCTTTATACTGGTCTAACTGATAATACGGAATCAAGAAATACGGATAATATGGAGAATTATAAGTTCCACCAAAAACCAATCCATATACAGGATAATTATCATAAGACTTGGCTAACCACCAAATATCTCTTTGCATACTTGTCTTAACAGGATAACTCATAGACCAATTAACAACATAAAACTCATCTTGAACATCAACTATTTCAAACCTAAATGTTCCAACTTTATTTTCTACTCTATCCCTAATATACCATTCAGCATAACTACCTTTACCATAAGGAATAGCCATTAAATATACTCCACCACTCAAAAGCATAAGTCCAACCAGTATAAGTATTGTCCCATATATATTCATTCAATCATCTCCACTTTAGATTTAGAAACATATACTAAAGATATACATCCAATCAAAATCATAAAAATGCCTCCTACAGTCAACATTCTATTAGTTGTTTTTGTCGGTAATTGTTCACTTGGAGGTAATGGCATATTTTCTTCCGGCAATTTTTCGAGCACAACATTTGCTGTACAACTATTATCATAGGCATCTACTGTTATTGATTGACTTTCGTAACCATCTTTTGAATAATTAACAGTAAGTTCTCCTTCTGCCACATTTATTTCATAGTAGCCATTTTCATTTGTATATGTAATGCCAAAATCGCAACTTACACACACATTATTTATTGGATTGCCATTATCATCAACTACATATCCATACAGTTTTACAAGACCTTCTCCTTCAAACTGTAATCCAACATTAAGAACTATACGATACCAAAGATAAGGAGGATATGGTATTACAGTTGTTGGCAAAAATCCAATTCCAATTATGTTTTCATTATTATATCTAAATTTGAATGAAGTATCATTATAATTATGAAAAACCATCCATCTTTCCGTATAAGGACTTCCTGTTTTAAGTTCTGCCGTATTGAATTGATAAAGCACATCCATATCAAAATTCCACAAACTCCAATCTGGATTTAGATAATCTTCTGAATGTTTCAACTTTCCAATATTTATTACAAAGTCCCTCCAATCATCAACAGTAGCATCTCTGCCCGACACAGCAATAACAGCATCAATATTATGAGTTAAAGTAATAATTACATTTTCAATATTATAGAGCATAATATTTTCGGGTCTTGGAATTTCTGTGAATAATACTACAACTCTCCTTTCATCAGGAGCATATTCTCCTTTATATACATCTACACTTGTTCCTGCCATACTGCTTTCTGTATAAATTGCTTGATATCCACCACTTCCTTTAACAAAACTTACTGTTATTACTTTCTTTTCATATTGGACTACTTTTCCTAAATAAAGACCACTTCCTAACATTATACAGCCAATCAATATGAAAATTAAGGGAGCTACTGTTTTCATTCTTATACCTCCTCAATCCGACATGAGCTTAATTACTGTATTGAACATATAAGCAAGAAAAATAAAAAAGATAATGATAATGCCAGCAACCAATAGCGTATGCTCGCTAACCCAGCTTGAGGCCTTATTCAATAGGTCTTGTAGCCATTGCAGAAAACCAGACGGTATTTCAGCCATTTTACTCACCCACCAATGTAGGACGTGCCACCACAAAAGCCCCAATAACCAGCAAAATAACACCTGTCCACATCATTATCGGTCCAACTGCTCTCTCTGGCACAGTAGCAAGTGGAATGCTTGTCGATTTCAGAGTTACTGTTAGTGTTGCTTCCTTCATGCCCTGTTCTGCAAGCCATTCAGTATTGTCGCTTACCAAATGCCTACTCTCAACAAGTTTAACGCATACACCTGACTTAATATCAAAGCTCTGAATGATGTCGTGTATGTATGTTCCAAGCACAACAGTATCACCGTTTTCCAGCGTTTCGGTCAAATTCTCTTCAGCGTGTGTCGAAACAGTAAGCACCTTAACAACTCCAATATTAGGCAACCTCAATTGTTCTCTTGCAACCGTTGGCGACTCAACAGCAAACTCAGTAGTAAGCGCATTCTCAATATTCTCTACTGTTAGATTTTCGTCGAACAGTTGAACGGGTAGATACAGCCACTCACCGAAATCTCCATATGTGCCTCTGTAATTCCACGTCTGATAATCCACATAGTGTTCTGGCCCCATCACCTCAAACATGACAGTAGCACTATCATTTTCTACTCCAATAACTTTTGCATCAACGGTCATTGCATAATAC
>Ga0123519_10016059_pt1 | contig 10447 bp, 14 predicted proteins | sample YelNatPaOPRAMG02_FD_87396 | JGI IMG/M metagenome (GOLD analysis project Ga0123519, IMG submission 87396) | Hot spring microbial communities from Yellowstone National Park - Yellowstone National Park OP-RAMG-02 (version 2) | ecosystem: Environmental > Aquatic > Thermal springs > Hot (42-90C) ...
ATAACCCCGAGCTGCGCTATGAAGCAGCCCGTGCTTGCGGCGAGCTGGAACTCGCCAGCGCGGTTCCACGCCTGGCCGAATTAGCTCTCCATGACCCGGATCGCGAAGTACAGCAAGTGGCCGTATGGGCGTTGGGTAATATCGGCGGCAAAGAAGCACGCCGTGTCCTGGAGATGTGCTACGAAAGTGATGACGAGGTGTTGTGTGACGCAGCAGCAGATGCACTCGATGAGATGGATGTGTGGGATGGGATTATGTTTTCAATTCCTCTCGAAGACCTCAATGAAGAGGACGAGGAAGAAGAGGAATAAGAGGATCTAACGATAATTGTCGCGCTTACCCCTCAAGGGACAACGCGCTGTGTGGCGAATAGACACAAACAGCCCAGCACCGCGATATTCATCCAGAGCAGAAATGCCAAGAGCAGCATGTATTGTCGAGTGGAGAACCCCTCAATCGCCGGCGAAGTCTCCAAGGGTGCTTCCGCTGGACTGACCGGCAGGACAATCTCCCCTGAGACAGCGGCTGGAGGCATGCTACTTTCCACTTCATAACGCGGCCGCAAATTTCGCAACCAAGGAGGCCGGTTTTGGGGTTCGTCTTTCACATTGCGTCACCTCCCACCAAGAATACAGGATGCTGCCTCAACGCTGGCCTCTTCAGCATAACATAAAATCAAAAAATGTCAAGCTATGGAAAATGATCAACCGTACATCAGGGGTATTGGAGGGACATTGTGTTGCAAACGTCTTGCTGTGACGCGGGAAAACCAGGTATGGCCTGTGCCGACCCGTCTATGCCGATGAAGCAGAACACCGCGGTTGACCTCTGCCCCGTATGCCATCAGCGCGGTAAAAAGGTGGGCGGGCAGACGGTGAAGGCTATGCTTGCCCTCAGCCTGGCACATATCTCGCATGAACCCTATCTTTTCTGCGCGACACCCACATGTCCGGTGGTCTATTTCAGCGCCGATGGGGTGCAGTATTTTACAGTCGAGCAGGTGCGTGAGCGCGTCTATCAGAAAGCTGCGGACGTCGAAGGGGTCTTCGTATGTTACTGTTTTCGCCACACCGTGGGGGATATCCGCGCCGCTGTCCTTGCCGATAAAGCGGACGATCTCGTAGAAGCGATCAAGGCCGGGGTACGTGCGAGGCAATGTGCATGTGACATTCGTAATCCCCAAGGGAGCTGCTGCCTGGGCAACGTGCAGGCACTGATCAAACATTTCCGGGCGGGCTAAATGGTCCCGGCTCACCCCCGGCCAGGCAGTGCATCGCGCCGGGCGCGCCGCCCGGAAAAAGCGGGATCGTAGGCCCGACGTGTTCAATTCTCCAGATAAGCGCGCGCGTCCCCGACGCGTGCAATCTCGTCCAGGATTTGACGCCAGGAGAGTGGCCGTGGACCATGCCATCGGAGATCCACCCAAGCTAAATAGAGCTTGCCCAACCACAGCTTCCACAGAGGATAGGCATCGCGGTAGAGCTTGGCCAGCTCCGCGTAGAATTCGGCGAGCGGAAGGCGCGTGGGCAGCACGGCATGGAGCACGTCGAAAAGCTCATAGTTGTGTGTGATGAGCTGGTCCTTGACGGCATCGAAGAACGCCGTGCCGGGCAGCGGCGTCAGCACAGCGAAAAATGGCAACTGCAACCTCAAGCGGCGCACATAACGACGCAGGGCAGCGAAATCGGCACGGTCATAGCTCGGATCCACAATGAACGAGACATCGGGTTCGATGCCGTGCTGCCGCAGGATCGCCAGCGCTTTCTCGTTGTTCTCGACCGAGTTGTTCTTGTTGACGGCATCCAGCCCGGCTTGGTCCGGTTTCTCAAAGCCGATGAAAACCCCGTCCAGCCCGACTTCGCGCCATTGCGCGATCAGCTCGGGATGACGCACGATGACATCGCTGCGCGCCTGCACGTAATATTGCTTGCGGATGCCCCGTTCCTTGAGCAAGCGGGCGATTTTCTCGCTGCGGCGGGCGCTGGCCAGAAAATTGTCGTCAGTGAAGAACACCTTGGGCTCGGCGACGGCTTCCAGCTCATCCACGACGCGTTGGGGACTCTTGAAGCGCACACGTCCTTGATAGAAGCGCCAGACAGCACAGAAGTTGCACCGATAAGGGCAACCTCGCGTCGTCTCCATGGCCGCTACGGGGCGCTCTGTGAACAAGTGGTAGTAAAGACGATAGGGGCGCGTCAGCGTGCGCTGCGGGTGTGGCAGAACGTCCAGATGGTGCACCAAGGCACGCGGACCGGTGAAATGTTGACCCTCCGGCCGATTGAGCACCAATCCGGGCACGTGGGAGGGATCACCTCCGGCGGCAAGACAATCCACTAACTCGCGCGTGGTGATTTCACCTTCCCCTACCACGATGGCATCCACCGCAGGATGCTGGAAGTCACTCGGATATAACGAAGGATGGTGCCCGCCCACCACGACGAACGTCTGGGGATTGGCCGCCTTAGCCGCCTCCGCGATGCGCAATGTCTGATACATTTTCACCGTAAAAGTGGAGGTAATGCCGACCACATGCGGCCGAAAATCGGCTAAAGTTGAGGACAGGGCTTCCGGTTGCAGACGCAGGTCTAGCAGCGCAACCTCATGTCCATTGTGAAGTGCCCCGGCGATCATTTCGAGCCCCAGGGGTTCAATCAGGTCTAATCGTTCCAACCCTATTCCTTGATTCTGTTTCGGCTGTACTAATAGGACACGCATACGCATCTCTCCTAGCTCGCAATATTCCGTCCAGACCCCGGTTCATCACAAAAGCACCAGAAAAGCGCCCAGAATCCAATCCTCCGATACTCCGAGTCTACGTACTATAGCTCAATCAAGATAACACCACAGCCTTCCTTTGAGCTTCGCTTTGAGACCTCTCTAGAATGGCGCTATGCACTATGTGCCCGAGGTATCCTCAGCGCAGCCTGGCTCTGCAGGCTGTGCGAGGCCAGCAGCAGGATGAGCGCCATACACACGGCCGATGCCAGACACCAGGTACATACAGCACCGATCACAAAGGGCTCCAGGAATGTCAGGTAGAGGGAGAACACCGCTCCGATCACCGCCAGGCCCCACAGGATAAGCAGCGCCGTCCATCCCAACTGACCTCCGAACAGACGGTGGAGCAGCCAGAAGAACAGAATGCCCAGGTAGCTCAGTCCACCCAATATGGCCACCGGGATGCCGAATAGCTCGGAGTAGGAGGTGAGCTGTACCGCATCGCAATCTCCCACCGGACCGCAGATAACATCGGTGTGCAACAGCTTCGTGTAAGCCAGATAGCTGGCCACACCCAGACCGATCAAGGCAAACACCGGGATCAGCACCGACCATCCACTGCGTCGGGGGTCGGCGGTATTTTGTGAACGACGCGAGCGCGCCGGCGATGCCCCTGCCGTCGCGGCAACCCACCGACCGGTCCGTCTGATGGCGATGCCTGCATAGACCAACACGGCTGCCAACGCCGCCAGCACCACGCCAGCGAGTGCATTGGCCAGCGTGTCGGGAGCCGGTGGTCGGCCACCGATGCCCGGCTCGGCCGCTGCTCCTGTCTCCGCCGGCGCCGCGACTTCCTCGCACGGGGTGTTGCCACACAACTCGACTCCCACAGCGCGCTCCAGGCCGGGTAAGGATGGATAATTCACCCCACCGGCCGCCAGGTACTGCGCGATCAGGCCGGGCAGCTGCTCGGGGATCTCACGTGAACCGACCAGCACATGATCCCCGATGATCAGGGTGGGCACTCCCTGACGTTCCGGCGGAATGTTGAACTGTCGCACGGCTGCCTGATACAGCGCCACGTTGGCCAGTTCTCCTCCTTCCAGCATTTTGAGGCGGAACTGCGCCCCATAATGGGCTTGCAGGGGCGGCAGCACCTCCTCTATAACATAGTGGCAATGCGGACAGGTACGTGACCAGAACAAGATCGCATGCACAACCGGCGCATCTGCCGCAGCGACACCAGGCCATGACAGCATCAGGGTGAACATCATTATAAGCATCAGAGCCCTCAAAATGCCCAGCCACCTTATCATAGAGGTTTCACCTCCTGCGATAGAAAATTGACGTTGGAGTCCGCAGGACTGAAATTGGCATTCAGCGTTGACCCGCTTCCAAGTGGCCGCGCAGCCCCCTACGGCGCACCGCTTCGACCTGGGCCCAAACCACCTTGCGCAGGAAGCATAACGCTTCCTCGCCATCCCGGTCTGCCAGCACCATGCGCAACCACGTTTGTTGTTCCTCGTCCAGGACCACAGAGATCTTGCTCGTGGGCAGTGCCTTCTCGCTACCGTCAACTGCCACTGACTTAAGCTACCTCATTTGCAACGTCTGCGCAAAGCTGCTTCTACTTTCTTGGCAATTATCTGCGTGACAAAGTCAAAAATGCGCGCTGGATCGTTCTCGCGTGCCAGCAACAGCACCCGGTGTACTTCTGCTTCGTCCAGGAGGATCAAGATTTTCTCGACACGCTCGATAGCCAAGGTGATCATCCCTCCAGAATGGAGCGCAGTGCCTCCACGGCATAGACGAGGTTCTCCTTGTCGGTGAACCAGCCTGGGCTGAAGCGCAGTGCCCCGCACTCCAGCGTACCGGCGACGCGGTGTGCCTGCGGGGCACAGTGTAACCCGGCACGCGTGGCCACGTCGAAGGCCTGATCTAACACAGCAGCCAGCTGATCTGGTGCATATCCGTTGACCGTCACCGCGACCACAGCCACCCGTTGTTCGATGTTGGAGGGGCCCAACAATGTCACTCCCGGTATCTCTTGCAGCAAGGCGATCAGCTGGCCAGTCATTTCCAGTTCGTGTGCGCGGATGCGTTCCACACCAACCTCCAACACGAACCGCACACCGGCCAGCAACCCCGCGATGCCGGCAGCGTTATGCGTGCCTGCCTCCAGACGTGCCGGTAGCTCGGGTGGCATGTCTTCGCGCTCCGATTCGATCCCCGAGCCTCCCTCGATCCACGTCTCCAGGTTGATCCCGGGTTGCACCACCAGGCCACCCGTCCCATGAGGACCATACAACCCCTTGTGGCCGGCAAAGGCCAACAAATCAATATGCATCGCCTGCATGTCGATCGGGCATGTCCCCGCCGTCTGAGCGGCATCCACCAGGAATGGGATGCTATGCCGATGTGCGATCTGGCCAATCCGCGCGATGGGCAACAGGGTGCCCAACACGTTAGAAGCGTGCAACAGCGCTATCAAGCGCGTGCTGGGGCGGATGGCTGCCTCCACATCCTCGAGATGGAGTGTGCCGTCCGGCGCACACGGCAGCGCTGTCAGTGCGACACCACGCCGTTCCAATGCCTTAAGCGGCCGCCACATCGCATTGTGTTCGATGGATGAGGTAATGACGTGATCGCCTGGCCGCAGCAATCCCTTCAGCGCCATATTGATCGCCTGTGTGGCATTCATGGTGAACACGACGCACGACGCATCGGCAGCGTGAAACAGAGCCGCCAAGGCCGCGCGCGCCTCATCGGCAATGCGCGCGGCCTCCTCCTCGCGCCAGTGGCCACCGCGTCCGGGTGTGCCGCCCACGTGACGCATAAAATGGTCCACCGCCACATAAACTGCTTCCGGCTTGGGCCAGCTGGTGGCAGCGTTATCCAGGTAAACGCCCACCCTCCCCTCCACCGGGTATCCGATCGGCCTCTATTTGCAAACCGCGCCGTTGCGCTGCGGCCACAACCCGTGGCACAATCGCGCGCCAGAAGAGATCGTTCGCCGCGGCCACATCTCGATCCATTGTGATGCGCTTGAGCTCGATCACCTCGCTGGCCTCAAAGGCCAGCCAGATGTATCGCGGTTGCCTGCCCGAGGGTGTCACGGATTTGCCTGTACCTCCGTCGCCTTATCCGCCTCGAACTCCCTCAGAGCGTCCAGAATCGCCTGCACCACTTCCTGCACATCTTCCTCGGTGAACTCCAACGAGGATTTCTTGGGAATCTCGCAATCGGTTACCAACGTGATGGAGCGATCCGGGGTAAAGCCGGCGGCCTCGACGATCTTGCGCGCGCAGTTGATGGAACAGCCATCCACCGTGACGATATGCTGCGCGCCCTCGGTGGCTTTGAGGACAGTGGGCGCCTGGGTGGGCAGTCCGCCCAGGCAGAAAATACATGCCTTCTGGCGTCCCAATCGCTTCATCACCTCCAATCCGGCCAAACCGGCCAATGTGCCCACGTTGGACATGCCCCCGAAGCAGACAAACAGTGCCGTCTCAGGAGTGCTGCCGGTACTCTTAGTCGATTCGCTCATTCTTATTCCTCCTTATCTTCCTCGTATTTGATTGGTTTGCTCATCTCAAGAAAGGCACCCACATTGGGTGGGCACAAACCCCCCTCTTGCAACAATCCGTATAGATGCAAGACCATTTGCAGACCCAACGCGGTAAAGCTTGAGGTGCACAGCTGATCGGCCATCTCGAAACGGACGACAGTGACAGATGTCACGGCGCAGGCAGATATGGCAATGCGCGTGGAATCAACCCATTTCCCCCAGCCGAATGCAACACCCGGTGTCGTCAATTCAAGTGTCGTTTCGCCGCCGCACTGCTCACCTGCCTGCTTCATATGGATGGACAACCGCACCCGGCCGCGCTGCAGAATGCACAGGCAGACATCGGTGGGATCCAATACTGTCTCCCCCGCGGCGTAGACGCACGGTCGCCCACACCCAGCCAGATCATGGAGCTCGCTTTCGCTCAGCCAACGCGTTTGCGCACAGCGGCGCAATGCATCTATGATCGATCTTGCCACTCACAGATTCTCTCTTCTTTTTATCCCATCCTGCTTGACGTAGCACGATGTTGGTAGACGGTACGTACTGACAACCCCCATCATCCGCTCACATCATGAATGGGGTGTGACCGGTGACTCGTTGCCCCACGGGCAGCAGGGATTATCCTCAGGTTCCACCCGGGAGAGGTGGCGGCTGCACCATTTTGAATGTGTACTCCAACGTCACCGTCACCCCATCCGTCACCTCGATCAGGCCTGGCACGACGGGCAACGGAATGCCAAAATCGGCCAGGTTGATGCGCGTGGTCGCAGTGCCCTTGAGCCGATCGAGGTACAGAGCGGCCGTCGTGTCCCACGTGGCCGGCCGGGTGACATCCTTCAACGTCAGGTCACCTATCAACTGAAAGTCCAACGGCTTTGCCGGCTGGAAATCCGACGGGAAGTTCCGCACTTCCCTGACCAGAAAGTAAGCCAGCGGGAAGCGCGCAAACTCCAGCCAATTGGCACGCAACGCTGCATCACGCTCAGGGTTGTTGCTGGTCAGCGTGTTGAGATTAGCGGTGATCATCCCGAAACCACTGGCCCTCGGGTCATCGTAGTTGAGCGTAAACTGGCCGGCCAGTTGCCGCGTCCTGCCCACCACCTGCTCGGTGCGTCCCCCCTCGTTGAGCAGCACCTGGGTGACGGTATAAGTGAGGATGCTTTCCTCCGGAACGATGGAAAACGTTTCGGTCCGGCCGGTGAGCGGCCGCGGGGGCAGGGTGGGCGTCGGTGTCGCCGACGGCATGGCGGTGGGGGCCAGGGTGGCAGCGACCATCGGGCCGGGGGCAAGCGCAAGCTCCGTGAGAGCAGCCCCTTGGGTGTAAGAGAGCACTGCATCAGGACGATCATTCCACGCCACCGCGAACACACTTCCGATACAAACAATGAGCAGACTCAGCCATCCGAGCATCCGCTTCCAGACAGGATCCATGATCTTGCCTCCTCAGGATCACGGTTAACCCAGTGCCGGCATGTCGCCCAACCGTTCGCGCAAAGCGGCCAGTTGCTCGGCATAGGCAGGTTCCAGCAGGGGTGGACAGTCCTCCGGTTCCTTCTGGCCGGCCACCAGCTTCAGCGCAAAGGTGAAGCACGTCGGCTGACCGCATTGCCCACAGTTCGTCTTGGGCAGTAGCTGATAAATCTCCATCGGAGCGGCGCGCCGGCGCATCTCGAAATCGGGCTGCAGCTCATTCCGCCGCTCCCAGGTACGATTGACCAAATCAACTAACCCGCGGATGACGCGTTCCGCTTCGGCGCGATCCGCCAGGTTGGCAGCCATAATGCGCCTGGCGTGGAAAGCGACGTTGCGCCCGCCCTTGGTCCAGGTCAGTGCATTCGCCGCCCGGTTGTAGACCGCGCCGCGCAGTGTGGCATTGAGATAGGGCAATACCTCACTGATATCCACCTTCAATTGTGCCTCGGCGGTCCACTTTTCGGCGCCAGGCTCGCATGGCGGTACAAACAGCTTCAGGTTATACTCATCAATCAACATGGCAATGATCACCTCTTTCGATCAGAAACAGGTATTATGGCCGGTTGGGATGACTTTCTGGTGGAGGCAACGCCGAACGGTTGTGGCGCCCGCACGCTGAGATAACGGTAGAATATGCTGGCGACGAGCATCTGCACGATGAACGACAGCGCCACCGGCAGCCCTGTGGAAGGTGGAAAACTGGCAAAGGCCAGCCCCACCGCAATCGGCAAGTTCTTCATACCGGAAGCATAGGTGACCGCAATGCGTTCTTCCCAGCTAAAGAAATGATACCCCAGTCCGTGCGGGACCAAGAATCCCAGCGGGAATATCAGCACCACCGCCGCCAGCACCGAAGGTACCAGCGGCCAACGTGCTATGATGAACGGGACATTGACATTGCAGGTGGTGAACATCAGCAACACAGCGGTTAATGCCGACAAGGCAGGCAGCAGTGGGAGATGCGGTTTAATGTCCCATCTCCTCTCCATCCACCAGCGTGCTGCAATTCCTAGGATCAGTGGAATGAGCAGAATAAAGGCCAATTGCTGGAACATGCCCCACACATTCACCGTCACATTGCTGCCGGCCAATATCCACATCAAAGGTGGGATCAGGAAAGGCGCCAATACCATTGTCAAGGCGTTGATGGCCATGCCCAGCGGTACATCACCTTTAAGCAGCGCCGTCCACACGGCAGCCATACCGGCACACGGTACCACACCCACCAGGATGATACCCGTTGCCAGCTGGTTATCTGTTACCAACAGGCGGGCCAGCGCCCAACATAGCAATGGCATATAGGCAAAATTAAGCAGTAATCCTGCAATGACGCCCCCTGGCTGGCGGACCACCAACCCAAACTGGCGTGGCGTAATGGTGAAACTGATGAAGAGGATCATCAGGAAAGTGAGCGGCTGGGTCACACCCTGCAGGATGCGGCCCGGCGTTGTCGTCCACACCCCCAAGCCTAACCCGATTATCACGGCCGCGAGGATGATGCTCTGATACCGAGTGCGCACGAACTCGGCGAAGCGCAACAATGGTTTCATGCCTCCTCCTTCTCCTCCTGCCACGCAATGGCCTGACCACAGCACTCTGTCACGCAGAGGCCACACGCATTGCACAGTGCCTCTTCAATGACAATGCGGCCACCCAGGCGCTCTCGCGCATCGGCGACGTAACGAATTGCCCCGGTTGGACAAACGGGGATCGCTTTGCAAATGTCGGCCATCGCCGGACACTTCTGCGTGATGACGTATGGTCTCACCGACTCACCTCTCCCGACAATGTTTTTCTCCGTGACGCGTGCCGTTACCGGCCAGCGCCGGCATTGCCAACATTCCTCGTTGTTCTCATCCGCCACTCACTTTTTTAACCCCCTCTTACGCCAGTCGGCGCGCCAGCGTGTGCACCGCCAGGACGAACAGAACAGTCGCATAAGCCGCCAGCACCACCAGGTCGAGCGCTATCCGTTCTATGGTTCCTCCATATAGAGAGCTATGCAGCGCCTCGACCGTATAGGTGAGCGGTAACAGGCGCGCCAGTGCCTGCAACGCCGGTGGCATCGCAGCTACGGGCATGAAAACCCCGCTCAGAAACATCATCGGAAAGCGTATGAAGTTGGCCAGCGTCTGTGCTTCGAAAACCTGCTTCACGGCCACCGATACAAAGCTTCCCAGCGCTGCGAACGCCAGCGCCGATACCAGCAGTGTTAGCACCAGCCAGAGCCACTGTACATCACCACCGCCAAAAACGGCCAATCCGACCACCAATACTGCCGTTGTCACTATCAGCCCGAACATCGCGCCACCCAGCAGCTTACCGAACAGCAATGCCGGCAGGCGCACCGGCGCCAACAACAGCCGTTCCAGCGCGCCGGTCATTCGCTCGAAGACAATCACCGTCGCTTCCATCGAGCTGGTGCCGAAAAGCAGCGATAGCGCGAGCAGGCCGGGCAACAGCTCGTGCCAGTCGCCCGGATTGCGGATGGCAAAAGCCAGCACAAAGGCAAACGGCAGCAGAATGCCCCAGCTGATGTTGGGTGGCTTAAGGTAATAGGCTTTCAGGTCCTTCAGTGCAATGTAGCCCATGCAACGCAGGTCATCCGCCAGCATTTCCACCCCCTCCCCCGCTACCTTTCTCGGCCAACATGACCTCAGCACCCAGGCCGGTCAGGCGGACGAA
>Ga0123519_10016060_pt1 | contig 10446 bp, 7 predicted proteins | sample YelNatPaOPRAMG02_FD_87396 | JGI IMG/M metagenome (GOLD analysis project Ga0123519, IMG submission 87396) | Hot spring microbial communities from Yellowstone National Park - Yellowstone National Park OP-RAMG-02 (version 2) | ecosystem: Environmental > Aquatic > Thermal springs > Hot (42-90C) ...
CACACGCACTCCAAAAGTTTTTGGAGTGCGCAAACTTGTTTGCGCTTTGTCCTTCGGCTTGGCTTCGTAGCCTAGAACGACGCGCCGCCCCTAAGTTCACCAGCCCGATCTGGCTTCATGTGTTCGGTTTTCATCAAGCTGTGCTCGATAGCAGACAGATCTCTCCCGATATTGGCGTCCCAAATCTCGAAATCATTGAACAAAAAGTCTTGAAGTGTTCAATATTTGTCACAAACAGGAGCCTGAATGCGACAAATGGGAGGACAAATGTGACGGAAGTCGCGATGAATGTGACTAAAGTCGCGATAAATGTGACTTAGGTCGCGATGAATTCGACTGAAGTCGCGATAAATGCGACTAAAGTCGCGACCAATTCGACTAAAGTCGTGATGAATTCGACTGAAGTCGCGATGAATGTGACTAAAGTCGCGATGAATGTGACTTAAGTCGCGATAAATACGACAAAGGTCGCGATAAATGTGACTAAAGTCGCGATGAATTCGACTAAAGTCGCGATGAATGTGACTAAAGCCCCGATAAATGCGACTAAAGTCGCGACAAATGTAACAAACGGGCAAACAAATTCGACAAATGCGAAAACCAATCTGACAAACGCGAAGGCGGTTTGTGGTGGTGTGGCATGCAATCCGCAGGACGGCTCATCTTATGGTGTCTTTGGTCGCATATTCAGCCAATAGCCTCACCTCGAATCCATCGTCCGTTTTCACGGGCAAAAGAAAAGCCATTGCCTGAAAGACGAAATTAGAAAGTCATTCGCCCTAGCTTAGCGCATCTGTTTTGCTCGCAAATGCAACTTCTGCTTTGTCAGTGCAAACCTTGCGGTTCTTCATCTTGAAAAGCCTCGAAACTTCTAGGTTATGATTTTGGCACAAAAAATGCTTCATCATGCACGCCCTCGGCGCGCGCACGCTCGCTTGTGGCTATGTGGTGGCAAGGTTTTGTTGATGTTGCAAGATTCATTGCTTGATGCCCAACGAAGACTTATACTCTTTCTCGCTTTTTCGCTTCTGGAAATGTCATGGGTCGCTTTGTAGTTTTTTCTTTATTGTTAGTCGCGAGCGGGATCGCAACTGGACGGGAACTTACTCTGCAAGAGGCTCTAAACCTTGCGAAGAAACATAACCCAGACCTGATCGCTGCTAGGCACAACTTAGATTCTGCAAAGGCAAAAAAGGATCAGGCGCTTTCCCAATATTTTCCCATTGTAACTGGCTCTTTAAGTTACCAAAGGCAGACTGGGAACTTCACCCCAAGACCAGGGCTTATCCCATCGCAGTTTCACATTGCTACATCGCCATCTGCCGAGACATTCAACTACTATAACTTTTCATTGAACCTCCAGCAGACCATCTATGACTTTGGAAGGACTCAGTATAGCAATCAAGTTGCAAAGGAACAGGTAAGCGCTGCGAGCAAGGATCTGGAAACAGTCGAGCAGGATGTCTGGTTCAGGGTTACAACCGCATATTTTCAGGTGCTTGCAGGACAAGAGATGGTCGAGGTCGCTAAAAGAAACGAAGAACAGGCAAGAAGGAACGAGGAAAAGGCTTTGACGTTGGTCGAAACAGGGATGAGGTCAAGGATAGACGCACTAAGGGCAAAGGCAGATTTGCTAGGTGCTAAAAGCGCCTTGCTAAAGGCTCTGGATTCGTTGAAGATTGCAAAGATAAACCTTTTGCAAGCGATAGGTCTAAAAGAACAGATGGATTTTGTATGCGTCAAAGAAACCTTAGAAGTTGAGTCTTTTGCGTCTCTCGAAGATGCGATTGAAGAGGCGCTTGGACAAAGGTCTGATGTCGTGGCAATGCGGGCAAGGATAAGCGCACAACATGCATTGTCTCGCCTTTACAGAAGCAACTTTTTCCCATCCCTTGGCTTTGCGTTTTCATTTACAGATGCAGGAGTGAAACTCCAGGATGTGGTCTGGAACTTCAGTCTTGGCGTTGTGTTGAATGTGCCTATATTCAATGGACTCTTGCCTCTTTATCAGATGAGGGAGGCAAAGGCACAGGCACTTTTGATGCAGGAAAAACTGAGGGGCATGGAGCTCGACATAAGGAAAGGTATCGAGAGCGCATTTAGCACATATCAAGACGCAAAGGCAATGCTCGAGCCACTGAGGGCGCAGGTCGAGGTGGCAAAGGAGGCTTTGAGCCTTGCAGAAGCAAGATATGAAATGGGTGCTGGAAGTTATATCGAACTTTTGGACGCAACAACTGCATACGCAAATGCCGAGGCAAATCTTGTTCGGGCGGAGCTCGATGTCAATATCGCGTTCGCTGGGCTTCTAAGGGCTTGTGGAAGGGGAAGATTATGATACGACGAGCAAAGGCAAACATGGTTTTTGTGACATTGGGGATTGCGCTCTTCTGGTCGTGTGCCTCTAAACACGAGGGCGAACAAAGAAAAAAGGTTCGAGTCCCTGCGGTTGTGACAAGGACATTGAAGAAAACAGATGTCCGCTTGGAAAGGGAATACCTTGTAACTTTAGAGGCTTATCAAGAGGCAAAGATATTTGCCAAGACCTCTGGGTATGTTTTGCGCATCCTGAAGGACAGGGGCGACAGTGTAAAAAAGGGCGACCTTCTTGCTCTCGTAGAAGATGAGGAACTTTCAGAGATGGAAAGGCAGGCGCTGGCTCAGATGGAATCCGTTCAGGCACAACTTCAATATGCACGGGAAAACGAGGCAAGGCTCAAAAAACTCATGGAAAAACAACTCGTATCTCAGGCGGACCTCGATAACGCCACAACTCAGGTCAAGGCTTTGGACGCCCAACTTAGGGCACTTCAGGCAAACTTTCAGGCGACAAGGACAAGGCGGGGATATACCGAGGTCAGGGCGCCTTTCGATGGGTTTGTCTTGACACGCAATGTGGATGTGGGTGCACTGGTTGGACCGCAAGGCGTGGCATTGTTCGTCGTTGGGGACATACAGAAGATAAAGGCGATTGTGGATGTGCCTCAGACGGACTATGGGTTCATAAAGCCTGAAACCGAGGTATCTTTGCAGGTGGACGGGCTTGAACAAGCAAGGTTTACAGGTAAGATCACCCGCATCACACCTGCCTTTGACCGCGCCACAAGGACGATGCAGGTCGAGATGGTTTTCGACAACCAAGATGGCGTGTTGAAGCCAGGGATGTTCGGGCGTGCAAAGGTCTTGCGCAATATGCTTCAAGGTGTGATTGTCGTGCCAGCCCTTTCGGTTGTCAGAAGGGAAGACAAGGCTTTCGTGTTCATAGTTGAAAACAATCTCGCAAGACAGGTCGAGGTGGAAGTTGGTGAAACCTTACCTTCTGGCGATGCGGTTGTGCAGAAGGGGCTTGAAGAAGGGCAAAGACTTGTTGTGCGTGGCAAAGACCTTATAAGCGATGGAATCGAAGTGAAGGAAGTTCAGGAAGGCGCTAAGACGCAAAGAACAGGGGATTAGAAATGACGAGGCTTGCGCTTAGAAATCCAGTTGCGATCCTGATGATCTCTGTTGCTATCGTTGTGCTGGGATATGTGTCCCTTACACGAATCCCAGTTGACCTGTTTCCAAACATATCAATCCCTGTGGTGGTCGTTGGGGTCGTCTATCAGGGTGCAGGTCCTAAAGACATCGAGGCCAGCATCACCCAGCGCCTAGAGCGTGCTGTGGCCTCTGTGCCGAATGTGCGATACATCGAGAGCACATCCCGTCAGGGCATAGCCATCGTAAGGGTCATGTTCAACTGGGGTGCGGATGTAGATGTTGGGGCATCTGACTGCATAAACAAGGTGCAACAGATAATGTCAACCTTACCTCAAGGAGCACAACAACCGTTTGTGATAAAGATGGACATAACGAACATGGCGGTTGTCGGACTTTCTGTAACAAGTTCTACCCTTGATGACAGGGCACTTTACGACCTTGCATACAATGTCATTGAACCCCAGCTCGAACATCTAGAAGGTGTTGCAAGTGCGGGGATTACAGGGGGACTTCTAAGGCAGATAAACATCCTCACAGACAGGAGGGCTTTGCAGGCAAGGGGGCTTACTACGCAAGACATCGTGCAGGCGCTCGCTCAGGCAAACTTCCTTATGCCATCTGGCAATCTAAGGGCTGGAGAGGTGGATTACAACCTTTTCACCTTGTCGCAGATAAGCGATGTTGACAAGATTGGGGATGTGGTCATAAAGGTTTCGCCTGATGGCAGTAAGGTGCACATAAGGGATGTGGCAGATGTCGTTGACGGCGCTGAAGACCAGACCAATATCGTCAGGGTGAACCAAAGACCAGCAGTGAACCTGTGGGTTCGAAAGCAACCAAACGCCAACACAATCGATGTCGTTGACAGGGTTTTGAAGGCAGTTCCCAACCTTTACGGAATACCCGAGGGGGTCGAGGTAGTGCCCACTTTCGACCAGTCCACATACATAAGAAACTCGATCAAAAGCCTTGTAAACGAGGCGCTTAGTGGCGCAATATTAGCAGTCATTGTGATATTCTTGTTCCTGCAAAGCATCCGTTCTACCTTCATCATAAGCATCTCGATCCCGCTTTCCATCATGGGTGCATTCATGCTTTTACACTTTCTTGGAAACCAAAGTTTGAATGTGTTTACGCTGGGCGGGCTTGCCCTAGGTGTGGGCAGGGTAGTTGACGATTCTATCGTTGTGCTCGAAAACACTTACAGGCATCTAAAGATGGGCAAAAAGCCTTTGCAGGCAGCACTTATTGGCGCTCAAGAAGTGGCAATGCCTGTCCTTGCCTCGACTATTGCAACGGTCGTTGTCTTCTTCCCTGTGGTTTACCTTACAGGTATTGCAAAACAACTGTTCACTCCTTTGTCTTTGGCAATAGTTTTCACGCTCGTGGCATCGTACTTTGTCGCAATGGCAGTAGTCCCACCCCTTGCGGCGAAGGTCTTTCAGTCGTCCTTAGAATCGAGCGTCGGGGCTTACAGCAAGGTTATGAACATTCTGGGAAGAGGCGTTCACTCGTTAGATCAGGGATACGCAACCGCCTTAGGATTTGTTCTTGGCAAAAGGCTGATTGCTCTTGCTGTGATTTTAGTAGCCTTTGTGTTCTGCATCAGGATATTAGGTTCTGTAGGCACCGAGTTTTTCCCCAAGACGGACGAAAGCCAGTTTCAAGGGTTCATAAAAGGTCCTCTAGGGCAGAGGGTGGAAGGAACTTCTAAGCAAGTAGGACAACTGGAACAGGTGATAAGGACGACTTTGGGGTCTTCTATCGTCACCGTGGTTACTGAATCTGGGGTTCGGCAGTCAGGCATGGGCGCTATGTGGTCTGCTAATACTGGACCGCACGCTGGAAACATCCGAGTTAGTCTTGTCCCGCCACAGGAACGCACTTTTTCCGACGAAGATGCGGTCGAGATGGTGAGGAAAAAGGCACAAGCGCTTTTCCCAGGGCTTCAGGTGTTTTTTGACACTGGAGGCCTCGTAAAGAGGATCATGAACATAGGCGCTTCCGCCCCGATTGATGTTGAGGTCTTAGGCTATGATTTCGACCGTGCAAGGGAACTTTATACGAAGGTGCGAGAGATCGTAGAGAGCACAGAAGGGACAAAGGATGTTCAGGTAAGCAGAGAAGACGATTATCCTGAAATAGACATCGAGGTGGACAGGGAAAAGGCGGCGATGCTTGGGATTACCGCAAGGGATGTGGCGAATTCAGCACTTACAAGCGTTTATGGGAACATGAATGCGCCAGGGATATATACAGACCCAATCACAGGCAATGAATATTACATAGTGGTTCGACTGAAGGACGAGTTCAGGTCTTCCTTGCACGACCTCGAGGATGTCCTTGTGCCTTCCAGGTCAGGAAGCCCTGTGCTTCTAAGGAACATCGCTAAGATAAGGATAACGACTGGTCCTGTGCAGATAGACAGGAAATACCAGCAGAGGATCGTGCATGTGACCGCCAATGTGGTGGGAAGACCCCTTGGGGATGTCGCAAAGGAGATCGAAGAAAAACTGCAAGGTCTAAGCGTGCCAGAAGGTTTTGAAGTGAGACTCGGTGGGCAAAGGGAAGAGCAGAAGGAGTCGTTCAAGAGTTTGTTTTTAGCCCTAGCCCTTGCCTTGATGCTTGTCTATATGACAATGGCTTCCCAGTTCAAGTCATTGCGAGAGCCTTTTATAGTCATGTTCTCTGTGCCTATGGGGCTTATTGGCGTGGCTGTTACGCTTTATCTTACTAAGACCCCGCTAAGCATCAATGCGTTCATGGGGATCATCATGATGGTCGGGATCGTCCTGTCTAACGGCATCCTCCTTGTCGAGTTTGCAAACTCTGCCCTTTCCAAGGGTGCAACCCCAAAGGAAGCGGTAATCGAAGCAGGAAGGATAAGACTTCGCCCGATCCTAATGACCACCCTTACCACGATTGTCGGAATGCTCCCAATGGCAATAGGGATAGGAGAGGGAAGCGAATCCAATGTGCCTCTGGCAAGGGCAGTGACAGGTGGTCTTGTGGCGAGCACCGTGTTCACCCTGTTCCTCATCCCAATCCTTTACACCTTCTTCGTTAGAAAGGCACGAAAGATAGACGAAGACGAGGCGATGTGACCAGCGCTCAACTAGACAGAGAATGCGAAACCTGCCCCTAACGAGAAACAAGTATTGCTGAAACACAGAAATAGTCGTAATTTTCGATGACCTTGAATCAAGAAACACGATGAACACAGACAAAGAAGGACAACCAAAAGGCTTGGCAAGGTTTATTGTGCTAGTGGTCGTAAGTATTGCGATGTTCGGGAACTACTATATCTACGATTCCATCAGCCCGCTTGCGGATGTCCTGAAGGAACAGCTCTCATTTTCTGACAAACAGATCGGGCTTCTAAACGCCATTTACAGCATCCCGAACATTTTCATGGTGCTGGTGGGGGGGATTATAGTTGACAGGATTGGGACAAGGCTTGCAACCCTTGTGTTCACATTCGTGTGCGCAATTGGCGCAGGGCTTACTGCGTCGAGTTCCGACTTTTTTGTCATGGCATCGGGGAGGCTCATATTCGGGCTTGGAGCAGAATCCATGATCGTCGCGGTTACTACCGCCATAGCCAAGTGGTTCAGGGGGAAGGAACTTAGTTTTGCCTTTGGTCTTAATCTTACGCTCGCAAGGCTTGGGTCTTTTGCTGCCCTGAACTCCCCTTCGTGGGCGAAGCCTTTATATTCCTCGTGGCAAAAGCCTCTGCTCCTTGCGAGTCTATTTGGTCTTATAGCCTTTTTGGGCGCAATCATGTATTTTGTGGCCGAAAAGAAGATGGAAGGTTTTTTGGCTCGCTCTGAAGAAAAGCCTCCAGAAACTGTTCGATTTCGAGACCTTTTTACCTTTGGCGGTTCTTTCTGGCTTGTGGTTGCACTTTGTGTGACCTTCTACTCGGGCATCTTCCCTTTTCAGACCTTTGCGATAAAGTTCTTTATGCACAAGCACGGGGTTTCAAGGGAGGAGGCGGGATTCTTGTCTTCCATGTTGACCTTGTTTGCCATGATATGCACCCCTATATTCGGCTTCGTTGTTGACCAGATTGGAAGGCGCTCTTTGTTCATGATGTTTGGTTCCCTTTTGCTCATCCCTGTCTATTTGATGCTTGCCTACACAGATGTAAACCTTTATGTGCCAATGGCAATGATGGGCACGGCGTTCTCTCTTGTGCCTGCAATCATGTGGCCATCCGTTGCCTACATCGTGGGACAGGAGAAACTTGGCACTGCATACGGACTTATGACTATGTTACAGAACATAGGGCTTGCCTTTTTCAACATCACCATAGGCGCAGTGAACGACGCCTTTCAGGCGGGCGAAACGAATCCTTCGGGTTACAATGCAGGGATGTGGGTTTTTTCGGCTCTTGGTTATTGCGCCTTTCTTTTCGCCTTCCTTCTTTGGAAAAGGGAAAGAGGTCCCCATGCTCATGGGCTTGAAACCATTACTGCTAGGCCGAAAAAGGTGGAGAAGGCATGAAAAGGGTTGTTGTAATAGGTGGCGGAATATCTGGACTTTGTGTGGCTTGTCTTTTGAGATCAAGGGGTTTTGTGGTATCTTTGCTCGAGGCAAACCACAGGGTCGGTGGAAAGGCATGGACATTGAGGGAGGATGGGTTTGTATGTGAAGAAGGTCCAAATGGTTTCCTAGATAATCGCCCCGAGACGCTGAGGTTTATCACCGATGTTGGCTTGAGCCAGAGCCTTCTTAGGGCTTCCAAAGCCGCAAAAGACAGGTTCATAGTGCGCAAGAACAGGCTTATAAGCCTTCCTGATAACCCCAAAGCCTTTTTGTCCTCTCCTGTTGTGCCGTTCTATGCAAAGCTCAGGCTGATGCTAGAGTTCTTCATAAGAGCGAAGAAAGATGATGAAGATGAAACAGTTGCAGATTTTGCCAGAAGGAGGCTCGGGAAAAAGGCGCTAGACTATCTTATCGAACCGCTAGTGTCTGGGGTTTTTGCTGGTGATGCAACAAAGTTGAGTTTGAGGTCAGCGTTTCCCAGGATCTATGAACTTGAAAACACTTATGGAGGGCTTTTCAGGGCACTGCTTGCGCTAAGAAAGCAAGGAAAGGCAAAAGGGGCGGTAGGTGCGCCTTCAGGGCAACTTACATCCTTTTTTGGCGGGATGAGGACGCTTGTTGAACATCTCGAGAACTTGTTGAAAGACTCTATCATCGTGGGGGCCAAGGTTCATGGGATTGAGCTAAAAGGTAAGGAATATCTGGTGTTCTATTCCAAGGATGGGAAGAATGGATGCATAGAAGCACCCATAGTTATCCTTTCTTGCCCTGCCTATGTGTCGGCAACCCTCATATCTTCTTTATCTTCGAGGCTATCTAAAGCCATGAACCAGATCCCTTATGCCCCTATTGTAGTGGTCGGACTTGGCTTTCCTTTATCGCACTTCAAAAAGCCTCCGAAAGGCTTTGGTTTCCTTGCTCCGATGGTCGAAAAAAGACCCGTGCTCGGCTGCCTTTTCGATTCCTCGATTTTCGAAGACAGGGCAAGGGAAGGGGACTGCCTTATCCGTTTTATGGTGGGAGGGGCAAGGTCTAGCGATATGGCGCAAAAAGATGACAGGGCAATCGTTGAATCTTGTATCGCTGAACTTGACACCTTCTTGGGACTTAGGGGCGAGCCTAGGTTCGTTAGGGTCATAAGGCACGAGCAAGGGATCCCTCAATATAACAAGGGGCATGGTCAGATATTGGGAACGATAGAAGAGGAAATGTCGAGGTTTCAGGGGCTTTATGTTTGTAACAACGCCTACTATGGCATTGGGATAAACGACTGCATCTCCAGGGCAAACATGGTTGCAAATAAGATTTTCAAGGAGTTTGGCTTATGAGGTTTGGAACGGTCAGACACGGTGGGGTAATAAAAACTGTGATAGAAAAAGAGGGAAGGCTTGTTGACCTCAATTCAGTTGGAAGGGCAATGTTTGGCAAGGGTCTCCCGTGGGGCAAAGGATTTGTAGAGGCTTACGCAAATAAGGACAAAGAAGTGATGGCAGTTTGCTCTGAAGTGATGTCAAAAGAGTTGTCTTTATTGCCTCTCCTTGACGAAGAAAATGTTGAGTTTTTGCCACCTTTGCCAGATGCAAGGCAGGTCCTTGCTGTGGGCTTGAACTTTAGCGATCATTGCGAGGAACAGGGGGTACAACCTCCTCGAGAGCCAAGGATATTTTCGAAACTTGTCTCGTCCCTTATTGGGCATAAGATGCCTATATGCCATTGGGAGGTCACAAATGAACTGGATTATGAAGGGGAGCTCGCACTGGTTATTGGCAAGAAAGGTCGCCTTATAAGCGAGGATGAAGCACTGGATTTTTGCTTTGGCTACACGATCATGAACGATGTAACTGCAAGGGATTTACAAAGGAATGACAAACAATGGACTAGGTCTAAAGGGCTGGATACCTTTGGTCCGATAGGTCCGTTTATTGCAACTCGAGATGAAGTCCCAGACCCACAAAGCCTTAGGATCACGACAACTGTAAATGGCGAGGTGCGACAGGATTCCTCGACGCAAAAGATGACATTTCCCGTCGCAAGACTAATATCGGCAATCTCAAAAGCAATAACCCTTATCCCTGGAGACATCATAAGCACTGGCACACCCGCAGGGGTTGGAGTTTTTCGCAAGCCCCCAGTGTTTCTGAAGCCTGGGGATGTGGTCCGCATAACGATTAGCAACATAGGCACACTGGAAAATCGAGTCGTGTCGCAAGAAGGGTTTTTGAGGCAATCCCAAAAGTGACCCAGAACAAAACAGACCGTAGGGCAAAATCTATCTCGCCCCAAAAATCTCGAGGTGTCCTATAAAGATTTGACCGTCTGATTCAAATGCAACGAGCCTCATGTCAGGCGAGGCAACAGGCATCATCTCTTTCAAGTCTCTTGTGTCGGTAAGTTTGAACTTTCTTCCATCTCTTAGTGCGA
>Ga0123519_10016063_pt1 | contig 10446 bp, 8 predicted proteins | sample YelNatPaOPRAMG02_FD_87396 | JGI IMG/M metagenome (GOLD analysis project Ga0123519, IMG submission 87396) | Hot spring microbial communities from Yellowstone National Park - Yellowstone National Park OP-RAMG-02 (version 2) | ecosystem: Environmental > Aquatic > Thermal springs > Hot (42-90C) ...
TCCATTGCAGGTCAGCGGTTAGAGTGAGTTTTTCCACAGGTTTAAATGCTATTCCACCACCAATCCAGATGGGCCAGGTAATGTCCCTTTCAAGATCAGACTCCTTTGGAACTCCAAGATAGGAATAGGCTTTTAGTGCCTCCATTTTTGCAGAACCTTCAAAGGAAATCTTTGAGGAAGTCTTAAAGGTCAGTCCAAAACTTAAATTATCTGTAGGTTTTGCCTTAATACCAATTGTTGCACCAATTCCCCATCCAGTTGATGAATCAGAATATTGATCGGACTTGGCAGAGGTCTTTAAATCCATCATACCATAATTGATGTTAAGGGTTGCTCCAGCAGAGAACCTGTCTGAGAATTTGTAAGCAATTGCAGGAGAGAATGTAATAACTGCAATTTTACTCATCCACTCAAGGGTTTTTCCTGCTGTGAGATTCCTCAGGTCTTCACCCTTCCATTCTGAACCAAGTCCAGAGGGAACATATACACCAATTCCACCGAATATATTCTCTGCTAATGGACGATAAAAGGCAGCCATTCCAGATATGTAATGTTTTGTGAAACTTGTATCTACTTTTGCAAGGAGGAAGGAATAACTTCCATTGGGAATAACATCTGTAAGGTAAAAGCCAAAATAGGCTGAATCGAACTGGGTTATACCTGCAGGGTTCCAGTAAATGGCACTGAAGTCATTGGCAAGACCTACAAAAGCTCCTCCCATTGAGAGAGCCTTTGAACCAAGGCTGTTGAGATTCAATCCATTCCCAAAGAGAGAAGCTGTGGCCAGGATTAAAAAGCTTACAAGAATCAGTCTTCTCATCCCTTAATCCTCCTACTTTATTTTTTATAATTACCTTTAAAACAATCCTTGTTCTTTTTCACAATTATAATATAACCATAACTGGAATGAATGTCAAAATCTATCAAACATATTTTTAAGGGAAGTGTTGACATAATCCTAATTAGACTTTATTCTTTAAAGATGAGAAGATTTGATTATTACAGAGCTCTTTTTAAAATATTCTTAGATTATAAAAGGAAGAAGAAAATTCTCAATTCTCTTCCTATTAGATTGTGGATCGAACCTGTATCAACCTGCAATCTAAGGTGTGTTATGTGTCCCAATAAGGATCTTCCTGATGGAGATAGAGGATTTATGGACTTTGAACTTTTTTGCAAAGTTATTGATGAAGCAAGGGATTTTGTTTCTGAAGTAAATCTCTATCATAGAGGTGAGTCCCTTCTCCATCCAAAAATAGGAGAAATGATTGAGTATGCAAGGGAGAGGGGGGTATATACAAAAATTCACACCAATGGGACTCTCCTCAAAGAGGATCTCATAAATAGGCTTCTTGATTCAGGATTGCACAGGATAACCTTTTCCTATGATGCCTACGATAAAGAAACCTATGAGAAAATAAGGGTTGGAGCGAATTATGAGGAGGTGATGGAGAATATAAAAAATTTACTCGAGGCAAAAAAAAGAAGGAATTCTAAGATAAATGTTTTTATTGAATTGATAGTTTTCCCCCATATGAAATGGAAAGATATTAAGAAAAAGGAAAAGGAGCTCAACTTTGAATTTAGAGATTTACCTTTAAATGGTATTATCACAAGGAGAATTCATAATTGGGGTGGTTATTTAAATATAAAAAAAGGTTCAAGCAAGTACACAGTATGCCCCTTTCCCTGGAATGCCCTGGTTATCCTATGGGATGGAAAGGTTCTACCATGCACTCAGGATTTCTTTGGAGATTATGAACTTGGGAATGTTAAGGATTTATCCCTGAAGGAAATATGGAACAATGATAGAATGCAGAAATTGAGGGAATCCCTTTCTTCTAAAAGATACAATGAGGTCAAGATTTGTTCAGGATGCGATAGACCATGGAGAAAAAGATTCTTTGGAGTCCCGACCGAATATTTATGGGAATTTTTGACCAAGAGAATGCCCTGATGGAATGGCAAAAAATTCTTTTTAAACGAGGAATAAAGAAGAAGCAAAAGCTAAAGAAGATATTAGATTTAATGCCTTTTATACCAGAAAGGGGAATTTTTATTGGATGTGAGACTGGAGTAATGGGAAGCTTTGTTGAGAATAGGGGAGGTAAATGGGTCCACTGTGATAAGGAGGATAATTCTCTTTTATCCTCAAAAACCATTTTAAAGGGAACCCTTGTTAAAATTGATGAAAATTCCCTCCCTTTTAAGGATAAAATTTTTGATGGAGCTTTGATTCCTGATTTTCTGGAGCATATAGAGAATGATTTTGCTTTTCTTAAGGAGGTAAGGAGAATTATAAAAGAAAAGGGTTTCATATTGATAACAGTTCCCCATTACAAAAAGAATTCAATTTTGATAAGATTTAAAAAATTAATTGGGATGAAGGACGAGTTTTATGGTCATGTCCGTCCTGGTTATAAAATTGAGGAAATAAAGAAATTGGTTGAGGACTCAGGATTTGAAATAGATAAATTAGGGTTTTATTCTGGTTCCTTTACTGAGATTGTAGAAATGGCTTTAAATATTGGATTTTTGTTAAGTGGTAGAAAAAGAGAGAGTTATAAAGGAAGCATATCCCCTCTAAATGAGAGGGATATATCCTCAAGAAAACTTCTGTTTAAAATTCATGGAATAATCTATCCCTTTCTTCAAGCTTTTTCAACTCTTGACAGATTATTATTATTCCAAAAAGGATATGTAATATACTTGAGGGCGAGGAAAAAATGAGATCTTCTTTCGAAAATATTGGATTATCCAAAAAATTTAAATTTAGGTTTTTGAATTTGAAAAAAATTACTCTTTTTTTGTTCCTTCTTCCTTCAATGGTTTGGTCTTCAATTTTGATTTTACCCTTTGAAAACAAGTCCAGCAGGAACTATTTCTGGCTTTCGGAGAGTATTTCCTATGCTCTTTATTCCATTTTACAGGATGAGGGTATTGATGTTGTATCTTCGGAAAAAAGAAACTCAATTTACGAAGAACTTCGAATATCCCTAACAACCCCATTGACAAGAGCAACATCAATAATTCTTGCAAATATGGCGGGTGCGGATACGATTGTAACAGGAGACTTTATTGTCAACGATGAAAAGGTGATAGTTTCTTCAAGGATTGTAGACCTGAAAAATGGGAGGATTGGAGAGACAATATCGGTTGAGGGAAGTATAAAGGAGCTGATTCCTCTCCAGAATTTCCTTTCTTGGAGGATTTTAGAGAAAATAAAAAAAATAGATGAATCAAAGAGGGATGATTTTTTGAAAAGATGGTCAAATATTCCTCTTCCTGCCTGGGAAAATTTTATAAAAGGATTACTTTCAAAGGACATCCAGAAGAAAGAAATTTTTCTTTTAAAATCTCTTAACCTGTCTCCTGATTTTTCAGAGTGCAGATGGGAGCTTTCATATCACTATTTTAAAAAAGGAGATTATGATAAATGCCTGAACTATATAAAACCTCTTCTTGATTTGAAACCTTTTTCCCTTTTTATTTACTCCCTCGGCAATCTTTATAAGAAGGACTATGATAAGGGGATTGAAGGTTTCAAAGCTTGCTTCGATAAAGGGATAGAAAAACTTGCTTCTGCAAACAATATAGGGGTATCGTATGCAAAAAAGGGAGAAAATGAAAAAGCTCTTGAATATTTCAGGATAGCTCTTTTAGAAGGGAGTGATCCAGATGTTTACTTTAATATTGCTATAATCAGTAACAACAAAAATGATTTTCTTGAGAACATAAAGAGGGCTTTAGAGTATAGTCAGCCTGATTTTTCTTATTTTCACACTCTCTATCAGAGACTTATTTTATGGGAAGAGATTGAAATTGCTGAAATTGTTAAAAATATTTCAAAGGAATATTTTTCTTCAGATATCTCAGTTCCTATAATTGATTTTATGGATTACCTTAAAGTAATTGGGGAGAAAAGGAAAGAAATTGTAAGAAGGGAAGAAAGGGATTTCTACAAAAGAAATGCAATTTCATCTTTGATAGCTAACGATCTTGATTCTGCTGAAAATTCTATAAAAAAATCAATCCACATCTCTCCTTTTGACTGGGAAGCTCACCTTATCCTTGCAAAGATTTTGATAAGGAAAAAGGATTTAAAAAATGCCATGAAAGAGTTAAAATTTTCCCTATGGATAAAAGATAGAGCTGAGAACAACCTTGAGATGGGAAAGTTGTTAATTCAGATGGGTGAGAAAGAAAAAGGGATTCAATTCTTAAAAAAAGCTATTTCCATTGATCCTTTCCTTGATGAGGCAAAGAGAGTATTAGAAAAATTGGAAAAATGAAATACAAAAGAGGAAATTTTTTAGGAATCCCTTTTATATATCTCGAAGAGCTCAATTTGAATGGCTTTATCTATGGTTTCACAACAAGAGAAATTTCGAAGGAAGAGGTTTTAAAAAAGTTTGCAGATTCTGGGTTAATACTTTTCACCACCAATCAAATTCATTCCTCTAAGGTTATAAAGGTTGATAGAAGATCTGTTTCAGAAGAAACTGCGGATGGACTCCTTACTAATGAGGAGGGACTTTTTATTGGAGTAAAAACAGCAGATTGTCTCCCAATTATTTTAATTGATAGAGATAATAGAGCTGTGGGGGCAATTCATGCTGGATGGAGGGGTACTTTTAAAGGGGTAGCAATGGAGGGGATAAAGAGAATGGAAGAGATTTTTGGATCCAACCCCCATGATTTGATTGCAATTCTGGGACCTTCAATATCGGTATGCTGTTATGAGATTGGTGAAGATGTTAAGGAAGTCCTGGAAAATTCTTTTTTAGAATCAATTTTGGAGAGGGAAAGGAAGTTTTATTTTGATCTTAGAAAGGCAAACAAAGTCCTTCTCCAAAAAGGAGGAATAAAGGAAAGGAATATATATGAAATATCCCTATGCACAATGTGTAATAGAGAACTTTTCTTCTCCCATAGAAGGGGTGAAAAGGGAAGAAATATAGCCTTTGTAGGAATATACAAAGAAAACAGATTATGAAAAGGCTTCCTGTAATATATTCTGAGAAATATATTGTTGATCTTGGTACCCATGTTTTCAGGACAGAAAAATACAGACTTCTTAAAGAGAGAATTTTGAAGGAAAAACTCCATAAATATATAGATTTTATAGAACCTGAACCTTGCTCCGATGAAGAACTCTTTCTTGTGCATCAAAAAAGTTGGGTTGAGAAGATAAAAACTGGAACCCTTTCCCTTCAAGAGCTTTACAGGCTCGAGCTTCCTTATTCCGATGAGCTTGTAAGAATGGCATTACTTTCTGTTGGTGGGACAGTTCTTGCTTGTAGACTTGCAATAAAAAATGGGGTTTCTTTTCACATAGGAGGTGGGTTTCATCATGCCTATCCCGATCATGGAGAAGGATTTTGTGCTTTGAATGATATAGGTGTTGGAATAAGGGTTGTTCAAAGGGATGGATTAATTGAAAGAGGAATGGTTGTTGACTGTGATCTCCATCAAGGGAATGGAACTGCAAAAATTTTTGAAAATGATCCCAATGTTTTTACATTCTCAATTCATCAAGAGGACAACTATCCTGTCCCGAAGGAGAGAAGTTCCATTGACATCGGGCTTTACACAGGAGATGGAGATATGGAGTATTTAAGCCTTTTGAGTAAGCATTTCCCTGATCTTTACAGGGAATTTAAACCCCAGCTCGTAATTTATGTTGCAGGAGCAGATCCTTTTGAGATGGATCAACTTGGTGGTTTGAAGCTTTCAAAAAAAGGACTAATGGAAAGGGATAGAATAGTTATCGAGGAAGCTTATAACCTATCCATTCCAGTTGCGATCGTGCTGGGAGGGGGTTATTCTTTAGATGTAATGGACACTGTTGATGTTCATTTCAATACATTCAAAATAGCCCTTCAAATTTTTGGAAAACAAATTTCTTAGGAGGAAACATGATTTTTAGATATTTTACCCTCTTTCTTTTGATGGGTACAATAGGTTTCTCTTATCTCCCAGAGAAGATTTATAAGTTGATAGAAAAGGGAGATTTTACCCTTGCTCAGAAGATGATGAGACTCGAGCTTGCAGAAAATATGAATCTAACAGACCTTGAAAGACTTGAGATTTCCTTTGAAATTGAGAGATTGGAGAGGATAAAGGGTGAATTCAAAAAAACGAGAGAAGATGTCGTAAAATACATAAAAAATTACATCCCTGATGTTAAGGATTCTGACATTGAGAGATGGGAAAAGGAGAAAAAGCTCGAATTTATGATAATTGATGGAGAAAAGAGATATTTTGAAAATGCAGGGAGGAATCTTTTCCTTATTGATAAAGAGTTGAGGAGAATAAGGGAGAAAAAGGAAAGGGAAAAGGGATTGCTGAAACCCCCTGCTTTTAGCAGAGTAAAAGATGTTGAAGAGACAATAAAAATTGCCAAGGAGACGGGAAAGGAATTTGTCAAACCAGTAAGGGTAAGGGTAAAATATAGTGTTTTTTTGAAAGAAAATGTTGTTCCTGAGGGGAAGGTTGTTAGATGCTGGTTACCTTTTCCGAGGGAGAAGAAAGGAAGGCAGGAGGATATAAAGCTTGTATCAACAGAACCTGAAAAATATATTCTCTGCAAAAATGATGACTCCCATCACAGGTCAATTTATTTTGAAAAGATTTCAAAAAAGAATGAAAGGATGGAATTTTCAGTTGTCTTTGAATTTACATCCTATGCTTTCTGGAAAAAGATAAATCCTGAAGAGGTAAAACCTATAAGAATCAACCATGAATTGAAACCCTTTATAGAGGAAAGACCTCCCCACATAGTATTTACCGATGAGCTAAGGAGTCTTTCAAAAAAGATTGTTGGGGATGAGAAAAATCCTTATTTAATTGCGAGGAAGATTTTTCAGTGGATTAGTGAAAATATTCCATGGGCATCAGCTCGGGATTACTCAACAATACCAAATATAAGTCTATATGCCTATGAAAATAAACATGGTGACTGTGGGATTCAAACCCTTCTTTTCATAACCCTCTGCAGGTTGAATGGAATACCAGCAAGGTGGGAGTCTGGGTGGACAACAACTCCTGGAGGTCTTGAAAATATGCACGATTGGGGCGAGTTCTATCTCGAACCTTACGGATGGCTTCCTGTTGACCAGAGTTATGGATTGATGGAGTCTGAAAATGAGGATGTCAAATGGTTTTATCTTGGTGGTATAGATTCCTTCCGTCTAATTGTAAATGATGATTATTCAAGGGACCTTTATCCTGCTAAAATTTACCCCCGTTCAGACACAGTGGATTTTCAGAGGGGAGAACTTGAGTGGGAAGGTGGGAATCTCTATTATGATAAATGGAGCTATAAATACAAGGTTGAGTTTATAAAGGAAAGAGATAGAATCCAATAGGATTTCAAAGGAATTCTCTAACAAGAAGAATAAAAGGGAAATTTTTTATAAGGGATTTTGCCTTTTCTCCCCATTTTAGAGTGGAACTTTTTTAACCAATTGAATTTTGGGGATAATTGTGATAAACAGAAATTTACTCAGGAGTTTAAAAGTGAAAGAAGTTAGCCCGGGAAAAGACAGTAAATTAAACAAAAGAGTTAAGGTTCTTGGTTTTGCTTCCTTCTTCAATGATTCTGCCTCTGAGATGATCTATCCCTTCCTTCCTGTTTTCATAACTAAGTATCTTGGTGCAGGACCAGCATTTGTAGGTCTTATAGAAGGGGTTGCTGAGAGTGTTAGTAGCTTTCTCAAGCTTTTTTCAGGGTGGCTTGCGGATAGAATAAAAGGAAGGAAAATCCTTGTTTCTGTGGGTTATTCCCTTCCTTCTCTATCAAGACCTTTAATAAGTATTGTTAGAGCATGGCCACCCCTTTTCCTCCTCCGTGTAATAGATAGATTGGGAAAAGGGATAAGAACATCTCCAAGGGATGCAATTATTGCTGATTCTGTTGATGTAAATAATAGAGGAAGAGCCTTTGGTTTCCAGAGGGCAATGGATAATCTTGGAGCGGTTGTAGGACCCCTTCTTTCCTTTTTAATCCTAAAATTTATTATCGATGACATAAGGATGGTTTTCTTCCTTTCAATTGTTCCAGCTATTTTTGTTTTAATCCTTGTGGTTTTTGTCCTCGAAGATGTTAAGGGTAGAGAACTGGAGAAAACAAGAATTTCCCTGAGGACAAAGGGACTCCCTCCATCCTTTAAGATTTATCTTCTTTCTCTCCTTTTCTTTACCCTTGGGAATTCATCGGATTCCTTCCTTTTTTTAAAAGCTTCTGAAGCTAAAATTTCCCTTGAGTTCCTTCCCCTTCTATGGGTAGGTCACAATGCGGTGAAAGCAATTCTCTCTTATCCCCTTGGTCGTCTTTCTGACAGAATAGGAAGGAAGAAAATAATAATAACAGGTTGGGTCATTTATGCTTTGATTTATACTGGATTTGCTTATACTAAGAATCCATTTTTTATCCTTCTCTTATTTATCCTTTATGGCTCTGTATTTGGTATAACCGAGGGAGCTGAAAGGGCTTATGTTGCTGATATGACACCCCCTGAGCACAAGGGAACATCCTATGGAATCTTTCATTTCATTCAAGGAATTGCCCTTTTCCCAGCAAGCCTTATAACAGGTATAATATGGCAGATGATGGGCTCAAAGTATGCATTTCTTTATGGAGCTTTCATGGCTCTTATAGCATCGTTTATAATTATTAATGTAAGAGAAGATAAGGTGAGATAAAAGTGGCTTATGACACACCATAAGTTAATAATAGGAAACTGCATGGATATGCATGAAATTCCTGATGAGAGTGTTCATTTAATGATTACATCCCCCCCTTATTTCAATGCCCCTTTTGATTATAAAGGGTTATTTAAAAATTATGACCAATATTTAGAACTATTAAGAAGGGTGGCGAAGGAAGTATACAGAGTTTTGAAAGAGGGAAGAATTGTAGTTCTCAATATTGATGATATGTTGGTAAATGGAGAGAAGTTTCCTATTGTTGCTGATGCTACGAAGATATTTCAAGATGCGGGTTTCAAATACAGAGACAGAATTATTTGGAAAAAACCTGATGGTTATTTAAGAATTAGTAGAAGAAGTGGAGTTCTTTTGCAGAATCCATATCCTATGTATTTTTATCCTGATAATCTATTAGAGAGCATTTTAATATTTCAAAAAGGTAAATTTGATTATCGTTCAATTCCTCAAGAAGTGAAAGAGGCATCAAAAATAGATTTAAAGGAATTTTCTGAAAACAAGTGGTATATGACATTATGGGAAATGGTCAATGTTTTACCTGGTTCACCCCTTGAAAAAGAGATAGCCGCTTTTCCAGAGGAATTACCCTATAGAATCATAAAACTATTCTCTTATGTTGGCGAAACTGTTTTAGACCCTTTTGTAGGAAGTGGAACAACCATGAAAGTGGCAAGAGAAGTTGGAAGAAATAGTATAGGGATAGAGATTAAGAAATCGTTAATTCCAATTATCAAAAAAAAGCTTGGTTTTGAAGGGCAGTTACCCCTCGTTAATCAAAATGACACATTTGAAATAATAATAAGAGAGGATGATAAATATGGATGTATCAGCTATTAGAGTAAATGCCTTTTTTGGACTGTTTATTGAATTATTCTATGAAAAAATCAACTTAGGAGTTTGAAATGCAAAATATAACAATAATTGGGACTGGTTATGTTGGGCTTGTAACTGCTGTTGGTTTTGCTGAGCTTGGGAATAGAGTTATAGGGATTGAGAAGGATAGGGAAAAACTTGATTTACTAAAGAAAGGATTACCTCCTTTTTACGAACCAGGTCTTGAGGAGCTTTTAAAGAAGAATTTCGATGAGGGAAGGATAAAGTTTTCCGATAGTATAAAGGATGGAATGGAGGAGAGTGAGATTATTTTTATTTGTGTTGGAACTCCTCCTCTTGAGGATGGGAGTGCTGATCTTTCTCAAATATCTTCTGTTTCTAAGGAGATTGCAGAAAATCTAAATGGCTGGAAATTGATAGTTGAGAAGAGCACAGTTCCTGTAATGACTTCCCAATGGATAAAGAGGACAATAAAGCTATATTCCAAGAGAGATGTAAATTTTGAGGTTGCCTCAAATCCTGAGTTTTTGAGGGAGGGCTCAGCTCTAAATGATTTCTTCCATCCTGATAGAATAGTTATAGGTGTCGAATCTGATAAAGGGAAGGAGGTTTTGCTAAACCTTTATAAAGATTTTGACTGCCCAAAACTCGTGACAGACATAAACACTGCAGAAATTATTAAGCACGCATCAAATTCCTTCCTTGCCATGAAGATTTCCTTTATAAATATGATTTCTGATCTTTGTGAGAAGACAGGTGCTGACATTGAAAAGGTTGCCTACGGAATAGGTCTTGACAAAAGAATTGGTCTCCAATTCTTAAAGGCTGGTATTGGTTATGGAGGTAGTTGCTTCCCAAAGGATGTGAGAGCCTTCTTTAAGA
>Ga0123519_10016065_pt1 | contig 10444 bp, 10 predicted proteins | sample YelNatPaOPRAMG02_FD_87396 | JGI IMG/M metagenome (GOLD analysis project Ga0123519, IMG submission 87396) | Hot spring microbial communities from Yellowstone National Park - Yellowstone National Park OP-RAMG-02 (version 2) | ecosystem: Environmental > Aquatic > Thermal springs > Hot (42-90C) ...
CAGCCGCGCCGCAAACACGAATTGCCAGATCCACCCGGCTGGGATGCGAGCCAAGGCCTGCACTACGAACCGAGGCGGTTTCTATTCGGGCCTTTGGGCTGCAGCAGGGCAGTGCGAAAACCCGCTCGTCCGGGCGGCCTTGATCCATCGGCACTCTGTCATTAAGTCGGCAAAGCGAGCATGGTGCTGAGACCTGCGCCAGTCCGCTGGATAGTTATACCGACAAATCGATCATATTTGCGAAGATGTTCGGACTGCGAGTTTGCTCAGTTTGTCAGTATGGGGACAGACACGCTGGTTTGGGGGCTGGCGGTGCAAATAGAGGGACAGACACGGTATTGGCGGCGGTTACGGCGGTCTTGTCTCTCAGGCCCTCGATGGGTGTCGCGTGTTCTGTGGGGAACCCTCTTGCGCTTTTGCCATTCTCCACTTTAAAGCGGAGGGGCCTTACGTGGAGCTGGCGGCGAAAAACCGGCGTGCAGAATGTTCATGGTCGGAGGAACGCAGACGCCGCTCTCCACGTTTCGGAGAAAGGCTGTCAATCTCCGACTCGCATTGTCCACATACCTTTTGGGGCATTAGTTGTGCCCGTGCCGACCGTATCCGTGATCCGATGAATGGCAACGTGCCCGTCATGAAAAAGATAATTGAACCTTCGCCCGTGGAGGCCGTAGGCGGTTGTTGCCCATTTGTGTTTTTCTCCGATGACAATCTGGAATGGCGATTGTTCCGGGTATGCGCCCTGGGCGGGGCCGCTCGGTCCCATGCAGAACGATGGCCAATCATTGCCACAGATGTTGCCGCCCTCGGCCTGTTCAACAAGGAGAATCGTTCCCGAGGGTTCTTGTACGACGCTGTCTCTGTAACCTCTGGCCTCCCAATCAGGGAGTGCGCCCGGGGCGGACGCGCGGAGTTCATAGTAAACTCCCACGCCGTACTCGGGGGGTGGCAACGCGGCGTCTTTGGATTGGAGCATGAACGACGGACCGGCGTAGTTCATCGCGTAAGTCCGTCTCTGACTGAACGCGGCCCAGACAATCGTGATCTGAATTCGGTCGGCGGGGCACTTGAGGATTTTCGGTATGGTTGATTTATCAGCGAGCGAACCGGCCGCGCCAAGGATCAGGTCTTGTTCAGGAGAAGTTCCACCGATGTACCGGTGAAGATAATCGTCCCAGGACAATTGGTACCGGTAATCACCGGTCGAGTAGGCGGTCGGAGGATACTGGTCATTGTGATCTGCTGAAAACAGGACGAATCCGACTCCGAGCTGTTTCATCTGTGACGTGCATTGAAGCCTTTGGGCTCGGGCTTTTCCGATGCTCAAAGCGGGCAACAACAAGCCGGCCAAAATGGCAATTATCGCGATTACGACCAGCAGCTCGATCAATGTGAACGCCCGGGCGGCCAACCGCTTGGTCGGTTTTGGGGAACAAGAGTCGAGGTTTCCGGCAACGGTCTGTTTGACCGGAGCATTGAATTCCGCAAGGAGACGCAAGCCGTTGTTCACGGTCTTAAAGTTATTCCTTGCTCAGTCTGCGAGCAACTGGAACCTGTCATGGTTCGGTCTCATCGGAATCCTCATCTTCGATCTCCGCACGGAACTTGCGAGAGACCTTTGGTCGGATGAATCCGTAAACGAGATAGGAAGTGAAGATCAGGGGTAACACCACTGGAAGAATCCTCTCGCGAAGCACGAGCATCAACCCCACAAACAGAGTTGCTATGACGAGCTTGCCAAACGGGCGTTGGACGCTCAGGTTGATCGACTTGAAAGATGGGTATTTGACATCGCTGATCATCATCACCGAGAGAAACAGCATAATGACGGGAAGAACGTACCGCCAACGGTGCCACGGAAAATCGCGGTCGTCGTACCACATCAAAAACAACGTCAACGAAGCCACAAGGCCCGCGGCTGCCGGGATCGGGAATCCAAGGAACTCTTTGGTGCCGCCTGACCCGGCTTCGGCGGCCAAACAATTGAACCGCGCCAGACGGAGCGCGCCACTGATGAGGTAAATCGATGCGATGAACCACCCGACCTCGGGATGATTCACGAAAACGTCTTTCAGGACGATTCTGTGAACCAGAAACGCGGGCGCAACGCCGAACGAGATCAGGTCTGCGAGCGAATCAAATTCACGTCCGAACGCGCTTTCAGAGCCGCCCCAGCGTGCGAGCCGTCCGTCCATGATATCGAAGATGCATGCCAGCAATATGAAAAAGAGAGCGTATCGGATTGACGTGCTGTACGTGGCTTCTGCGGGACTTGCTTCGACGATTTTCGTCAGGGCGACGAATCCGCAAAACAGGTTTCCTGCAGTGAGCAGGTTTGGCAGAAAGTAAATCTTGAGCCGCGGCTCTGCACCGGCACCGACTGCCTGTTGGGCGTTCGATTTAGACACGAACAGAACTCCTTTCTGCGATCACGGTCGCCCCGGCTGTGACGTGATCGCCAACTTTAACCTGGACCTGCACGTTCATGGGCAGGTAAAGGTCAACGCGCGAGCCGAAGTGAATGAGGCTGATGCGTTCACCGCGCGCCACCTTGCCGAAAGGTTGCACCCATACTGCGATTCGGCGTGCGATAAGACCTGCGATCAATCTGATGCCAACTTTTTCGCCGGGTTGTTCAAAGGACTCGAATCCAAGCAGCACGTTTTCGTTGTGGGCGGCGGAATCTGCGCGCATTGCGTTCATGTAACTGCCCGGCGTGCGTTTGGAAAACACAAGCCGACCGGCAACAGGACTCCGCTGCACATGCACATCGAAGACCGACATGAACACCGAAATGCGGCGGCAACGCCCGCCCATGAACTCGGGCTCGTCAACTTCGTCAACCAAATCGACCTTCCCGCATGCCGGGGACACAATTGCCTGCGCGGCAGATGGGATGGCCGGTTCCGGATCACGAAAGAAATATATTGTGAACAGGGCGAATACCAACCACAGCACCATCAGTCCGCCCGCAACCCGCACAATCAACGGGCCGAGGAGCTTTGCCAGAGCGCCGGCGAGCATAAGGGCGAGGATGAACACCAAGGTCCAATAAATCACTCGCAATGCTGCTCGCGTAGCCTCGCTAGCGTTTCGCATAACGGCATCCTACCATACCCCGGCGACGTTGAAAGGACGAATTGACCCTTGCCGGGGCTCACCTGGTTGGCGAAGGGGGTTCCTCAACCCGTGCATACAGTTCGAGGGTGTCGAGCACTTTTTCCTCGATCAACTCGCGCTGGATGTAGCCGATCGCATTCTTCTCATAAAGTTGCTGGGCGAACTTCTCCGGCTTGACGCCGTAACGTCTGGCCAATTGGATGATCCTTTTCTCGATTTCCTCTTTTGTGACAGTGATCTTTTCCTGCTCGGCTATGCGGCGGAGCACAATCATGGCCTTGACTCGTTCGCGGGCGCTGTTGCTGGCGACTGTGTAGATTTCGTCTTTTCGTTCGTCTATGGCTTCTTTGGGTACGCCGCGCTCCTGATTGGCGCGGACGATGTCATAAATGACATTGCGGGTTTCCTGCAGGACGTACTCCTCGGGCAGATCGCAGTTGACCCGTCCCAGCAATGTTGCGACAAGCTGATCACGAATTTTTCTTTTCTTGTCTGCGGCAAGTTGCAGTTCGAGGTCGTGCCTGACTCCGGCTTTGAGAGCATCGAAATTTTCAGCGCCGTACTCCCTGGCAAGTTCATCTCCCAACGGCGGCAGGGTTTTTTCCTTCACGGTGAGAATCTCGACCTCATAGTTGGCCAGCTTTCCGCGGAGTTCCTCGACGACAAAGTCTGACGGGAAGGTGATCGTTACGGTGCGTTTTTCACCGGCGGTGGCGCCGATGAGCTGGGTGGTAAAGCCGGGTATGAACTCATCCTCCGCAACACGCAGCCAGAAACTTTTCTTTTCGGCAAGACCCCGGGCGGTGGGAGCGAGATCAGTGATCGGCTTGCCGTCGATCGTACCCACGTAATTGACGACGACGAAATGTCCCTGCTGGACCGGCTGATTGCAATCAACGAACCGTGCGCGTTGGGCGCGCAACGACTCGAGGGCCATTGCCACGTCCTCTTCGGTCACGGTCCGCGTGTCCAATCTGATCGGAAGGTTGCGGTAATCCGGCAACTCGAAGTCAGGCTCAGTTTCAACTGTTACCGTGAATGAAAACGGCTTGCCTTCTTCCAGTATTCCCTGTTCGATCTCGGGTTTGCCGATTGGGCGGAGTTTTTCCTGCGCGATGGCTTTCCGGTATGCCTCCGGCATCAAGCGGTCTTTCAGCTCGTTTTGTATGTGCTCGCTGAAAGCCTTCGCGACGACAGCTTTCGGCGCTTTGCCGGGTCGGAAGCCCGGCAGGTGCGCCTTGCGGACCAACTCGCCAAGTATCTTGTTTCTGGTTTCTTCTATTTCCTCGGGCGAGAGTTCGACCCGAACCAGTTTTTTGCAAGGACCCAAATGTTCAACTGAAACGTTCACAAATACCCTTTTTTCTAAGTCGCCGTGCCGAACCCGGCGCCCCGGTTCCGTTGAAGCCCGATCCGACCCGCGACAGCACTTCATAGTGAGATGATCCGCGGCAGGCGTCAAGCGCGCCACGCAACCAACAATTTTCGTTGGCAATCAGTGCCGGGTTTCTGGCAGTATCGGGTCGCGCAGAATGATCTGGACCAACAACAAATCTGCAAACACCTTGCACATCTATCTGCAACCATGAAATCAACCAAGAAAATCGAACAGGCTTATACACTCGCTTCAGAACGCTATGCAGCCGTCGGTGTTGACACCGAGGCGGCACTTGAGAAGCTGGCGGGCGTGTCCATCTCGATACATTGCTGGCAGGGCGACGACGTTGGCGGTTTTGAAAGCGCCGGCATGGAGCTGGGGGGCGGACTGGCTGTGACTGGCAATTATCCGGGCAAAGCCCGGACTCCGGCGGAGCTGAGGGCTGATTTCGAAAAAGTGTTGTCGCTCCTGCCGGGCAAACACCGGTTCAATGTTCACGCGTCGTACGCTGAAATGAGCGGTAAACGCGTTGACCGCGACCAGATCAGCGTTGAACAGTTCCGCAACTGGATCGAATGGGCAAAACAACTGGGGATCGGAATGGATTTCAACCAGACGTATTTCGCACATCCCAAGGTCGATGGCGGATTCACGCTGACCCATCCGGACAAATCGATTCGGCAGTTCTGGATCGAGCATGGCATTCGCTGCCGCGAAATCGGCGCCGCCATTGGCAAGGCACTTGGAAAGACCTGCCTTACCAACCTCTGGATTCCCGACGGCATGAAAGACACCCCCGCAGACAGACGCGGACCGCGCGAGCGATTGCTCGAGTCACTCGACGCGATTTTCAAGCCCAGGATCGATCGCAAGTACAATGTTGACTCGGTCGAGCCGAAACTGTTTGGCATCGGCGCCGAGAGTTACACACCCGGCTCGCACGAGTTTTACCTGGGATACGCGGTGAGCCGTGGGATTTTGCTGACGCTGGACGCCGGCCATTACCACCCGACGGAAACCATCGCCGACAAGATCTCGGCGGTGCTGTGTTTTCTGCCTGAGCTGGCGCTGCATGTCAGCCGGGGCGTTCGGTGGGACAGTGACCATGTTGTGACCCTGACAGACGAGCTTCAGGCAATCGCGCAGGAGATCGTGTGGGGCGGGTATTTGGGCCGGGTCCGCATCGGACTTGATTATTTCGATGCCAGCATCAACAGGATCGCTGCATGGGTAATTGGGAGCCGGAACATGATTCGGGCGCTGCTGATGGCCTTGCTGACGCCAATCGATTCCATCAAAGCAGCCGAAGCCAGACGCGATTACACCACGCGCCTTGCTTTGTTCGAGGAAACCAAGTCGCTTCCGTTTGGTGCGGTATGGGACTGGTATTGCCTGAAGAACAACGTTCCGGTTGGCGAAGCGTGGCTTGCCGAGGTCAAGCAGTACGAAAAAGATGTCTTGTCAAAACGTTCCTAGCCATTTGATCGGTAATTGCAGAGCGCGCCGGTTTTGGTTCTGACTTTGGCATGACAACCGGTGCGCAGAGAAAATCCACATATAACCTCAGACGTTGAAAACGGGCGCCTGCTCTTGCGGCGGGCGCCCGCCAAACCACAAATCCTGGAACTGCCATGAACGAAACCGCCCAATTAACCAATCCAGCGCTCGGCGTTGCGATTTTCGCCCTCGGCGGGCTCGCCGGCGCCGTGTTTTACCTTCCGTTCAAGAAGGTCAAGAACTGGGCATGGGAAAGCTACTGGTTCGTATATGCCGTCTTCGGCCTGTTGATTGTGCCGTGGGTTTTGGCATTTTCCACTTCACCCAATGTGATTGCGGTGTTGAAACAGGCGCCGGGGCAGCAGGTGTTCTATTGTGCGATGTGCGGTGCCATGTGGGGTGTCGGCGGCCTCACATGGGGTTTGATGATCAGATACCTTGGGGTTGGCCTTGGCTTGGCGATAGGCTGCGGTCTCTGCTCGGCTGCGGGAACGCTCATTCCGCCAATAATCTCAGGTAACCTGCAGAAACTCTTTGGCACGACTGCTGGCTACGCCTCTTTGGCCGGCGTTGCTGTGTCGCTGCTGGGCATCGTGCTCGTGGGTATGGCCGGCATGTCCAAAGAAAACGAGTTGCCCGACGCCGAAAAGAAAAAGGCGGTTGCCGAGTACAATTTCAAGAAAGGGCTGATTGTGGCCATTTTCTCAGGCCTGATGAGCTCCGCGATGAGCTTCGGGCTTCAAGGCGGCGCTGACATCGAGAAACTCGCACAAACCGTGTCGCCGATTACCTCCGCAACGTGGAAGGGCATGCCCGTGCTCGTTGTGGTGCTGTTTGGCGGGTTCATCGTGAATGCGACCTGGTGCATCCTGCTGAACTTGCGCAACAAGACCGTCGGCGATTATTGTCGGACGGACGCGCCTTTGTTTTCGAATCTTGTGTTTGCGGGGTTGGCCGGCGCGATTTGGTGTTCACAGTTCATTTGCTTCAAGACAGGCGAACCTGCCATGGGCAAAATGGCCTACGTTGGATGGGCAGTTTTGATGGCCAGTGCCATCCTGTTCAGCACACTCCTTGGCATTCTGCTGGGCGAATGGAGAGGCACCAGCAGCCGGACACGGACATTGTTGGCGTGCGGGTTGGTACTGTTGTTGCTCTCATCGGTGATTGCCGGTTACAGCGGCAATCTGGCCGAGAAAGAGAATGTCGCTCCAAAGGCGGAGCTGGTTGGGCAAGGCGCAGCGAGGACTTGACCGTCGAAGATCCTGTGATCGAGCTCTGAATGAAGAAGACGTGCCTTGCTCGCGGATTGTGTTACCATCGCGAGAATGCGGCTGGAGTTTTGATCTCGGTTCTGCAATGGCGGGCCGATTGCGGTTGCGGCTGCGGAGCGCCCTTTCCCAGCTTACAGCATGAGTGATTCAGTGCCTCACGAACCCGTGAACGAATACGAGCACGAGCGCGTGCCTGACAGCGCCTTGCTCGGTCTCAAGAGCTTTGTTGGACAATACGCGGGCGAACACGTTGCGGGGACGGAGCTGATGATCGGGCCGTTGTTCGTGGCTTCGGGCGTCAGCGCGTTTGATCTGGTTTTCGGGCTGTTGATCGGGAATCTGCTGGCGGTGTTGAGCTGGACCTTCATGACAGCGCCGATTGCGACGCGGGCGCGGTTCACCCTGTACCATCAACTTGAGCAGGTCTGCGGGCGCAAGCTGGTGGTTCTCTACGACGCTGCCAACGGTGTAATGTTTACACTTTTGGCCGGCGCAATGATCACTGTCTCCGCCACGGCGTTGGGCGTCGGATTCAAGTTCCGCATGCCCGGGTTGAATGATCTTTTGCCGAACAGCGTTGGATGGGTGATAGCGGTGTTGGTTGTGGGCGCGCTTTTTACCCTGGTGGCAGCCTACGGGTACAAGGCTCTGGCCAGATTCGCCAATGTCGCCGCGCCATGGATGGTTGTCATGTTCCTTGCTCTTGGTATTGTTGCGCTTTCCCGATTCAAGATTTCCTCCGGGGTCAACATTGCCGGCGTTGGCGATTTGTGGGGCCTCGCAAAGGATGTGATATGGAAGGGGGGCGACGCCTTCCCGGGCCGGGTCAAGTTCACATTTTGGCATGTGATGTTTTTTGCGTGGTTCTGCAACATGGCATGGCATGTTGGGATGGCCGATCTGACCGTCCTGAGGTACGCGCGCAAGTCATGGTACGGACTCGCATCGGCTGCCGGCATGTACCTCGGGCATTTCATGGCATGGATTTGCGCAGCAATGCTCTACGCCCTCCAGTTGTACGAGGTGAATCTGACCCCCGCCGAACTCAAAGCACTTGCCGATGCAGGATTGCTCGAATCATTCAAATCTCACGAGTTCCTGCTCACCGCCTCGAAAATAAACGAACTGATTCAGGCCGGCATTTGGGACGGGCCGCCGGCCGTCCTCCCGGGGCCAATGGCATTCCATGCCTGCGGCGTGGCCGGGCTGTTGTTGGTTGTCATCGCCGGATGGACAACGGCCAATCCGACGCTTTATCGGGCCGGACTGGCCTTTCAGGCAATCGCACCGGGCTCATCCAGGTTTCGAGCAACGATTTGCACTGGAATTGTGGCGAGTCTGACAGCGGTTTTCCCTTTGGTCACCATGCGGCTTCTGGATTTTGTGGCGTTGTGGGGAATGATCCTCATGCCCATGGGCGCAATAATATTCGCAGACTTCTGGTTGTTGCGGCGGTTTGGAATGGCTCCATACAGGGCTGCGATCTATGGACTGACGTGGAACTGGGCGGCTGCGATGGCGTGGTTTGTAACAGTGATTGTCTGCACGACGCTGGTGTTGTCTGGCGGTGTGCCGATATTCTTTGTGGGCTTGCCGGGCTGGTTCATAGCCACCGCACTGTACATCGGATTGAGCAGACTCGGCCGGCGCCGCCCCGCTGTTGCCGGCAAACGACAGAAGACTCACTGAAACATGCGCGTGTTTGTGCAAGTAATATCCAGTGCGGTGCTGATCTGCATGGTGCTCGTATCGGCTCTTTTTTACAAAGGGTCAGTTTCAGATGAACAACTCAGGAACTGGTTGCTTGCATGCACGGTGCTGTGGTTTGTGACAGCCCCGTTCTGGATGGAGATACACCAACGCGCCCGGCAGGAAGAACCTGCCGATTAGCCATTGTGCGCTGACATTCCCGAGTGAACGTGCACGTAAAAATCTGCGGAATCACCACAATCGAGGACGCCCTTGTGGCTGTCGATGCCGGCGCGGACGCCATCGGGCTCGTCTTTTATCCTGCGAGCCCAAGACATGTCGATTTCAAAGCTGCAATCAGAATCGTCGAACAATTGCCGGGCAACGTGGCTGCGGTAGGCGTTTTTGTCAACCCGCCCATCGAAGAATTAATTAAAGCCGCGACCGAAATTGGCGTTGACGCGTTCCAGTTGCACGGGGATGAACCTCCCGAGTTTGTCACCCAAATTGAATTTTCTGCGCAACGAAGGCCGAGGCCTGTTGGGTTTTTGCCGGCAACCCCGAGCACTGAGCCAAGTCGGGTCGCAACGATAAAAGCTTTTCGGGTCCGCGACAGGAAGTCGCTTGAAGTGTTGCCGAGGTACAAGACGGACCTCTGGTTGCTGGACAGCTATGTGCCCGGGGAACCGGGCGGGACGGGCGCGCAATTCAACTGGCAGTTGGCAGTGGACGCGGCCCGAATGGAACGCCCCATCGTGCTGGCGGGAGGGCTCAGACCAGACAACGTTGCTGATGCGATCAGGACAGTTCACCCGCATGCGGTTGATGTTTCCAGCGGAGTAGAATCCGCTCCCGGACGGAAGAATCCGGCCCTGGTACATGCGTTTGTCAGTGCGGCCAAAAGCGCGAGCTTTTAGCGAGACTCCGCCTACAGACATCAGTAAGAATGAGCCTTTTTCAGGATCAGAACTCCAGACCCCCGAGGCTGTGACTTCAACTGCCGTGGAGTTTTTCTGATACCACCGTGCCTGTAGCAGCCTTGGAAGTCAATGGGTTACACGCGGAATCCATCGCTTGGTGGTTTCAGGAACGGGGTCAGACTATACGCAGAGTCATAACTTTATGCGCACCACACAGCATAGATCTCGGTGGATACCGCGTTATGTCCCATCGATATGCGCACTTACTTATGACGCTCTGTACAATTCCACAGCCTCAGGAGAACTGTGGATACATTCGCAACTTCAAGGAACTTTTTGTTGACCGAACGCGGCCCTAACTGGCGCCCCAATCCCTCTGGCGCGATCGGCCCACCGGTATCGAGCCGGGCCAAACATCCTGTCTGTCCCCATATCCCGTCCACCATGTGCCCTTTCGGACACCCCGTTGAAAGTTGAGAGTTGAACGTTTCACGTTGAACGTTCCTGATCGGCATACCGGACATCGTGTCTGTCCCCATATCTCGGCGCCGCAGCCGGCTTGGACC
>Ga0123519_10016067_pt1 | contig 10444 bp, 6 predicted proteins | sample YelNatPaOPRAMG02_FD_87396 | JGI IMG/M metagenome (GOLD analysis project Ga0123519, IMG submission 87396) | Hot spring microbial communities from Yellowstone National Park - Yellowstone National Park OP-RAMG-02 (version 2) | ecosystem: Environmental > Aquatic > Thermal springs > Hot (42-90C) ...
AAGGTTCTTCTTACAAGAACTGTAACCGTTGGTGGAACAGTAACAACAACTCCAATAGATTCAACATTAACAAATAATAATGGTATATACACAATTTCAAATGTTCCGGCAGCTACAGGATACAGATTAACTGTTTCTGCAGAAAATTATATTACCGTTACATCGGCTACTTTTAGAGTTGACTCGGGTGTTACAAGAACACAAAATTTTGCCTTACAGGCGTATATACCACCAAGCGGAATTGTTAAAGGAACAGTAGTAGATAGTGCTTCTTTGGCAGCAATTCAGGGAGCTCAGGTTGTTTTAAGAAGTCAAAATGCTGCTGGTGGATGGACAGCAATAGATACAACCCAAACAGCCTCTAATGGCTCATTTGCATTCACAGGACTTGATATTGGTACATATTCTTTAGTGGTTAGCAAGGCAGAATATCAAACTTATACAACACCATTAAATAGAGCAATTCAACTTACAACAAATTCGGATACTGCTACAGTTACAATAGCTCTTGTACCAGTTCCAAAAGGAAATCTTCATGTGTTTGTTGCAGATGCGAGTAACAATGCTATTTCGCAAGCCTCTGTTTCTATAGTGCAAAGATTAACAGGTGGTTCTACAGGTTCAACTTATAATGCGTTAACCGGTTCAAATGGTTGGGTATCTTTTATGGCTATAGTTGCAGGCAATTATGATATTACAGTAGCAAAATCGGGATATAATACAATTACAAGTGCAAATCATACTGTTACTGCAAACGGCAATGACACCGTAAAAATAACCTTACAACAGGCAACAGGAAGTACCAAAGTGGTAAAAGGCACAATAAAAACATCTACCGGTGCGTCAGTTGCATCGGCTGTTGTTGTTTTAACTGCAAGAACGGGTGCTGGTGCGACTTTGAGTCTTGTTGATACTGCAAATTCTAACGGTGCCTACGAAATAGATGGCATACCAGTTGGATATACTACTGCTTCTTTAAGAATAACGGCAACAGGATATCAAACAAAAGATACATCAAATATTTCTATTGCAAACGATACAACAACGGTTAATATTACTCTTCTACCAATAGTAAAGGTATTGCCTGTTAATGCCAAACTTACAACAAAATTTACTGCTACTGTGATTAATAATTTAATTTGCATAACAGGCGCAATTCCTTATGTACCAGTAAAAGTTGTTTTGTATTCTGCTAATGGTAAAGTAATAATGTCCAAAAACATTAGTAGTGATTCCCATATTATTACATTGCCCAAAATATATTCTAAACAGATTTTATTCTTAAAGGCACAACAACAATCAAGAATAATTAACCAAAGAATTGTATTGGAATAAATAATACAATTTTATAATTAAATTAAAAGGCGTGTCTGATTTTTTTTTAATCAGACACGCCTTAATTTTTATAAAAATAAGAAAGAAAATTATTATTTTAATCTTAAATATTTACAAAAAATTATTTTTTTAAACATAACAATTACAACATATATTAATGGTTTAAATGGATAATATTTAATGATTCAGGATATAAATTTTGAAAAAAATAAAAAAGAACTTTTAGAAAAATTAGAAGCTCTTAAAAAGAAATCTAAAGAAGAAGACCTACAAAAGCAAAAAAACACTGTTGTTATTTTTGCAAAAAGCAGTTTATTTATAGAAGGCTTAAAAGATGCCCTTAAAAGAAAGTATTTTATAAAACATTTTGAAAATTCCGAAGAAGCAAGTAATTTCTGTATTTCAAATAATATTAATAAAATAATATTAGATATGGATTCTCCAACCGATTGGAGAGATGCTACCGATGTTTTTACAACAGTCAAAACAATTAAGCCCGACGTTAGAATTATTATAAGCACAAAAGAACCCCAGCAAATTCCGGTTAAAACGCTACAACAAAAAGGAGCTTGTGTTCTTAAAGTTCCATTTTCGTCAGAACTTTTGTTTAGTAATTTAAGTTAATTATTAGGTAATATTAATATTGTGAATATTATTTTTAGATTTTTTCTAATTAGTTTAAAAAAAAATACCATTAAAAGTCATAATTAAATTATTTTTAAACGCTTTTAAATTTTCTGCTAGATGTGGAATATTTTAAAGCGGTTTATTTTTTATTTTATACTACCTTTACCTTATGCCACAATTTTATTTTATAAATTCAAGCGTTTGTTTAAAGGTGGTTATTTTAAATTATAGAAAGGTATGTAATGGAACAGGTTTCGATTGGTATTGATTTAGGGGGAACCAATCTAAAAGGTATAGTCATGACAAGGGAAGGGGTTGGTAGAAATCTTACCCGAATTCCAACAGAAGCTAAAAAGGGTGGACAAAGAGTATTAGAAAATATTATTAATCTTATAGATAAATTAATACAAAAGGAAGGCTCAACCGAGCATATTCTGGGCGTAGGAATAGGTACGCCTGGTTTTTTGGATCAAGACGGAACAATAATTGGAGGAGCAGAAAATCTTCCGGGCTGGAAAGGTATGCAGATTTTTGAGCCTATCCAGCAAAGATTTGGAATTCCCGCAACTGGTGGAAACGATGTAACTGTAACAGCATTAGCAGAGTACCGTTATGGTGCTGGCAAAGGATTTAAAAATATGGTTTGTTTGGCATTAGGAACTGGTATTGGAGGTGGAATAGTTGTTAATGGTCAGCTTTATAAAGGAACACATGGAATGGCAGGAGAGCTTGGACATATATGTGTAGAAACAAATGGACTTCAATGCAATTGCGGGCAAAAAGGGTGTGTAGAACGTTATGCCTCGGCAACAGGTATTGTTGATATGGCAATAAGAGTATGTCAGGATCTTGAGGCAAAAGAACAAACTCCTTTTGCTCACGAAGTGTTGCGCAAACCTAACTCTCTTACTTCTAAGATAGTATATGATTATGTTAAAAAAAATGATCCTGTTGCGTGCAAGGTTAACGAAATTGTTTGTGATAAACTTGCAAGAGCCATTGGTATTATTGTAAATTCTTTGTCTCCCGATAGAATAATTTTAGGCGGTGGAGTTATGATGGCGGGTCAGGTCATTGTTGATACAGTGTCAAGGTTTGTTCCACAATACTGTTGGCCCGAAATATGGAAGCGTTGCGATATTGCTATTGCAGAGCTTGGAGAAAATGCAGGTGTAATGGGAGCTGCAGCGCTTGTTTTTGAAGAATTTACAACAAATAATTCCTGTGATGAAAAACTGATTTAAATTTTTATTAAAATATTTTTTATACATTTGCTAATTAATTTAAAATCTATTCTAATTTATACTGCCTTATTGAATTTTTTTTAATAAAATCTTTTTTTATTTTTATTTTGACTAATAATTTATTCTTTAATTTTATTTATGCTTGCCAAAGGAATTATATAATCCTAAATTATTCATTAGAATAAATTTTGTTTGCTATTGATTATAATAATAATGTGTTTTGTTAATCTTTTAAAATAAAGAAATATTATTTATAATTTATAGAGAATAATAAAAAATATTTTTATTGGCGGGGGAAGTTTGCTAATCATTTTTTTTACTAATTATAAAATTATTCTGCTGTTGGGGAAAGTATCTCTATTTCATTTATTTAATATAAAATAAATTTTATTTTTGTTGGGGGAAAACTCATCCTTTAATTTTCTAAATAATTAAATAATAAATAATTAAAAATTTAATAAATAATTAAACTAAAAATTCAGTTGCATTACTTTATAGAGCATTTTGATAATAGAATATAAAAAAATGCTTTTATTGTTATTTTAAAAAAAAATTTAAAAATATATTTTTAATTATTATGGAAAATATAGAAGATATAAAATCAAAAATATTTGAACTCAGAGAAAAAATTAATAAATATGATGCGGCATATTATGGCCGTGGGGAGTCTCTTATATCCGATAAAGAATACGACGAACTTTATGCCCAACTTGTAACATTAGAAAAACAGCATCCCGAACTTATAACACCCGATTCTCCAACTCAAAGAATAGCAAGCGACTTAACAGAGGAATTCCCCAAAGTTAAGCATTCTATTCCAATGATGAGTATAGAAAATACATATAACGAAGAAGATATTAGCGATTGGCTTGATAGAATTAATAAGATTATTTCAAACGAGAAAATTTGTTTTGTTGGTGAACTAAAAATAGATGGCGTTGCTTCTAGTCTAATTTACAAAAAAGGAATTCTTGTAGCAGGTATAACAAGAGGCGATGGAATAACAGGAGATGATGTTACTGCCAATATAAAAACAATACGGTCTATTCCTCTTTCTGTTCCTTTAAAAGAAGATTTTGAAGTTCGTGGTGAAGTCTACATGACCTACGAAAATTTTCGGAAGCTTAATGAAAATTTAATAGAAAATGGACAAAAGCCTATGCAGAATCCAAGAAACACTGCAGCAGGAACATTAAAGCTACTTGACCCTAAAGAAGTTGCTATCAGAAAATTAAGTTTTGCTTCATATTTTCTTATTTCAGAAAAACATAATAAAAGCCATTACGAAAATCTGCAGTTTCTTAATTCTGTTGGTTTCCCAGCAGTAATTCATTCACAAAGACTTTATTCAAAAAAAGAAATATTAGAATTTATAGAAGAATGGAAAACAAAACGTCACGATCTAAATTTTCCTGTTGATGGTGTTGTAATAAAAGTAGATAGTATAAAACAACAGCAAGAACTAGGAACAACAGCAAAAAGCCCCAGATGGGTTATAGCCTTTAAATATCAACCAGAAACGGCTATTACAAAGGTAATTGCAATAGAAGAAAGCGTTGGGAGAACGGGTGTTGTAACACCTGTGGCAAAATTAGAGCCTGTTCTTTTAGCCGGGACCATAATAAAAAATGCAACCTTGCATAATTATGACGAAATAAAAAGACTTGATGTTCGCATTGGTGATTATGTAACAATAGAGAAAGGCGGGGAAATAATTCCTAAAATTACTTCTGTTTTAAAAGAAAAAAGGGATTCAAATATAAAGCCATATAAAGAGCCAGCAAATTGTCCTTCATGTGGCTCACAGCTTGTTAGATTAAGAGATGAAGTTGCGTTGCGATGTGTAAACAATTCTTGCCCGGCACAAATTTTTGCTTCTCTTAATCATTTTGTTTCCCGTCAGGCAATGAATATAGAAGGTTTAGGACCTGCAATATTAAGCAAATTACTTGAAAAGGGTCTTATTAAAAATATAGCAGATTTATATACATTAAAACCCCAACAGATTTCTCAACTAGAAGGAATGGGAGAAAAATCTGCTGCAAATTTAATGGAGTCTATAGAACAATCAAAAAAGAATTCGCTAGATAAACTGATACATGGAATTGGTATTAGAATGGTTGGCGCTCAAACTGCTAAAATTTTGGCTCAAGAAATTAAGGATATTTCAGAACTTTACGATATGAAACTAGAAAAATTAGAAGAATTACCTAATATTGGTCCACTTGTGGCTCAAAGTATTCGTATGTTTTTTGATAGAAAAGAAAACAGAGAATTAATTGAGAGACTTCGTGGCTATGGTGTAAATTGCAAAGGAACACAAAAGCCTAAAGGAGGCACCAATTTTTCGGGAAAAACATTTGTATTAACAGGGAGTTTAGAAAAATATACAAGGAATGAAGCAAAAGAAATAATAGAGGCTCAAGGAGGCAATGTTACCGAAAGTGTAAGCAAAAAAACAGATTATGTTATAGCTGGTAAAGATCCAGGAAGTAAGTTGGATAAAGCAAAAAAATTAGGAATAAAAATATTATCAGAACAAGATTTCTTAAAAATGCTTGAACACGAGATAATTTAATATAACAAATATTATAAAATGAAAAATATTCTTTTATATTGCAGACCAGGATTTGAAAATGAATGCGCTATAGAATTTTTAGATAAGACCAAAAATTATGGGCAAAGAAAAATCATTTCAGATGTTGCAGGTAGTGGTTATGTGGTTTGTGGCTTTCCTTTAAAAGAAATTGCCGAACTATGTATTAATTCACTAGATTTTAAATCATTAATTTTCCCTCGTCAAATGATATTATGCTCCGATTTAATTTGTTCACTTCCAAAAGGCAACAGAATATTTCCAATAATAAATGAATTAAAAAAAACTAATATTATTTTTAGCGATATTTTTATAGAAATGCCAGATACAAACGAAGGTAAAAAATTAAGTAAATTATGCAAAAGCCTGTTTGATGTTTTTAAAAAAGAATTAAAAAAAGAAAATATGTTGTTGGAAAATAATGGGTTAAAAAGATTACACATTTTCTTTATAGCCACCGATAAGGCATATTATGGTATTTCAAATAAATTTAATGCTTCAAATTGGCAAATGGGAATACCTCGTTTGAAATTTCCCTATGGGGCTCCAAGTCGTTCTGCATTAAAATTAGAAGAGGCTTTTTATACTTTTTTACCTGAAAATGATAATAGCCTGAAAAAAGGGGCAATGGCTATTGATTTGGGAGCATCGCCTGGTGGTTGGTCTTGGGTTCTTGTAAATAAAGGACTAAAAGTAATAGCAATAGATAATGGAAAATTAAATAAAAATGTTTTAAATACTAACAGGGTTACTCACTTGAAAACAAATGCCTTTACTTTTAGGCCTAATCATGCTTTTGACTGGATGGTTTGCGATATAGTAGAAAAGCCAAAATTAATAGCGAATTTAATTTGTAAGTGGTTAATAAAAAAGTGGTGTAAATATACTATATTTAATTTAAAACTCCCTATGAAGAAAAAGTATGAAGAGATTAAAAAATGTAAATATTATATTATGTCTAATTTAGAAAAGAATAAAACCAGATACAACTTTTATATCAAACAATTATATCATGATAGAGAGGAAGTTACTGGTTTTATAAACTTAAAAAAATAAGTTATAAATATTTTTATTCTGCAAACCACAATAATTTTGTATAAATTATATTTTAATAGCTTGTGAGGAAAATATATTTATAAACTAACCTAAAATTTGAAAGGGGGGGGCTTAAGCGATTAATGCTTAATAATATTTTTCAAATAAAATGTTCTATATTTCTATTTTTTTATTTTTTAAAAAAGGAGAAATTATCATGAGAAAAAAAATAATATTTATTGTTGCAATAACATTAATTGTACCATTGATTGCAAAAGCAGTAACGTGGCAAATGGACAGTAATCCCTTTATGTTTCCTGTTGTTTCTGTAAAAAAGAATATTAGCCTTAAAGCAAATAATACAATTTTTTCTGCTTCATATAATATGGCTAAAGGAGTTGTAAATTTAAAATATAATATTCCTTTCTATACAAAAGATGCTGCTTTAGAAATATATACTCTTTCTGGGATAAAGATTAAATCATTTGTGCTTTCTTCTTGGTTAAAGGAGATTCAATGGGATGTTAGGTCACAAAAAATAAGCAGCGGCGTTTATTTTGCAATATTAAAATATTCTAATTTGCAAAACAAGATACAAATTTCAATAATTAAGTAATTAAGGAGGGAATATAATTATGTTAAATAAAATAATTGGAATATTGTTAATTTTTATTTTTGTATGTTATGCGCAATTAGAGAGTGTTATTGTTTCTCAGGAAATGCTTCATCCACCATCTCAAGAATTAGGGCTAAGTTATGCCGGAAAAGTTGAATATACTTTAAAAGCAGGGGGCTATGATTCTGTTTATGTTTCTTTAAACATTTTACCAGCAGAAGGTGGGGAGCCATTAACATTAACAGAGGTTACTGGAGATATAGGTTTAATTCATGTTAGAAAGGCATGGGCTGGAGAAGTATATCAAATATTTTTTCAGGCTCAATCACCACAGCAGGATAAACAATATATTGCCAGAATTGTAGTAACAGCAGATACATCACAGTTAATGAAGCAGGTAGAAAGCTATGTTAATTCAATGACAAAAGCAGAAAAAGCAACTCTTTGTGGCGGTGGTGGTACTGGTTTTGAAGGAAAAGGTGCAGGTCCTATTCCTCAAATTTATATGTCTGATGGACCTCATGGAGTAAGACCACCAACAGGTGGTCAGGCAACCTGTTTTCCGGCGATGTCGGGTCTTGCCTCAACATGGGATACCTCGTTAGCATTCACAGAAGGCTTAACAATGGGAGAAGAATTTAGGGCACTTGGAAAGAACTGTGCCTTGGGTCCGGCCATGAATTTGGTATTTCATCCTCAGGGAGGAAGGGCTTCAGAATATCTTTCTGAAGATCCATACCTTTCTGGCCGTTTGGCAGCATCGGTTTGCAGAGGGCTTCAGGCAAAGGGTGTTATTGCAACTGTAAAGCATTATGCCGCAAATAATAAAGAACAAAATAGGTTTGAACTTAGTGCAAACATGGATGAAAGAAGTTTAAGAGAAATTTATCTTTACAACTGGAAACCAAGTTTTGTTGAAGCAAAATGCTTAGGCGTGATGGGTGCATATAATAAAGTTAATAAAAGTTATGCATGTTCAAATAAATACTTAATGACCGATGTTTTGCGAAACGAATGGGGTTATCGCTCACTTTCTATGACAGACTGGGGCGCAAACTTTGACAATTTGACTGCTGGAATGCAATGGGGAGTAGATATAGACATGCCTAATCCAGATGTTTATACACCAGGAGCAGTGGCGGGTCAACCCGATAGTATTGTTAACATGCATGCAAGAAGAATTATTTATGCACATGCAATGATAGGAGATCTTGCATCGGGATATAACAGATATGCATACGAAACAACTCTTATGAGTCAGGCACACAGAGACAGTGCAAGAAAGATTGGAAATGAATGTATTGTTTTAGCAAAGAACAACAATAATCTTTTGCCAATACCAAAAACAGGAAAAAAGATATATTGTACAGGGCCTTTTTATACACAATGTAGACTTGGGCCCGGTGGCAGCAGCGCAGTAAATGCTCGTGATCGTGTAACACCACAGCAGGGAATAAATGCATTGCTTAGTGCAATTGGTGCGGGTGCAACAACAATAGTAACAAATATTGCACAGGCAGATTATGCTATTGTTTTTGTTGGTGTAACAGGCGAAACAGAAGGTGCAGATAGACCTAATCTTCAGGTTATGCCTAACGATGGAGATAATGCAGTTGCTACTGCACTTGCTGCAAAACCCGAAAGTACAATAGTTGTATTTACTGGCGGAAGTGCTGCATCTGCTGGAAATTGGTCTAAAGCCCCTGCTATTGTTATAGCATTTTATCCTGGGCAAGAGCAGGGAAGTTGCATTGCTGATGTATTATTTGGCAACGTTAATCCAAGTGGAAAATTACCTGTAACATTTCCTGTTGATGCAACTCAACTTCCTAATTTTAATCTCATTGGAGGAGATTTAAATTACCCTCGCTCAGATACAGCACATGGATATTTTAGGGTAAATAAGATGGGAGTAAAACCATTATTTGCTTTTGGTCATGGTCTTAGTTATACAACATTTAGCTATAGTAATTTAAAAATTTTCCCAACTAATATAGTAGCTGGAGACAGAGTATTTGTTAGGGTTGATGTTACAAATACTGGTAGTGTGGCGGGTAAAGAAGTAGTTCAGTTGTATTTATCTATGCCATCCACCAATTCTAGTCTTCCTGTTAGAGTTCAGGATTTGCGTGGATTTAAAAAAATATATTTAAATCCTGGGGAAACAAAAACAGTTGACTTTATTATTGGTCCCGAAGAAATGCAAGTATTTAATCCTGGCGGAACAGATTACAGTGGCAATGGAAGATGGGAAATACTTAAAGGTGGATATGGTGTAAGAGTTGGTACATCATCCGATCCCGATATGCAGCCTACATTAAAGGGAAGCTTTACAGTTCAATAAATTTATTGTATATAACTTATTTAGGGACAGCATTTAAAGAATGTTGTCCCTAAATTTTTTATTGTATTAAAATTGACAAATTGAAAATAAAAATAATAATTATTAAAAATTATTTAGGTGGGGGAAGCCTCCCCCTCGCTCCATCCCTGCCTACGGCAGGTATTACGCTACCCCCTCCTGGGTGTGCCCGGGGAAACGCTCTCTGTTCAATTACCACCGTCTGGCAGGGCACACCCGCAAACCTCGTTGTTTATGAAAAAATTATCAGAAATTTTTTATAATTCTTTTACTTTTTTTAAATAAATCGTTTAGTATAGTTATTAATTTTATCAGCTAATAAAAGCCTGTTCTCATACAAAAATATCTACTCTTAACTTGTTTATATTGTTTATATTTTTTTGTAATACTTTAAAATTTACAAATTATAAATTAGATTGAAAAAAAATATTATTAAAAATTATTCTTATGGATGAAATCTCTCATTTTCTGTATGCAATTTATTTTAACTTTTCAAGATGTTTTTATTATTTAATTATTTATGTGGGGGAAGTCTCCCCCTCGCTCCATCCCTGCCTACGGCAGGTATTACGCTACCCCCTCCTGGGTGTGCCCGGGGAAACGCTCTCTGTTCAATTACCACCGTCTGG
>Ga0123519_10016069_pt1 | contig 10444 bp, 6 predicted proteins | sample YelNatPaOPRAMG02_FD_87396 | JGI IMG/M metagenome (GOLD analysis project Ga0123519, IMG submission 87396) | Hot spring microbial communities from Yellowstone National Park - Yellowstone National Park OP-RAMG-02 (version 2) | ecosystem: Environmental > Aquatic > Thermal springs > Hot (42-90C) ...
ATTTTTTTTCTTTATTTTCTTTAGGTAAAGTTGCTATCGGGATAAAAGTTGTTGCTGTAGAAGCGGGCTTATGTATTGTCTTTAATTCTCTTACTATAATTTTTGATACTTTTTTGGGTAGAGAAAGATAATATATCAAGATACATATAATGATTAGTACTATTCCTAATAATATAAACTTTTTTTTCATGATAAGTTTTTATAAATCCCTGTTGAAAAAATTTTACAAAAAATAGAAAAACAAGTCAATACCTTGTCATATTTGTGTATAATGATCGAGAACATTACAGTGCGGACAGATTAACACAAAGAGTTAAAAAAGTGAATGCTTTATTAAAAACTCATATTAAAATAATCTACAAAATAATAAAGGGGACTTTGATGTATCTATCAAGTCCCCTTGTTTTTTCTAACTAACTTCTCCTGTATTTTCAATACGGAAACTTTCTATAAACTACTTCAATCTCTTAGCCTATTTGCATATAAAGTTAAGTTACCGTTGGCATCAATTGAGATAAATTTAAAATCTAAAGTTACAGTTTTACCTGACAATGCATCTTTAGCTATATTTCCCATCAAACCACTGTTCCATTCCTTATTACCATTAACTGCTCCAACAGTAAACTGTACGCCCTTATTCTCTTCTATTTTTTTCCATTCATTATCACTTAATTTTCCATCTCCATCTGTATCGCCAAGTGCTTTAAGTATAGATTTTTTTGTATTTGTATCAGTTGTATCAGTTAGAGAATTTACTTTGCTTATCAAACTTTCAATAGTGGACCTATTATTAACTCTAAAAACTACATATGGTTCTGGTGTACCATCATTATCTCTATCTTCATTTACTATTGCGAGTTGCCCTTCAGCCTGCATATTATCATTATTCACTTTTATTAACTTACTGGCATCAAAACTTTCTCCTAAACCCCTAAGCCATTTATTATATGCTGTTTGATCTACAATAACTTGCTCCCCCATAGCCTGTACCATTTGATAGTTATTTTTATAATAGGTTATCATAGAAAATCTTATACCATTACCCTCATTATATGTATATGATTCAACTCTTAGCATCTGTCCCGAGTTAGAAGAAACTTCTAGGTTTTTATCACCAAATTTTATATTAATTTTTACCTGCTTACCAGTATCATTGTAAAAGTATTTTACTATTACTTTACCTTCATTATTTTTAACATAATTTACTCTTCCATGTTTATCATAGTAAATAGTACTTTGTGTTTGTGTAACAACTGTTCCATCTTCTTTTTTTTCTTTGAATTCGTAATTTTCTGTTCTTAAAAGTTTCATTCCTTCATAGTAATTTCTAGAAACAGTGTATTTATATTTGAGGTTTCCATCTTTATAACCTATAGTATATGATTGTCTTCCTAAACTGTCAAAGTAGGTTATTGAAGTTACTTTATCTTTATCATCTATTGCTTCTGTTCTGAGTAAAGATCCATTGACATCATAAATATAATTTGTTTTTGCTGTTTCATATTTATTCTTCCCTTGGTCCCATGTATTTTGTTCAACTGTTAACAATCTACCTGCAGCGTCATATTTCTCAACTGTAGCATACTTACCACCACACTTCTCCGTCCCATCAAGTACTTCCTGGTCATCTTTTGTAGTAAGGTCTCCATCTTTATCAATTAAACCTTTCCAATTTATATTGTATGAACCATCATCATTATATTTTATATCTGCTTCATATTTATCTAATTTACCGTCGCCGTCCTTATCAACAGGTCCTATTGTATAAGCATCAGTAATAGCACCTTCAGAATTATAAATTTTAACTTTATTATTCACCAAATCTTCAGATTTAGCTACGGCCCCATTTGCATGTTTGGTTACTCTTTGTTCAATGATAAAAGTGTTTTTATCTATAATAGGGTTCCCATTAATATCTTTTTCATATATTAGATTACCATTCGGGTCTGTCAAAGGATTACCATTGTTATCTGTTGCTACTTTGTATCCGTAGTAACCTGTTATTGTAACATTATTAAACATAAATGTATATTTATTATTTATAGGGTCATAAATACTTGTAACTCCACCCATTACTCCAAACAGAGAATAGTCATATATTTGGGTGACATTATTGGGATTCACAATAATCTCATTAGTCCCAAAAACAGGAGATAAACAAAACATAGACACCATTATTAGAAAAAATGCTATTTTTACTCTGTTTTCCATTTTTTTAATACCTCCTTTTCTATAATTTTTTCTGTCTTTTAATTCCATCTTCTTACCTCCACAATTTTTTGTTCTTGAGAATATTATACACTATATTTGTAAATAAGTTTTGTAAGATTTGTAAAAATTTTGTGAAATTTCATTTCAAATCCAACCCTTATCAGTTACACAAATAACTTGTTGCTGGATTCTCGGGATTACCGTTATGATAATATGTTCTAGTTTTATATTGCAATGTATCATCTATATAAGTATAATTTTCAGAATATAAAATACCGCCAGACAATATTTTTACCTCTGTAATAGGAACCTGTCTGCCACTAATTTTTATTGATTCAACAACTGGGTGTTTTGTATCATTATAGAAATATTTCTGAATTAATCTTCCTAAACTGTCAAAAACTTCAGATATTCTCTGATGTTCATCGTAATATACTGTCGTCAGGAGTTTCTTATCTTCATTGTTATCTTTAGAAATTTCATAATTTTCTGTTTTAACTAGTTTCATACCATCATAGAAATTTTGTGAAAATCTCTTACTCGAACGACTACCCTCATTAAGATTATTCTTATAAGAGTTCTGCTCAATAATTTCTCCATCTTCAGATCTTCTTTCAGTTGAAATTAGATTTCCACTTGCGTCATAAATAAAATTTTTTATTGAGGATTTATACTCTCCATCCACAAAACTTTTTGATACAACAGATAGTAATCTACCGTCAAAATTATAGGTTTCAACCTGTGCGTCTTCTATTAATTCAACATCTGACTTAGTATTGGGGTCGCCATCTTTGTCTATTATACCTTTATAAGAGATAGAATATGACCCATCTTTATTATAAGAAATTTTTGCTTCATAGATTTTCTCTACTTCTCTACCACCTTCCACCACAACTAGTTTACTGTAAGTCCTGACAAGTTTACCTTTAGTGTCAAATTCTTGAATTTTGCCTGAAATTAGATCTTCTTTTTTCTCAACCAAACCATTTTTGTTAAAATAAGTAATTTGAACTGTTATAAAATCATCATCTTTGTTATAATAGCCAGTAAGTTCTCTATTGTCTTTTGATTTAACAGTAACCAGATTCCTTGGATGATATAAACTTGACATCTGTGAAGCTAATTTTGTTTTGTAAGATGTTTCTGCTAACGGTTGATTAGATGAATATTCTTTTTTGATATATCCTTTAGAAAGCCATACTCCTATCTGTTCTGCAGTAGGCTTTTCTTTTACTAATAGTTTAGCAACTTCTTGATTATGAATAATAACTGAAAGGGAATTATTCGTCCAGTCAAATATTCCAATAAGTTTGCCTTCAGAATATAAGTATTCTTTAACTTTTTGATCATCATAAGAAATATAAAGTAGTCTGCCATCAATGTCATACCAGGTAACCATATTATTTTTTCTGTTAAATGAGTTAACTAAAGTTGTACCGTTATAAGTATATTCTGTAATTATTTCTCCATTAGAATCTTTTTCTATTACCGGACGATTATTTTTATAATAAGTAACATTTCCCAAAGAGTTAACTGATTTTTCAATTACTTCATTTCCATTTTCATCTTTTGTGTAATAATATTTCTCAAGGACATTACCAAACTGGTCCTCAGTATATAATATTTTACCTTTTTCGTCAAAATATGTTTTATTTCCAAATATATCTCTTTTAAGTTTTATGATATTATTTTCATTGTAAATATACCATGCTACTTCTGTACCTTCATTATTTATATCTGCTATTGGTCTCCCTTTGTTGTCAAAAACTGTCGTTAATTGTGATCTTTCATCAAAAACTAGAACAGCATTTTTACCATAAGTATTATATCTGTATGACTTTATCAAATTCATATCCTTATCATATTCTCTTATAACTTTACCACCTAATCCTAACTCCTGGTAGCCAAGCACTTCACCTTTTTCATTTTTGATAATAGATATATTTTTACCACGCTGTTTCTCTGTAATTTTTTGAACAGTACCCTCTTTATCAACTTCTTTTGACTTAACAGACAATGAAAATTCTCGTGATCCATCCTTTGAAACTCTAAGGGTTAACTTACCATCTGGAGTAAAATAAAGGCGGTTACCATATTTGTCTCTTGCAGAAACAGGTCTGTGCGGAACAATATTTATCATATCTTTTGGTTTGCCGAATTCCTGTTGTAAAAGTTCTGTCTGTGGGCCAAATCTTTCCTGCTGTGGTAAGGGCATATCAAAAGATATTCCTGAAACAGCATTAAAACAAACCAATGTTAAAATAACAGTTAGTTTTTTCATATTTTTTATTGCCAATTAATTAAAAATTTATTACACTTAAATTTATACTCAATTGATGCAAAAAATATTATAAAATCTTGTGAAATTTTTGTGAAATATTTTAATATCATTAAAATATTTGTTTTTAAAAAAGAAATAAAAAGTGAATTTATTTTACTTTAATACCTGGTGTATTAAAACTAAACACAGATAAAACAGGCTTTATAGTTAAAATTTTTGTGTTATTTTTATCAACAATCTCTATTGAGTCAGGGAAATTTAATAAATTGTATTTTTTAATAACATCAAAATATGATTTTGATATAATACTTTCAAAAAGTTCTTTTATTGAAGCATTTAAGTAATTGTCTGCCACTATTACAAGAGCATTATCTGTTATAGTGTTAAATTCCAATGAAACGTTGTTCAATATTGCTGACACAAAAGGATTGGATTTTAATAACATGTTATATTGCGAGACAATTAATCTTGCCACAAATTCTTCTAATGTAAAATCAATATATTCAACTGAACTATAAGGTAACATTTCAAGGATTAGCCGGTCTTCATAGTCAGACCTTGAAATTCTTAAATATAAATAACTTTTTATATCATCTAATCTCTGTATTATTCTAACACAAAAGTCATAGTATTTTGCTTTTGCTATGGTCACAAGAAAGTCAATTTTTGCATCACTGCTTAATGAGATACGGACAATGGTTAAGACAGCACCCTGAATTTTTTTGAAGACCTTTTTTGGCAGATCCTTTTCAGTAGAAATCAGTTCGGGAAGTTCTATTTCTAAATATAGTGTTTTTCCTACAAGTTTTACTTTGCCATCTAAGTTATACTCTTTTTTTAATATTTTTTGTGCGGACTCTGAAAGTTTTTCTTTTGGATATGAGGGTTTTGAACAGCCAAAAAAGCAAGTTAATAGTAAAAAGTAAGCGGTGAGAAGAAGTAAAATTTTAGTTTTCTGATAAAAGTTTTGCCTTGAGATTGACATATTTTAAGATGTTAAATTTTGCAAGGTTAAAACCTTGCCCTATAATATTTAAAACAACTAACTTCCCCCTTTATTAAAGGGAGATTGAGGGGGATTATTAAATCCTTCCTGACCTCCCTTTACAAAAGGGAGGAAATGGGAGGGAAGCACGGCAAGGCCGTGCAACTACATGATAAATCGGGCAAATACATTTGTGCGCCAGTCAATCGCACCGGTTTTTTTGTGCGATTGTAATCGCACCGCTACTTCTGTAGAATTGTAATTCTACTGCTACATTTGGCACCGCAAGGCGGTGCAACTACATTTATAACCTACTTTTATCGGCGACCACATTTTGCGGAATAGTAATTCCGCCGCTACATTGACTGGTTTCAAACTTTGCCGCCGTTCTGTTCTATATTAGCAGAAGAATCAGTCAATATATCAGTAACTGGTTTTTCTTTCTTAAATGACTTAAATATAGCATCTATTTCATCGTAATCAAGTTCTTCTTTTTCATATAAGATATTTGCAAAATGTTCCACAATCTGCCATTCAGAAGTAAGGAATTCGTCAACTTTTCTTGTGCAATCCTGTAGAATTTTTAATGTCTCTGAATTCAGTTTCTCTTTAAGTGAGTCAGAAATTTCTTCATCCTGTATAACACTGAAATTTCCTATAAATCCATCTGAGCCGTCAAGTGACATTCCAAATCTCCAGACCATATCATGTGCAATTTTTGTTGCATTTTGCAGGTCATTTTCTACTCCGCTTGATGTTGTGTTAAACTTCTTTTTTTCTGCAACATAGCCGGCAAGAAAGACCTTTATATCTGCAAGTAATTTTTCTTTACTTACTGTATAATACTCTGTTCTTGGATGATGGCTGACTACCCCTAATGCACCGCCCCTGGACATTATAGATGCCTTAAATACATCGTCAGTTGGATGAAGGAAATATAAAACAACAGTATGCCCTGCCTCGTGATATGCAACTTTTTCTTTTTCTTCTTTGGTTAAGTCAAGATTATGTCTAAGTCCTAAATCAATTCTGTCCATTGCTTCTGAGATATCTTTCATTTCTACTATTTCTTTTTTCTCTCTTGCTGCAATAAGTGCTGCTTCTTTGACAATATTTTCTATATCAGCAGGTGATTTATAGACGGTTTTCTTTGCGAGTCGCTGGACATCTATCTGCGGGTCATGTTTTACCTTACTTAAATAGAACTTAAAGATTTCTTCCCTTTCTTTTAAGTTTGGTCTGTCAATGTAGATTTTTCTGTCAAATCTGCCAGGTCTTAAAAGCGCTTTATCTAAAATTTCTATCGGGCTATTTGTTGCACCAATTACAACTACATTTGACTGCGAACTTTCTAATCCATCCATTTCTACAAGGAGTTGGTTTTGAGTGCTATTTGTTTCTTCGCCGCCCCCAAGGAATGAAAATGTTCTGCCTCTTCCTATAACATCTAATTCATCAATGAAAACAATGCAGGCACCATAAGAATAAGCATATTCACGGGCTTTTTTAAATAGTTTTCTCACTCTTGACGCACCTACGCCAACAAATATTTCTACAAATTCAGAACCAGCAATATGTAAAAAGGGCACATTTGCTTCACAGGCAATTGCTTTTGCTAACATTGTTTTGCCACAGCCCGGTGGTCCTATAAGCAATATCCCTTTTACAATTTTTCCTCCGATTTTTTTTACTCTTGTTCTGTCCTTTAACAACTGAACAACCTCAAGTGCTTCTTTTTTTGCCTGCTCTAAACCAATCACATGTTTGAATCTAACATTTATTTCTTCTGGCTTTATTCTTGATTTTTTCATTGATGCAAGGCCGCCACGGAAAATTGCCATATAAAAATAAACAAAGATAAATGCATTAAGCCCTGTCAGTAAAAGTTGTAGCGGTATTGTAGAAAGTGTTAAATTGCGATAAAATGATTCTAAAGAACTTAAACCAATTATTGCAAGAATAATAAGTATTATAGAAATGGTTATGACAGTAATTGATAACCAGTGATTTATAAAAAATATTTTTATTTTTTTCATTTCTTTTCTCTCTTCGCAACCAAACTTATTATCTCCTTCAACCTTTCAAAGTTTATTGGTTTTCTTAAAAATCCTTCTGCTTTTAGTTCCTTACATCTCTTTTCTGCTGTATCATCGCAAGTAACTACAATTACAGGTATAGATGATTTATCTTTATCTTTTTTTAAGATTTTCAGAACATCAACACCGCTTATATCGGGTAGATGAATATCAAGTGTTATAACATCTGGTTTGTTATCTGTTGCCATGTCAAGACCTTTATTGCCACTATATGCTATTAATGTTTTAAAACCATTTTCTTCAAGACGTTCTTTAATTAATTCTGCTACACTCATTTCATCTTCTATTATCAGGATTGTAGACACTGTTGTGTTCCTCCTATTCTGCAATAACGAATCCTTGCCCTACATTAGCGTACCAAGAGTAGGCATCTACAATTAGATACCGAAGGGATCTACTTTAACAAACTAATTAGCGGGCGATGTAACTATATACTCCTAGACAAGTACGCCACAAACATTTGCGAACAAGAACACTTTGTAGGGCAAAACTTCAGTTTTGCGTTTTTGCATGGCTAAAGCCATACCATAACATTTATATTATAGTTGCCCATATTCTGCATGTTAAAATATTTTTTGCTCAATAAATTGAGCAACTACAAATTAAAAAATTTCAAATCTTATTTTTCCAAATTTTCCTTTTTATAAACTTGCCACTGGATTTTCTTATAACAAGTTCTCCCTGAAGTTCAACCTGTTTTGGTTCCTGTAATTTTCCTTCAATTTGGTCAACAAGTATCTGAACTGCCAATTCACCAATCTGAGAAAATGGCTGCCTTACAGTTGTAATAGGTGGGTCAAATGATTCTGTTATACCTATGTCATCAAACCCCACAATTGAAATATCTTCGGGAACTCTAATACCTTTTTCTCTTAATGCGTAAATCGCACCAATAGCCATTAAGTCATTACAACAGAATATTGCTGAAAAATCTTTGTTCTCTGAAATCAAATTTTTTGTAATCACATATGCCTCTGTTGTTTCATAATCACCATAAAAAACTAAATCTTCTTCAAATTTAATCTTATTTTTTTCTAATGCTAACTGGTAACCCTTTAATCTATCCTGAGTGTTTTGATTGTTCTTAACTCCGCCAATAAATACTATTCTTTTATGACCGAGTTTAATTAAATGTTCTACAGCTATCTTTCCAGCGGAAACATTATCTAAATCCACCCAGTTCAAATATAAAGAACGATTATTTATAAGGGTCGCGGGCAACTCCATAATTTCTAATTCTTTAACAATAGGGCTGTTGAGTATAGGAGCAATTACAATGAAGCCATCTACGGGCAAATTATTCAACTTAACATTAGGAACCAAAATCTGTTGTCTCAATAATAAATTATATCCTTTAGCCATAGCAGAACGGTTTATCCCATTTATGAGTTTATAAAAATATTCTGCATTAACAAATGAATCTTCAGGTGGAATAAATAATGCTATCATATGAAATTCTTCATTTTCTATAGAAGTTATCTCAGGTTGAGTAGAAATCTCCTCTTTTTTAATAATTTCTTCTAATATATTCATTGATTAAATCCTCTTTTACAAGAAATTAAAATTTATTTTTATCCTGCGCCAAGAAGTTCTCTTAATTCTTTAATACTTATATTAAGTTCTTTTTGCTGTCCAACTGGTGCAGATGGCTTAAACTCATTTTTAACAAACCAATCAAAAATTTCAAGCATTGCTGCGACTGAACGCACTTGAGAAAATGCTCCGCCTGCTATATAAGGTGCTTCTCCAGTGAATAACTCTGGAAGTGTTCCTTTTTCTCTAATTATGTACACTAAATTATTTATTCTATTTTTTACCTCTTGAAGAACTTCTTCTTTTGACAGATTGCCCATAAGTTTTATTTTAGCAAAAATATAATGAGAAATCAACCATGGATATATAGTACCCTGAGGAGAAAGTATTCTTAATCCAAAAGGTGTTAAAAGTTCCGATTCAATTTTTTCAATTATTGAGACCTTTATATTTGGTAGCAACAGGTCATCAACATGGCTTAATGAAAGTAAAAAGACAGCATTGGGTCGCACTGCAGCATCTTTTTCTAAAGTACTGTCAAGAACATCATAAGGATAATTGCGGGATTGTAATCCCGCCGCTACATCAAAGAATTTTGTATTTATTGCAGTTTTGATTTCTTGTGCCTGCTGCGTTAATTCTTTTGATTTTTTCTTATTCCCTACCAGACGATTAAATTCTGCTGTAATTTTTAATGCATTATAGAACAATGCCTGTATTTCTACTGGTTTGCCGTTTCTTGGTGTATCTGGTGAGTCCATCCATGTCCATTGAGCAGGCACCATTATCAATTTATCTCTACCTAAATATTGATTCCAAAAATCTATAATTTTATTAACAACAGGCACCATTTTCTTTGCAAACTCAACATCCCCTGTTGCCTGATAATATCTATATAAAGATTCTATAAACCACAATGAAGAATCATCTGCCGGTATAGATTCTTTTAATTTATTCGCATAATAATTGAGCACTTTCTTTGCTTCTTCATATCTGCCTGTTGCAACTAAAATCCCTGTTATACCTGTGAAAGTATCCCTGTCCTGGAAAATACGTGATTGGTCAAGAAGACCATAACCTGCAAGTATTTTTACAGAACCATCTTCATCTCGTACTACAAACGAATCTGCTAATACAAGAAGTTTTTTGAAGGTCTCACGGTATTCTAAAGGAACTTCATGCTTTGTCTTTACTACATATTGCTGATATAACATATTTTCTAAAAATCCTTGAATAAAGCCAATTAACTGAATATTTACTTTTGTTTTTTCTTCTATATCTGTAAGTGCTGACGCTTTTCTCTGGAGTTGATTTATATATGTCCACACTTCAGGGACA